>Ga0180007_10003733_pt1 | contig 16705 bp, 20 predicted proteins | sample MM_PC_MetaG_FD_121122 | JGI IMG/M metagenome (GOLD analysis project Ga0180007, IMG submission 121122) | Groundwater microbial communities from the Aspo Hard Rock Laboratory (HRL) deep subsurface site, Sweden - MM_PC_MetaG | ecosystem: Environmental > Aquatic > Deep subsurface > Groundwater... | reverse complement strand
GGTTCCGGCAAATCGAAGAAACAGGTCTCGACTTCTTCTATCACAATATTTTTGGCGTTGCGATAACCCCTCTGGTATAAACCGGCCGTTTTTAAAATCAAGCCGAATATCCATATCATTCTTTCGAACAGGGTCCACTTGCTTTTGCTCTTGCCGCCATAGCGTTTATGTTTATACGAGTTTGTTTCCAAAAATGAACGGGTCATCATCCATATGTTCCGTTTTTCTTTTTGGGCCTGGAACAGTTTGGCCCCCAAAGTGTTATCTGTTTTCGGTTGAGTCAACGGCAAAATACCTCTCCTGTGCAACTTGTGGTTCCGGTGACAACTAACCTGAATATTGCACGAGTTTGAGGCGTTCATTCTCGAAAATTTTAATGCGCTATTCAGGCTAAGATGCCAATACCAGAGGAAAACCAGGTTGTCAACCGCAGCATATTCTGCAACAATTCAGAATTACACCTGTTTTGGGCATAGTTCGCCGATTTTCCCGCGAGGGCTTGGTTTCTTTTTCAACTTTCTTGACTTTTAAATGCTACAACAATGTGATAATACCCTAATTGATCGTAAACAAAGCAGATAAGGATCAAATTATGAACGTAGACGGAAAAGACACCCGGCCCATCTGGCTGGACAGGGATTTGAAAACGGTTAAGGTTATCGACCAGAGGCGCCTTCCGCATAATTTTGTGGTCGCCGAGCTTAAAACCGTCGATGATGTCATCACGGCCATCAAGGAAATGTATGTCAGGGGTGCGCCGCTGATTGGCGTCACGGCCGCATTTGGTGTTTATCTGGCTGTTCTGAACGCCCCGGACATATCGATTGTGGATGACTACCTGACAAAGGAATGCAGCCGGCTAAAAGCGGCGCGGCCCACGGCGGTCAATCTGGCCTGGGCGGTGGATAAAGTATATGCCGAGGTTTCAAAATCAGGCAGCTTAAGCGAAAAGACGGATCAGGCGCGCCAGGCGGCCGAAGAGATTGTCGAGGCTGAGGTTGAAAACTGCCGCAAAATCGGTTTACACGGTCTGCCCTTGATCGAAGAAATTCACCGTCGCAAAGGCGGCGGTACGGTCAACCTGTTGACCCACTGCAATGCCGGATGGCTGGCCTGTGTCGAATACGGCACGGCCACGGCGCCGATTTATGCCGCCCATGTAAAGGGCATCGACGTGCACGTCTGGGTCGATGAGACTCGACCGCTTAACCAGGGGGCGCGGCTGACAGCCTGGGAACTCGGCAAACACGGTGTCAAACACACGGTCATCACCGATAATGCCGGCGGCCATCTCATGCAGCATGGCCGGGTGGATATGGTGATTGTCGGTACCGACCGAACCACTTATACCGGTGATGTCGCCAACAAGATCGGAACCTATTTGAAGGCCCTGGCTGCCCGGGACAACAACATCCCGTTCTATGTGGCCCTTCCCTCCAGCACTTTTGACTGGCAGATCAGTAACGGAATAAAGGAGATACCCATAGAAGAACGCGATCCGGACGAAATTCGGTTTATACAGGGTTTGGACGGGGACACCATAACCAGTGTTTTGCTTTTGCCGGCAAACAGCCCGGCGGCCAACTTTGCCTTTGATGTTACCCCTGCCAGGCTGGTCAGCGGTTTTATCACGGAAAGAGGCGTCTGCAAGGCTACGGAGCAGGACATACGGCGGCTGTTTCCTGAAAAGAAAATATATGAGGGGTCGGGGTGAGGGGGAAATTTGATGGATTATTGAGAAGTTATCCGAGGCTTTATAAATCCCTTGACTTTTTTTGATTCAGGTTCTTATATCGTTTCATGCTTACAGAACTGGAACAAATAATCATCGCTTCAATCCAAGATGACATACCCGTCATCGAGCGTCCATATGTTGAAATCGCCGCAACGCTGGGAATTTCCGAAGAAACGCTGCTCAAAACGCTGAAAGATCTAAACGGTAAAGGCGTTATCCGGCGTTTTGGCGCAACCCTGCGACACCAGAAGTCCGGTTTTTCTTCCAATGCCATGGTGGCCTGGCAGGTGGAAGAAGACCGCATCGACGAGGTCGGAGAAAAACTGGCAACATCAATACATGTTTCCCACTGTTACCGGCGGAATCCTAAAAAAGAATGGCCGTACAACCTTTATACCATGGTCCATGCGGGAAACAAAAAAGCGTGCCTGGAAATTGTTCACCGACTGTCGGCTGAAACTGCAATCGATACCTACATTGTGCTCTTCAGTCGCAAAGAGTTAAAAAAAACTTCCATGCAGTATATTCCTACCGATGACGAGGAATGATTAAAAACCGAATTTCCAAACCCCAATCATGAGAGATTCGGGCACCGTGAAACACGATACACCCCATATTCTGCTGGTAAATCCCTGGATACATGACTTTGCTGCGTATGACTTCTGGGCCAAGCCGCTGGGTCTTTTGTATCTGGCTGCCATCCTGACCCGTCATGGTTTCAATGTTTCCTATCTGGATTGTCTGGATCGTTTTCACCCCAAGGCGCCAAAAACCGATCCTTATGCCAGAAATGGCCGGGGGCCCTATCTTAAAACACGAATTTTAAAACCCCGAGGTCTGGAGGATGTGCCGCGATACTTTTCCAGATACGGTATAAAACCGGAATGGCTCCGGCAGGACCTTCGCTCGATATCCAAGCCGGATCTGGTGTTAGTAACATCTTTGATGACATACTGGTATCCGGGCGTCCGGGAAACCGTACAGGTAATAAAAGAAAATTTACCGGGTGTACCGGTCGTTTTGGGCGGTATTTATGCCAGTCTCTGCCCGGATCATGCCGAAAAACAAACCAATGCGGACCGGGTTGAAACCGGACCGGCAGAGGCTTACATCCTCCGGCTTGCAGGCCATTATACCGGGTTTCGGATAAGCCCCGACTTTGATCCCGATAATCTTGACACGTATCCCTATCCGGCCTTTAGCCTTCAACGCAAGATCAATTACATTCCGCTTTTGACTTCTCGCGGGTGCCCTTTTGCCTGCAAATACTGTGCGGCACATTTTTTAAATGCAAAGCGAATAACGCGCAGTCCGGAAGCGGTCGTTGAAGAAATCCGCCATTGGCACAACAAATACAAGGTCAGAGATTTTGCTTTCTATGATGATGCACTCCTTGTGGATCCGGAAAAACATGCGCTTCCCATGTTCGAAGGCATCATAAATGCCGGCATTAAGGTTAGCTTCCACACACCCAATGCGATTCATATACGCGAAATTACGCCTCGGACCGCTCGCTTGATGTATGGAGCCGGTTTTAAAACGTTGCGCCTGGGTTTGGAAACCGCAGTTTTTGAAAGGAGAAAAGAACTGGACCATAAAGTAACGGCCGAAGAATTTAAGCGGACGGTGAGATGTTTAAAACAGGCCGGATTCAGCAAAAATCAGATCGGTGCGTACCTGTTGACGGGACTACCGGGTCAAGGCATCGGTGTTATCGAAGAATCGATCCGAACGGTCAAAAAAAATGGCATAACCCCCATACTGGCGCATTATACCCCTATCCCTCACACGGCCCTCTGGGACCAGGCGGTTGCATCGTCCCGTTACGATTTAAGCGCAGACCCCATATTTACCAATAACGCCATATTCCCCTGCCAGGACCAAAGCTTTTCATGGGATACACTGGCGCATTTAAAACAATTAATCGATGCTTGATACTTCATTTATTTCATTCTTTATCAGAATGTTAAGTATGTTAGGAATATATTCCTCAGCCTTGCCGGCAGGAAATCGACACGAACCTGCCCCCCGGTGTCCGCCGCCGCCGAATTTTGAAAGCATAAGCCCGACGTTTACGTTACAATTTCCATTAAAAATGCTGTGACCGACACTCACGGCAACACACGTTTTATTATCGTCATCATAGCGGATCTTAACACTTACGACCGACGCCGGGAATAATGAATAGACCAGGAACCGATTGCCGTTGGGGGGTTTATCCAAACAACGAAAATCGGTAACCGATACATGACCTGTTACTTGGGTATGCTTCAACAGATCTTTTTTATATTTTTTGTTTTGTTCGATAACCGCCGTACAACGCTGTTTAACTTCCGGATCATCAAGAATTTTGCCAATACGATGTTTTCTGAGCAAATCGACGACGCTGTTCCAATAATTGTCGTCGTTATGCCCGACAATCGTCATGGAAAGTAATAAGAAGGGATAATTTTCAGGATGAAGAACCTCATCAACGGACAACTCCGCCGAATCGATTTTGTCTGTTTCCCTGGCAAGTTCGCCGTAATCGCTCTTAAACCTGTCCTTATAATGTTCGAAAATAATACCGGCCGCAGACGGCGCAATTTTGAACGCACCTTTAAACGGCGTGTTAATTTTGTTGGTAAAATGATGATCGAACCACAGCGAGCACCGCTCATCGTAAGGCAGGTTGGCGAGTATGTCACCGTTACGAATTTCAACCAGCCCTTTTTGGATGTCGTTCGGCTGAACCCAGTAAACCGGTTCGGTCACATCTTCTGTTTCATAAAGCAACGTCGCACAGACGATGCCGTCAAAGTCCGGTCTTGTGACGATCCGCATAGATAGAATTCCTAACCCGGTCAGGCCGAAAGAGCTGAGTAATAAACTCGATTTTAACTTTCACACAATATTGAAGAATTCGTAAAAAGTCGAATTCATAATGTTTTAGGAAAATAAATTGCTTGTTTTAGCAGATACTTAAAACCTAAAACGCGCGCAAAAAGACGTTTTTGATTTTTTGCGAGACGACTAATATTATAAACATACTAAAGCAGACTTGCAACACCGGAATGCATGGGCACTAAATGTAGATTTTAGCCTTTATGCGCAGCATTCGACATAGATATTCTGATTGACTAAAACGCGAGGATATATGATATAAAATCAAATGATTTCTACCTATCCCGAATATTTCATGAAATATATGGGTTAAGTAACCGCCGGAAAGGAGAAGCTATAGATGATAAACTTGGTCTCCCTTGATCTTAAAACCGTAACAGCAGAGGCCTTGGTGGTCCCGGTCTGTGAAGACAAAGAGATTCACGATGACGAAACCCTGGCAATGCTCATCGATAAAGCAAAGGCGTTCAAAGAATTTAAAGGTGAAAAAGGCGATCAGGTTGCCTTTTATAACCAGCCTGGAATAAACGTTGAGCGGTTAATTTTCGAGGGGCTGGGAAAACTGGAGAAAGTCGATATGGAAGCCCTGCGCGCAATGGCGGGCAAGGCTGTCAAGGAAAGTATAAAAAAAGATCTGTCCGAGATTTTGATTGCCGTTCCGGCTCCCGAAAAAATCAACCTGACAACGCAGGAAATTCTTGAGGCCCTGCTGGAGGGTGCCTGTCTGGGAAATCATCTGTTTGACAAGTACAAAAAAGAAAAGAAACATAAACCGCTTAAAAAAATCAACCTGCTTGTGAAAACCGATGTTGCCAAAGCATACGGCCGGTTATCGTCACGTATTAAAACGATCTGCCAGGGGACGGTTTTTGCAAGAGACTGGATCAATACGCCGCCCAACGATAAAATCCCTGAACGGTTTTCAGCGTCAATCGCCCGTCTGGCCCGAAAAGAAAAGCTAAAAGTCACCATATGGAAAGAAAAAGAACTCAAACAAAAGAAGTTCGGTGCAATGCTGGCCGTTGCTGCCGGCAGCCGGAACAAGCCCCGTATGGTAATTCTCGAACACCGTCCCAAAGGGGCTGAAAAAACCATAGTGCTTGTTGGAAAAGGCGTTACATTTGACTCCGGTGGAATCAACCTGAAGCCGTCTGCATCCATGGAGGATATGAAGCTGGATATGTCCGGTGCTGCGGCTGTAGCTGCCGCCTTGATCACTCTCGCAAAGCTGAAGTTCAAATTTAATGTGGTCGGCATTATCCCTATTGTTGAAAATATGCCGTCCGGAAATGCTTCCCGGCCCGGGGACATCATCCAAAGTTACGCGGGCAAGACCGTGGAAATCGGCAATACAGATGCCGAGGGCCGTTTGATACTCATCGATGCCATGGCTTATGGCGCCAAAACCTACAAGCCTGATGTCATGATTGATCTGGCGACCCTGACCGGCGCTTGTGTTGTGGCGCTCGGTGAAAAATTTGCCGGAATTTTTTCTTACGATGCCCAACTGGCTGAAGCGATTGTGTCGTCCGGGGTAAAGACATATGAGCGTTGCTGGCGAATGCCGCTGCCGGAAGACTATAAAGAATTACTCAAAAGCAATTTTGCAGACCTGAATAATGTGAGCAGCACACGTTACGGCGGCGCCATTACCGCAGCTTTATTTCTTTCCGAGTTTGTGGGAGAATCCCGCTGGGCGCATATCGATATCGCCGGTCCGGCTTATTCCAAAAAGGAATCTGCTTACTGCGGCGCGGGGGGAACCGGTTTCGGTGTCCGGCTGTTGTGTGATCTGCTGGCCCGCATATTTGCGTGAAAAATTACACTGCCCGGATTTTTCACGATCCGAGATTGCCACGACCTCCAATCAGTTTTTTCATTTTCTGCAGCAAGGGTATTTTGATTTTTACTTTCAAATACAGGTCACCGGGTTTTCCGCCGTCCTTTCCCGTGTCGCCCATTCCGGAAAGACGAATCTTCTGCCCGTCCCTGACTCCCGGCGGAATTTTGACAACCAGTTTTTTGGACCTTTTCTTAACATAGTACGCGAACGGTCCCCCTTCCCGGGCTTCCTGCGGGCCAACATAAATGACATCATTGATATCTGAACCTTTTTCAGGAAATTCGCTGCCGCTGATTTGTTTAAAAAGATATCTTGTCAGTTTGCCCAGAGTTCCCCCAAAATGAGATTGAATCCGGTGATGACCGCCCGGACCGAAACGACCCCAAAAAACAAAGCCTCGACCGGTAAAGCCCGGCTTTTTAAATTCAAAGGTTCGGTATTCCGGGCCGTAAAACTCCTTAAAAATTTCATCAACACCTCGAAATCCGAACGATTTGGCCATTTCTTCAAAAATATGATGAATATCCGAACCACTATAGATATCCTGCTCGGAATAGCTTTTTCTGAACCGGCTGTAAGCAGATGATCCGTACTGCCGTCGCAACGCATCGTATTGTTGTCTTTTTTGTGGGTCTGAAAGAACCGCATAGGCTTCGTTAACCATTTTCATTTTTTCGCCACTTTCCGGATCTTCTTTATTGCGATCCGGGTGATATTTAAACGCCAGTTCCCGGTAGGCTTCTTTAATTTGCTTCGGGTCGGCATTCTGCTCTATTTTCAGAATCTTATAATAATCCTTGGCGTCCATAATATTTCAAATTCCTTTAAAATTGGGCCTGGGTCAAACAGTATTTACCAATATCATTATTGAGAAACAAATTGCAAAACAACTTTGATGAATTCGTAAAAAGTCGTTTTTTGACTTTTTGCGAGACCCTTTTGCAAAACCTCTTCTTCGTGCAAACGATTAAGGATAGGGAGTTTTCAATGATATCTTCTTGTAGAACCTTAATTAGCAACGCTTTACCAGTTGACATTCCCAACCGATTGATGTAAAGGCTATAAAAGCAAGGGGAAATGGGCATTAATCCAAAAAAGCAAGGGGGGAAACAGATGACAAAAGCAGAATTGGTCGAAAAAATTTCAACAGACGCCGGTATTACCAAAGTGGCAGCCGCTGCGGCCCTGGAATCTTTTACCGCCAACGTCACCAAAGCTCTTAAAAAGAAAGACGGCAAGGTTACGCTGGTAGGGTTCGGCACTTTTCAAAAAGTCCGTCGCAAAGCTCGCAAAGGCCGCAATCCTCAAACCGGTGCAGCGATCAAAATCAAGGCCACAAATGTCGTGAAGTTTAAAGCCGGAAAAAAACTCAAAGACGCTGTCTAAGAACGAATTTAAACAAAAAAGGCGGGTGCTCGGTTTAAACCGATTATCCGTCTTTTTTTGATTTGCCCGCCAATCCCACAGCGCTGCTCCCTTACGGATATTTTATTAATTATCGATGAAAAGATTTCATGAAATATTCGGGTTAAAGCGTTACCCGCCTCTTGTCAATTCGATATAAATACAGATGAAGAAAAATGCCGCAAATAATCATTAAACCGCAAAGTATCTGCCCCATTGAAAACGACATCCATACAAAGCCGATATGCGCATCGGGCTGGCGGAAATATTCTATAAAGAATCGCACCACGCCGTATCCGACTAGATAAAAAGCAAGCATCGAGCCTCGCGGGGTTTTTAAGTTTCGCAAATTCCACAAAACGATAAATAAAAAAATCCCTTCAAAAAAAGCCTCATACAGTTGTGAGGGATGCCTGAGTTGCGGTCCTCCTGAAAAAGGGAAATACATGCCCATCACGGCGGATGTGGTTCTACCGTACAATTCTCCGTTGATAAAATTACCGATTCTGCCAAATGTATAGCCCAGCGGAACAACCGGTGCAAACAGATCGGCTGCATTCCAAAAATTCAAGCCGGTTTTGCTTGAATACAGCCAGGCTGCAACCATAACGCCGATAAGACCACCGTGAAAAGACATTCCGGAAATACCGGTAAACATTATGCCATTGGAGAACTGAAATGGGAGAAATATTTCCAGGGGGTGCCGGAGATAATATGATAAATTATAAAACAGGACGTAGCCTATCCGTGCACCGGCGATCAGCCCGAATATCATGAAGACCATAAGGTCTTGAACCTTGTCGGGCGTAAGGCGGAAGCGTTTTTCGCGTTTTAAACGATACAACACCAGACCGTAGCTAATGGCAAAAGCGATAATATACATCAAACCATAATACTGGATTTTGAACCGTCCAAGTTCAAAAATAACAGGATTCATTTTTTCCGGCAGGTGTTGCCACCAGTTCCAAAACTCGTTCATCAGCGACTCATTTTCGTTTTAACAAAATCGAGCGTTTCAAATAGTGACCTTTTTTTTATGTACGAATCCACCCGATAGGTCTAAAATTTTTATATATTAGATACTATATAATTGAAATAATATGCTTTTACCACGGTTATCAAATTAAGAATTTGACATCATGGGCCATTGTTTGATAACTTTATAATAATATTATATGGTTATCAACAATTTAAAGCATGAAAAGAACTTTTGAAAAAATGATTTTGGCATTGATCCTTTTGGGACTGATCTTTGCGTGTGCCCATTCGAAGTCAATGCAGATTGAAGCCGACCGGGCGGTTAATCCGCTGTCTTTAATGATTCGGTTTTACCGGGGACCGTTGAATCATCTCTCTGCTGTAAGGCACGGCGAATGCCCCATGTATCCGTCGGATTCAGAATACGGCTTGCAAAGCCTTCAAAAGCACGGCATGTTGGTCGGCTGGATAATGGCAATGGACCGATTAATGCGTTGCGGCCGCGATGAAACAAGACTGTCACCGAAAGTTTTTATTAACGGCAAGTGGAAATATTATGATCCAGTGGGGAAAAACGATTTCTGGTGGCGTGATCGATAGATAGTGTCCGTCCACGAATGAGAAAATTTGGTTGAGTTCAAGGCGGGTGTGAGATTTGAACCGCCCCGAACAAAGCTCGGGATCTTCGTCAGGAATAGCGTGCTATTTTGAAGATTCAAATTGAGTCACCCAACGCCGAAATCGGGCAAATTAGCCATTTGTGGATGGACAAAAGAAAACCCTTGAAACATACCGCAGTCCCGCAGGGCCGGCTGAAAGATACGCGCGCTGTTTCAGTTTCAAGCCGATATAAATACCGGATCGGCGCGTGGCGCAATAATAACTTGACAATGCTAAAAAACAAATTACTATCCACGGAAATTTAGCCCCGCTTTAAAAGCGGGGCTAAATTTTTCGCCAGACTGATCCCGTCCCGCTGAAAGCAGGACGGGAGTTTCATAAAATCGTAACACGATTTTATTTGAGGAATAGCCGTCATATGACAAGGGCACAGCGTAATTATATAACAGGGATATGTACGATAGTCCTGATCGCCGCCTTGATTTGGCCCCGGTTCGGGCAGGCAGAATCGATCAAGATCCCGGACGTCGGCGAAACCCTGCCCCAGGAAATTGAAAACGGGCTGAGTTACTTGCTCGAACTGGTACAAGACAAGGGCGCTGCATTCAACCCTGCACTTATCATACCGCTCCTCGATTTTGCAGCCAAGGGCACCAGCTATGACCCCGAGCAACTTGCCCCCAAAAAACGCCAAATTGGCTTCGGTGCCTGCCTGCGAGCAGAGGTAAAGGCGCCCTTGGAGCGCATACTCCGTTATGCATACAATCCGCAAATCCCCTGTTTTGTAGTTTATCCCAACGTACTGCGCCTGAGCGGCTGGTATCCGGACAGCGATATCGTTACCCGCAAAATCGAACTCTGGAATGAGCTTTCGTCCATAGATCAACCACTGCTTTTGTGGGGGAGGGAGTATGAGGAGAATACGCCGGACCTCTTTTCCGGCGCATACTACCGTTACGACCTTGACCGACTGGTCATTCTAATGAAACACGAGGGTAAGCAGGTATTGATCTCGGTATCCAAGATGCCGGCCCCATCCCAGGTAGGGGAAAAGGCGGTCATCATCGATGATAAGAACTGGAACTATTTTTACTCCGGAATCAAGGGCATTGCCCGCAGATTTATCAGCCCCCTGGAAACATACATATATGACTCTGCTTCGATACAGATCATATATCAGACAGATCCTGCCGGACCCCGAACCCTGGTCATGCTTTATAAATGGCTCAAGGCAGGCTGGGCCGACCTGAATCTGGTTAGGCGCAGCCATATTTATGAAGGCGGGATACGTTTTATCCAGGGTCTCAAGGAGGTTATGGAATCCAAAGACTTGCCCGATTCAGATGTTTTTGCCCAGGGGCTGGATCAGCTCGAGGCACTTTCCGAAGCCGAGATTGATGCCAAAATCAGAAGTTATTCCCAAAAGTTCGAGTCCATCGCCAAGGAAAATAAAGAGATGTCTCAAAAAGATTTCGCACGGATCATCTCAAACGGAGGCTATGCCAAGGTGCTAAACCGTGAGGAACGCCTGGGAGTGCTCGCTTTGGAGTATTTTAAAAATCAATTGGGCAAAACCGCCCTGGTGGATTTCGATTCTTTATCTCCTGTTGAAAGCATCCTGGCAAAGTCCGGCACGGAAGTTTTGCCGCCTACCGCCAAGCCCCTCCGGTCTGAAGTTTTCAGGAAGAATTTCCCTAGATTTTTTTAACCTAAATTGAGCTCAACTTAGGTTTAAATATGAAAATTTTTTCCCATGATTTAGGAAAATTTAATCATATTTCCATCAATTCAAGATTCGACGAGCCAGTTTTTATTTGGCATAATCGACCGATTTAATTATAAATAAATAAGACTAAGCTGAGTTGGCTCATTTTTTGCTTAAAAGTTGGAAGATACTTAAAAAAAAACACCCACAACGGATTTTTTCACAAATATTATTATTTGTCAGAATATTTCATAACTAAAAAAGTATTCAAGAAAATATGGATGGATTCAATGCAACTTGATAAATGGATAAATAATGGCGGAAGGCGAAGCGGAATCGATAGACGGATCTTCTCATATGCAGCCCACTTTCCCGAGCGAAGATCCGGAAATGACCGCAGAGACCTTGTTGATCGCAGAAGTGAGCCTGATCGTAGAAGTGTTGAGCGATCAATAGCGGATCGCAGAAATTCTTCTTTGTATTGAACTGATTTAATTGTTGACATAGTGAAGGCAGGGTTATATGGCCTTGCCTTTTTATCGGCAAATACATTATGGTGGAAAAATGGAAGTCGAAAAAATACTGGAAAAATATGGTTTCGCAGCATCGTCAAGTTGCAGCGGCTTTGAATGGTATACCAAAAGAATAAAGTTCAGGCAGAAAGACGCCTTTATCACCATTACCGACGTCGGAGGTACAAGCCTGCCCGAATCGCTGGATAAGCCTGTTTTGGTGGATATAATTGATTTAAATTCCGGAGACCAACTCGAAGCGTCCCGGCGTTTTGAGTCTTTAAAATCTTATCTGGACACGCTGAGTCCGGAATAACTGCTTAATCTTCAATCACAATTGAGCGCCAAGGAAATCAACTGTGTAGCGTATTGTAGGGCATCGGGTGTTTCTTCGAAAGATGGATTTTCATGGAAAAAGAATATGAGGACCTGGAAAAAAGAAACTATTCAAGGCAAAAATACAGCTCGCAGGAAAGGCCCACGCTAAAAATCGGAATATGGGAGTTTATTGTTAAAGATATTTCTGCAAAAGGGCTTTGTTTGGTAGACAATAAAAAAATAAATCTTACCGGTTGGGTAAGCGGCACTTTGGTGTTCTCGGATAATACCTCCCAAGAGATTGATGGCATCGTCGTAAGAAAAAAAGACGGTGAAATTGGTTTACACCTTGTAACTTCTATAAGTTTATAAACAAATCCTCACTTAATCGATCGTGTACTGCTCCTCTAAGAAATCTTCAGCCATTAAAAAACGGTTTAATTTTGGGATCAGGCATTGACCTATCACCAGGATTGGATTATTCTAATAATAAGTTTGATCTATAACTTATAATTTGTGCATTTCTCCGGAATTTATTTTGGAATCTGTTTTAAGAAATCCTGGCCTTTTAGACCTTCTTTCGAAGTGGTCTCCCGGGTAGTTGCGCAAAATAAAGGGAAAGGAGATACGCTTGGTGGAGGGTCATATCAAATGGTACAGTGAAAAAAAGGGCTACGGTTTTATAACCACAGAAGAATATGGGGACGTTTTTGTTCATCAATCGGGTATCAAGGAATACGGACATTTCGGATTGCAAAAGGATGACCATGTAACTTTTGAAATAAAAGAAACCGGCAAAGGCAAACAAGCCGTCAACCTGAGGCCGTTCAAATCCTATTGATTTTATTGGTATTGTTCATGCAATATCCAGGATAGATCTTCACTTACAGGTGTATTTTTTGATAAAAAAGTCCAACAGCAATTTCTGGTTGGAGTTCAATTCCCCAAACTGCATGCACAATTGCTTCATTGGTAGAACGCCTAATGAAACTTTGTTCTCTACTTTGTAGTCATTAACCGTTTTAACCGGTATTTTTTTTAAGTAAAAATCTTCTTCGATAAAAAATATGTCTAACTCAAAAGAACCGGCCAGGGTCTCTCCGCATGTATTATAGAAAAAGGCAAGTCCATCTTTACCGATGTCTTTAATTTGGCCCAGCATATTATAGCCGGGTCTCAAAACAGCGAAGGCACCCTGTTGAGCCTTGAATCTCTTGCACTTCCTTTTTTCGGTAAAATCATTTTTTTTTGTCATGGTCGATGCTCAAATCAATAGCAAGAAAGGTTCTGTATTATGATTGATGAATTCGATTTTTTACGAATTCATCAATCATAAATGATTTTTTAAAAAAGACAAGACTGAATTACATCGCAAAAAATACTTAATTAAATTACGCATTAAATAAAAAAGCATTATGATTTCTTAGGTTTGATTCAAGAAAAAAAACAGGGCGAGTCAATCCCCAAAGCAAAAAAAAGAAAATAGGGCTGGAATCCTGGGCCAAAAACAAGGCGGCTGTGTCCTTAAATGCCTTGTTGGAGCGAAGCGGAAATCCTGTTATCGGGGCAAATGAATCCCGCTGAAAGCGGGATGAAATATCCGGCTAAGGTGAAAATTATTGAGCTTCAAAGCGACAGCCAGCTTGGAGTCTTTCCGGTGTAATGTTGTAAAGTGCGTCCAGCATCGCGATCATGAAACTTCCCGGAGCGGATGCATTTTTTGCTGCAACTTCCCCGGCCAGTCCGAAAAAGGCAAGTGCCGTAGCCGTGGCACTGACAGGATCTTTGTCGATGGCCAGAAACGCGCCAATAGTCACCGTAGCCGTACAACCGGTTCCGGTCACATATCCCATGAGGGGATGGCCGTTTGACACCCGTATAACTTGCTGACCGTCTGTAATTAAGTCCGTGGGACCGGTAATTGCAAGGACGGATTCGAGTTCATTCGCGAGTATTATTGCGGTTTGCGTGGCAGCCTCGACCGAATGAATCGCATCGACCCCTTTTGTTTTGGAATCCTCATGCCGTAGCGACAAAACTTCCGATGCATTTCCCCGAATTACGTCAACGCGGGTTTCCTGGATAATACTTTTTGCGGCGCTGGTTCGAAGGGTGGTCGCGCCGGCCCCGACAGGATCCAGTATGATAGGCGTTTTTAATTTCGAGGCTTTTTTCCCCGCTTTTATCATCGATGCAATCCAGTCATCGGTAAGGGTTCCGATATTAAGAACCAAGGCCCCGGCGAAAGAGACCATCTCTTCCACCTCGTTGGGGGCATGGGCCATCACCGGCGATGCGCCCATCGCCAGCAGGGCATTTGCCGTGTAGTTCATGACCACGTAATTGGTGATATTATGAATCAGCGGTTTTTTTTCTCTAACGGCTGCCAGATTTCGGGCCGCCGTTTTTGCCAGATTTTTCATGTTGTATCTCACAATTTTTTCAAATTATTATTCGAACTTTCTTTTTGCGCCATGCCCCAGAGATTTATGATATTCGTCATGTGAAAGATTCCCGTCCCCATTCAAATCAATAGCGACAAATTTTTCGTTATCATTATCAAAAAATTCCTTGAATTCTTGAAAAGTTATTTTTCCATCTTTGTCTGCATCAATAATATTGAAACAGACATGATTTTTTTCTTCGCCAGCCAGACAAAAAGCACTTGTGATGAAAATTGTGACGATGACAAAACAAATTGAAAAATACAGTTTCATTTTATTAGTCCATATTTTTTTAAGTTAGACTTTATATACGTCCGGTGCAGCACTAAATGCACCAGCACAACAAGGATGAACAATACTGCCGTCCATTCGTGTACTTGTCGAGTAAAATGTCTGAGCGAAATCAGAAATCCACCGGCTGCTTTATAACCTCTTGGCAGCAATAGCCAGTTTGTCAGCCCTGAAAAAGTTAATACCGCAAAAAGGATAAATGATACAATGTTAACGAACCAGAGTTTTGCCGCTTTATGGTTTGGCATACGAAATTCTCCTAAAAATTGTTGAAATAAAATCGTGCTACGATTTTACAAAAATATCAAGATCAAGTTTGGGGCTTCATAAAAAAACTCCTGCCTGACTTGAGCGATTTTCGAGGTTGCCGCAGATTCAAGGCGAAGCGCATGAAGCCATAGTAGGCTATTGCAAATGCGCTTCAACGCCGAAGGTGCGGCAAGATCGGAAATCCCGGAGGGTTTCAAATTGTGATATGGCTTTCGCAGTTTAATTCCACCCAATGGGTGTAAGGCGTAATCATCACAATGTCGGCATAACATTGTGATGATAAATCAAAAGTTGTTGGACATCTTATTATGTCACAATTTGAAACGCTCAGGTTAGGTCCTGATTATCTGCGTGGCCGGCCGCAGGAAATCAAGGACCTGTATGAGAATGCGCTATAACGGCATGTTGAAATGTGATATGGAAGTAATCACAAAAATTTTCACCCTTGGGCGGGTGAAATGTCCGGGTGAAATGATCGGAGATTAAATGAAAACAAATCATAAGGTTGTATTCGGAAACGCTGTCAATATGGATGAGATATCATCCGAGAGCGTTGACCTCATGGCAACATCGCCGCCGTACCCGATGATTGCCATGTGGGATGAAATGTTTGCCCGGCAAAGCGCATCTGTGAAGAAGGCGCTTCAAAAAAAAGATGGATCAAACGCCTTTGAATTGATGCATCAGGTTTTGGACCCGGTCTGGAAAGAGGTTTACCGGGTATTAAAATCGGGTGGTTTTGCCTGCATCAATATTGGTGACGCCACCCGAACCATCAATGACAATTTCGTACTGTATCCGAACCACATGCGAATTTTGAAATGTGTCTTGGAACTTGGCTTCTCTGCGCTTCCCTGCATTCTGTGGCGCAAACAGACCAATGCGCCCAACAAGTTCATGGGATCAGGCATGCTCCCGGCAGGTGCTTATGTAACCTTGGAGCATGAGTATATTTTGATTTTGAGAAAAGGCCCCAAGCGGGAGTTCAAGAAAGAGGAAGATAAAAAAATAAGGCATGAAAGCGCTATTTTTTGGGAAGAACGCAACAGCTGGTTTTCGGATGTATGGTTTGATGTCAAGGGTACACCGCAGGCCCTCAACGACAAAGAATCCCGAGCAAGAAGTGCGGCCTATCCATTTGAGCTGGTGTATCGTTTGATCAACATGTATTCGGCCAAAGGCGATGTTGTACTTGATCCTTTTCTGGGGACGGGAACAACAACCGCCGCCGCAATGGCATCCGGCCGAAACAGCATCGGCTACGAAATAGATCCCACGCTGGAAAATGTTATTGATCGTGTTAAGGATGTTATCGTTGATTCGTCCAAGCAGTTAATTCGGAAAAGACTCGCGAGGCATATGGAGTTTATCGTTGACCGGTTAAAAACAAAAGGCGGATTTAAACATGACAATCAGCACTATGGCTTTCCGGTAATCACAGCACAGGAAAAGGAATTGATATTGAATGACCCCATAAGAATTACACAGCCGGCCGCGGGTATGTTCGAAGTCGAATACTCGGATAAGCCCCAGCCGGAATTTTGCAAAAATTGGACTGCCGAGCTTCAGGAACATAAACTTGATGTTGTCAGCGAGAAAATGCGCCATGTCGGGACAGGCAAAAATTCGGCCCAGATGGAGCTTTTTTAGAAACCAAACACGAAACACAAAAACTTGATGAATTCGGGCTTTTTAAGAATT
>Ga0180007_10003732_pt1 | contig 16708 bp, 19 predicted proteins | sample MM_PC_MetaG_FD_121122 | JGI IMG/M metagenome (GOLD analysis project Ga0180007, IMG submission 121122) | Groundwater microbial communities from the Aspo Hard Rock Laboratory (HRL) deep subsurface site, Sweden - MM_PC_MetaG | ecosystem: Environmental > Aquatic > Deep subsurface > Groundwater... | reverse complement strand
TCAAAACACGAAACTCGGAACTGGAAACCATGCGTCTGCGGTCATGGAGCTTTGTGCTCCAAGCTCTCCAATTCCAATGGAATTGAAGACCACAAGCTTTCCAATTCATCAAGATCCGAAACCCAGAACCGGAAACCCAAAACAGTTATTTCTGCGGGCCCGTAGCTCAGCTTGGATAGATGAGATTAGCAATAAGCTATCTTAGTCTTAAACGACACTCTCCTAAGGTGTAGGTCGGGGGTTCAAATCCCCCCGGGCCCGTTTTTCCTATGTCTAGTGTTTTGGGTCTTGTTGGACCTCAAGAAAAACGGGACGTCTTGAAGCTTTGACAGTTTGACTGTCAAATTTTGAAAAGTTTGGAGGACTTTTCAAAGCTTGTTTCAAGGCAGAGGCCCGAATTTCCCCCAGTCCACAGTTTATAGTCCTCAGTTTTGCCGCATGGAAAATTGGGCGACTTGAAATCTCAAAGATTTCAAGCTGAGTCTGTTTTATCTTTATTGTCTAGTGTTCAGGGTCTTGAGTCTTGCAAACTTACTTGCTAACTGAAATATTTTCTATTATAACAAACCCAGAAAGCAATACAACTCTTTGTCAGTCAATTACCTCCGTGTGGTTTGGGTGATCGTTGATCACTGCGCAACAGTTGCAAGACAACTGTTGTTTGCTATAGCAAACCAACCAAATGACGCATGGTATTTGATTGGGGTCTACATAGAGGTTGTTTAATATGTTGAAACCAACTTATATATTATTCCTGAATTAGTTGGTTTCGTATAGTTGCGAAACAGAACTTGATGAAATAGAAAATTAATCAATGTCGCGATCGACGAATCGATCACGAACATGATCATGAAGGCTTTTTTCTGCCTTCATGACATCTGGAACCATCAAGTGTTCCAGGCTTTTCTGTTTCGCCATAAGCAACTAAAACAGGCAAAAAACCAACCATTTGTTTTTATATTCCTTTTCAATCAATAGTTTGCTATAACTTAAATATTAGATAAATTAATCTATTGATTAAATTATTCTAGAGGTGTGGATATGTCTGCTACATTAACCGATATAAGTAGTATGCTAACTGATCTTATCGAGGATACAAGTATTCCAAAAAATATCAGAAGGGCGCTTTCTGAAGCAAAAACCAGAATTGATAGCGATGAAGAAAAAACCGTAAGAATAAGTGCGGCGATTTATCTTATCGAATCAATAACTGAGGATATCAATATGCCTCCTCATGCAAGAACCCAAATTTGGGCAATAATGAGTTCTCTTGAAACATTAAACGAAGAGTCAATTGGATAAATTAATTGTGGGTGGTGGTCCCTCAGGTTCTCAGGTGTAACCATGCTGAATGAACTATCCCAGAGAGGCATAAGACTTACTCTCGATGCCGAGGATTTTATTAAATCAAACAATTCGGATGGCCTATTGCAAAAACTGATCGATCTCAAAAAACCACTAATTTCAAAAGAGGATGTGGAAATCCTGGTTCAAAAGAACATGCCAGGAGATGAAGTCATCGTAAACAAAACATCTGATTTTATCCCGCTTGCAAAGGAATATGCAGAGGATATCAAAGTCAATCATATGAGCGATGTTACTGGCAAATCAAGAACCAAAGGTGAAGTTTCAAATTTTATCTCTTATTTCAGAAACCGTTTTCAACGGGTTTCGCGTTTCTTAAAAAAAACCGGCGCAACTGGGAATATCGATCTTGCTGATGTAAAAAGACATCTAAATGAGAAAGCAAGGATAATTGTTTTGATATCTGGAAAACGTGAGACAAAAAAAGGCAACCTGCTTTTTGATGTCGAGGATATGACTGGCACTTTCAAGGTTGTTGTTTCATCATCAAAAAACAATGAGAAATTAATGGAAAAAGCACAAAATGTACTTTCTGATGATATCGTTGCATTCACGGGCAAAATTCTTGAACCCTACATCATAGCAGAGGATATCGAATGGCCAGACATTCCAGTTATCCGTGAGAAGCACAGGTCTGAGAATGATGTTGCAACTGCGTATCTTTCAGATATTCATTTTGGCAGTCGCTATTTCCTTGGCAATTATCTACAATCATTCGTGGATTGGCTTCATGGTAAAGGTGAAATGCGCGAACTTGCCGGTAAAATTAAATATATTCTCATAGCTGGTGATGTTGTCGACGGGATTGGTATTTATCCTAATCAGGAAAAAGAACTCGTTGTAAAGGACATTCAGAGTCAATATCGTATGTTTAATGACTTTGTAGAAAGTCTTCCTGATTATATAAAAGTTATTGTTGCGCCTGGAAATCATGATGCTGTAAGGCGTGGAGAACCTCAACCCGCACTTGGTTCTGATCTCGTAACCTCCAATGCACTATGTGTTGGTAATCCATCACGTCTATCCATTGAGGGTATCAATCATTTGGTCTATCATGGTACCTCTATAGATTCAATGATTGCAAGTCTACCTGACAGTTCATACGTGCATCCCGAAAAAGTGATGGTGGAATATCTCAAAAGAAGACATCTTTCTCCTATTTATGGTGGAAATCTTATCATTCCAGAGAATGTGGATTACATGGTCATAGATGACCCCCCTGACATATTCCATTGCGGTCATGTGCACAAAAATGGTTATACACAATATCGAGGTACTCTTGTCATAAATTCAGGTACATTCCAAGATAGAACTGATTTTCAGGTAAAACAGGGGCATGTGCCTACTCCTGCGTTGGTGCCAGTGTATGAAATGAAGTCTGGTCGTCTTCACACCCTCGATTTTAAGATCTAAAAGTGCATATGCAATCATTTTTTACTTTGGTTTGCCACTATTTCTTACATATCCTTTTTATTGGTTCTCTCAGACTGGGCAATCTTTATAAAGTTAGACTGCAAAGCAGTAAACAATGGTGATTTAATGGTCAAGTATTTGATAGCGAGACAACTTTCTGGAAAAAAATTAGTGACCAATGACGGCGAAGACTTTGGAAGACTTGTGGATATGGAAGTAAACGAGGTTAGCGGAAGAATCGAGAGCCTTGTTGTCGAACCTAACCCCGATAGTTCGCTTGCTTCAAAAATGAGGAAAGACGATGGAATGGTTCGCATACCATACGAGAGTGTTTTGGCTGTTGGAGATTTTATTATTATCGAAAAACGGAATATTGCGTCATAATCTCTGAAATGATCTCTTTATTTGATCATTTTAGATTTGATGCGCGAATTATCACCATTCGATGTATCCTCCCGAACTAAATACATATTCTTTATTTTTGTGTTTTGTCCTTTCTGTTTTTTATTTATCTTATCTATATTCTTATCCAACATAACCAAGTGTTTTATTCGTTCCCTTACATATCATTATTGAATATAAATCAAAACTCAAAACTGACAACCGTCTAAGAAAATTGTGGTTGCCTGTTTTGGGTAATCGGTTGGTGGACCCATGACTGGTTGGATGGCTGGGGTCGATGAAGCTGGCAGAGATTAATCATTATTTGATTATGTACTGCAAGCAGCGTTATTGGCCCGCTTGTTGTTTGTTATGCATGTTGCAGACGTGAAGATGAAAAGCGCCTAAAAAAGGTGAATCCTCAGGACTCAAAGAAACTATCTCAGAAGCAAAGGGAAGAGTCGTACGCAAAACTTAGATTATTCTGCGATTTTAAATGGGTTGCTATAAGTGCCAACGAGCTAAACCTTATGATGGAATCCATGTCTCTTAATGATATAGAGGCGCGGTTCATGGCAGAACTAATGAAGAAAAAACCTGATAGCGATGTAATGATTGATATGCCTGACCGATATTCATGGACTTTCCGCAAGCGAATGGAAAGATGGGGTATAAGAAGGTTTGAAGCAGAACACAAAGCAGATGCAAATTATCCTATCGTTGCTGCCGCTTCAATATGTGCAAAAATAATCCGAGAAGAAAAAGTTGCAGAAATCAAGAACCACACATGTGATTTTGGGAGCGGTTATCCATCTGATGCAAAAACAATCAATGCGCTGAAAGATAAGGAAAAATACAAAATATTATTACCTTTCATAAGGCTCAAATGGAAAACACTTGATAATATCAAACAGAAAAAACTTTCTGATGAATGGTGAATTTTTAAAATACAAAGTCGAAATATAAAAAGAAGTCAAATCAAGAGGTTAATATCTGTCTGCTGGCATAGTATTAGACTAACAGTTGCCTATGCCTGATATATGTTCATAATAAAAGCATCGAAATATAGAAATAAGATAAAAAAGGTGTTAATAGATATGGCAAAAGTTACTATATTGAACGAAGGCGTTACTTTTGAGGTTCCTGATGGTTCAAGATTATTGGAATATGCAAAAAAACACAGCAACATGCTCTTTGGCTGTGAGCAGGGCAAATGCGGGGTTTGTAGATGCAATATTGCGAAAGGATTTGAAAATCTGAATCAAAAAACTTCTGAGGAAGAGCACACACTTACTCGTCTTGGTGCATATCCATCACAACGTTTGGCATGCAAGATTATTGTAAAAAAAGGAGAAGTAGAAATAGAATACTAATTTTGGAATCAGTACTCCATATTAGCAATTTCAGTGCTTAATCAACACCATTACTTTCCACAGTGATATGTCCTTTCATAAGCATGTGTGTCGTGGAATAATATTCACATTCCATTTCTTCATCCATGGTTATGGTTGCCATTCCGCCTGGGGAGATAATTCCGGTGTCAAACATTTCCTTTCCATCAATGTAGCAGGTCGCAGATCTTGGGAATTTTCCTGCGTTCACGAAAGTAACACTATCTTCTACCTTTACCGTAAGGCTTGCTGGACTATAGCTAAAGTCGTTTATTGTTACTGTGTAGCTTTCAGGTACATATACTGCGGGGCTATCATATTCTACCTCAAACGTAACATATTTGTTGATTTTTGGGAAATATGATGTGCGGTCATTGTTTAGCAGCTCTATTTCAAGTGTATGTGTACCCTCTTCTATATTTTCCAGTACATACGACTTGCTTGTAACAACTTTTGCAGGTTCGTTATCCAATACAAATTTGAAGTGTCCTTCACCATTTTTTGCAATTCCGCCAGGTTGTTTTAACATAAGATTTTGTGTGGTGAGTGTGATCATAAGCTCGCGGGTTTCACTGTCAATGGTTACTACCTCACCATTAAGTGGGCTTATGATTTTGAATGATGGCTTTATCACTGGTGGTGGTGCTGGGGGTTCCTGCGTTTGATCATCTTGTTGTGGTTGTTCTTCCCCAAGGCATCCTGCGATCATTACAGTTGCCAATATCAGAGTTAATATGATTAGTTTCATGACTTAATTTGCTCTGGTTGCATATATAAAAGTTTCTATGGTATCGTCAGAGTATTTATCAGATGCTCTGTTCTTTTTGCATTTTCTGTTTGATAGCATCGTCTATTTGTTTCCCAACAACGTCTATCACGTTTTTGAGCGACGGTGGTTCATTATATTTCAATCCCACGCCGATGAAATCTGCAATCTTCTGAGCGTCTGCCTTCTTTCTATCATGTGGGGATATCATGGTGTCCATGATACTAGCATTTACTTTTCCAAATTCAAAAGGCAATTCCTCTCCGTTTTTCAGCACTAAAACCAGTATATATTGATAATACCTTTTTGTACCTCCTTTCCGTGAGTGAGTACTCCCAAGTTCAGTATTGAGTATTACCTGATTCAGGTCGCTTAACTGTACCTCTTTTGATTCATGTTTCATAATTCCTTTTATAGATACATTACACTTGTTTTGGGTCTTGTCAAGCACTATCTTTACGATAACTGTTTTTACAAAAAGATATGCCCCTATAACCGCAAATAAAAGTCCAAACCCTATCAAAAGAATATTTTTCATTCCAAAATATGCAATTACTATCCCTACAACCAAAAAAACAATCCCACCTAAAAATTCAGTTATGTTGTGGTCTTTGAGTACCATCCTATCTGGGTTTTCGAGTGTAATTTTCATGATCTGTTCACTCTACTTACATATATAAAAGTTTCTCTGTGTTGTTTATTCCTATGCTAAAGGCAGTACTCTTTGATTTCGATGGCGTGATAGTTGATTCAGAAAAAATCCATAAGAAGACATTCATGGATTTGCTAAAGCAGTTCGGAGTCAATGTAACAAAAAAGAAATGGTACGAAGAATTTGCTGGTACCGGTTCAAGAAAGATTTTCGAGCGCCTTGTTCGTGATCATGACCTAAATACTGATGTCGATGATCTAGTTACAAGACGGCAGATGTTATTTCTCGAATATGTGAAAAAAGGAAAAGTCAAACCAATAAGTGGACTCAAACCTCTGCTGTTGTTCTTGCACGAAAAAGGCATTAGAATGGCAATAGTTTCAGGAGGCCATCGTGATTACATAGAATTGCTGGTTGACATGCTTGGTATCCAACATTATTTCGAACTGATAGTCTCAGCCAGCGATATAACTGCCAGAAAACCTAATCCAGAAGTATTTCTTCATGCTGCGAGAAAGATGAATATCTCGCCGCAGGACTGTGTTGTTTTTGAGGATTCCTATTCTGGTTGCAAGGCAGCAAAAGCTGCTGGCATGAAACTTGTGTGGTTACAACCCCACAAATCAATGGAAGCTCCAGATTGCGATCTGATTATTGAAGATCTTGCCGATTCTGGGCTGCAAAAGTTTATCCTAAGTTAATGCGCGTCATTTATATGAATATCTAATCACTATAACAATAAGAAATCGGAATTTCGGAATTCCGCTTGAGTGATCAATATGATAAAACTTGAGCTGGACCGGAAAAAACGCCAATTGTTAGTAAAGGAACCATCTGATGTTACTTCATTGCAAAAGGGTTTTTACGGTCTAATGAAAAAAGGCATAATTCAACTATCGCCAGAAGAAGCACTGTATGTAATGGATATTCGAAATGGCAAATGCTACGACGATGTCTGCAATCAATTCTCATTCAACCATGTGGCTTCTCTTTTTTTGAAAAACAAAAAACTTCTTGCCCGTTATCTTACTTACAAGGACTGGAGAGATAAAGGACTTATCCTGCGCAGTCCGAGCGAGGCTGATGGGAATTATGGGAGGACGCTCATAAAAAAATACAAAAGAACTGATCTCAAGCTCGATTCATATACGTTTGATGGCCTTTTCTTCCCAACCGATTTAATGACACTTGTTGATGATGCAGAAGTCGGCAAAGCGCTCTATGAACGATACTGGTTCGGGCAATTCGGTACTTACAAAGCAGCACACCGAGGAATCATTTCCAAGCTCGATATATTTGAAACAATATTCCTTGCAAGACACGGCGGTCTCAGGCTTACACAAACAAAACTAAAAGATGTTGAAAAAGCCGCCAATGCGCGAATCAAATTCTTCAACGACATGTATATGGTTTACGAAGACTGGAGAAAAGGAGGGTATGTTATCAAGACTGGATTCAAGTTTGGAACTCACTTCAGAATCTATCTACCTGGTGCATCACCTATCAGAACAAATGAGGAATGGATGCACTCAAGGCACGTTATTCATGTGTTTCCTAGAAAGCACAAATTACTGATCTCAGAATGGGCAAGAGCCATAAGAGTTGCACACAGCGTGAAGAAAACATTTATCCTTGCCATACCTGGAAAGAAAACTCCGATAAAAGTAAATACAAAAAAATCACGGCTCGATTTCCTTCTTTTCCACAGGAAAAAAGACGGTATAGAAACACCAAAAGATGGCACCCCCCGTTATTTGATGTACTCACTTACAGAAGATGAGTATATCGGTGGTGAGGAGCTTGCTAAAGCGCTTGCAGAATGCCATCATTTTGGGCTTGAGATGCTGATGGCAATAAGCGATCGTGAGAGCAGTGTTACCTATTACCTAATCAAGGCGATTACACTTCCAGGAAGCGAATACGAATATTATGAAATCGAGTGGGTTCAACCGTAGGAGTTTCCAGTCTTGAGTTTTCGGTTTTGGGTTCCTAGTTTCGGGGTTTGTGGTACTATCCCTGGAGTTCCCAGTTTCTGGTTTTGTGATTCCCATTTATAATCCATTTGTATACTATCTTTTACAGGTGTATCTATGAGATGGGCTATTGCATTTCTTATGCTTCTTATGTTTTCGGCAAGTTTTGCCGTACTTATTGTATCTGGAGATGGCGGAATCGAATTCGCAGAGCGCACTGTCGTTGAAAAATGCGCAGAACCAAATGTCAAAGCAGTCTACACGTGCCTTGGCAATGTCATTCGTGTCGTATCCTCAGTTCCAGGACAGGGAAGCACATTTTACAAACCAGATGGCAAAATAGTTGATTGTCCGATAGTTGCACCTACGGATATGGGTGCAGAATGCCTTCAGATGATGACACCCAATTACTGTCCAGTACAAGCAGATTGCGGTGAATCTTTTGGCGAACAGGTGTTTCCTGGTCAGGAGGACAGTGCTGAACAAACTCAAGATGATAACTACTATATTGTTGATACCTCTGATGAAAGCGAGCAAGAATCCGAAATAACTGTGCCGGATAATACTCCAGCTCAACCAACCACCTCATCAACCACGCCAACAAAAACCAAGAATAAGGTCAGTAGCAATCCTGGTACTGCAGCAGATGCACCATTGGATAATTTCTTGCTTGTGGCATTGGGTCTTGGAGCTGTATCATTGATAGTTTTGTTCCTGCTGTTCAAGAATAGTATTCGTGGGTAGTTTACTACTTGTTGATGTGGTCATTAATGTCAATATGTATTTAAATCCTTTCATCCAAAATAACCTAATGGCATCAGCAAATCAAAGTTCACAACTAAAAGAACTACTCACTATTAATAGGGGCGACATGATCAAAGGAACTGAGTTTTTGCATATCCCAGGACCTCTTGCAGAGGGACTGAGAAAAGGGTTGGGTTTTAGAATCCGAAGCCCTAGTGGTCATGCTATTGATCCAATGGCCCTGGTGGCCTCATTTGTGGTTCCATCTGCTCTTTCTCTTGATACTCTTGGGTGTTGTTTATTATTACCAGTTCCACGTTCGTTAACCGATGGATCCGTGACTGGATTTACTACATTTGCACATGCATCTGAAATATGTGGTGAAGTTAAGGCTGGGTGCGGAAGAGAATCGGTCGCATTCATGTCTGCAAATGCTGGTGTTCCGGGTCATGAACATACCTTAGATCTCAATGGTTTCTATTATCCACTAAACCTTAACGATCTTGGTACTCTCAATGGTTTGCATTTTTCCGGTATCGGAGTTGCAGTAGAAACCCCAATAGAATTACAATCTCGTATTGGAGGTTTCTGTAATTATCAAGTATTTGTGCATGCAGGGGATACATCAAAAGTACAGTTATTCAATCTTGATTATGCGGAAGTGACCTGTTCAAATACTTGTGTAGGTATCCATATTTCGGTAGATCTAAATCCTGGTGGGACATATTCAAGTTTAGTTCAAATACAAGAAAGTGCCTATGGCAGATCTATTCACAATATTATGGTGTCTGTGAGAGTTGAGGATGGCAGATTCAGCGGTGCCAAACTATCATCTAAAATTGGCTTTGATACTACTGTTCTGTCATATGATGAATCGGAATCAAGAGGTTTTCTTACAATGATGCAACAGACAAGCATATCCAATGCTCTTGAAATAATCCCGCAACTAATGGTGGTCCTCACATCCAAGACTGATTCTCGTTTGGATGTTCCATCTCTTATCTCAAGCATTGCTAATTCGTTTATTGGGCAAGATAATGCTGTGTTAGATATGGAATTTATTTTAGATGATCGAAATTAGTTCTGGTCTATTTCTTTTGCAATTTTCTTATAAGCATCTCTGAAAGGAATGCCCTGTTCAACGAGTTTGTATGCCTTTTCAGTTGCATACAATTCCGGTGTCATTGCATCTTCAAGTCTTTTTTTATCTGTCTTTAAACCAGCAAACACCAGTGTCATCATACCGATCGAGTCATTGGTTATCTTAATCGAATTCAGTGCAGGTCCTTTTGTAAGTTGGTAATCTCTGTGGAATCCACTCATCAAATTCAAACAGATTCCGTTGATTGTTACAAGATTCCCATGCAACACATGCGAGTTTCCTCGTATCAGTTCCAATACATCAGGGTTCGCTTTTTGTGGCATGATAGAACTACCAGTACAAACATCATGGGGGAGTTTGAAGAATCCGAATTCACTGGTTGAGAAAAGTATGATGTCGCTTGCAATTTTGTTCAGTGTTTGCATAAATCCAAACAAACAATAAACAACCATTGATTCATATTTGCCTCTCGAATTTCCACAATGGATGGGGTTTTCCTGAACCGTTTCAAATCCCAGTTCTTTTGTTGTTATTCCCCTGTCTATCCTAAGTGGAACTCCATATCCAGCCGCACTTCCAAGTGGGTTCTTATCCAACACTGCCAAGACAGATTTGGCCATCGTGATATCGTCGTCAAGCATTGCAACATATGCAAGTGTTAGCGTATCAACAGTAGTTGGCATAGCTTTGCGCATATGAGTATATCCTGGCATTTGCATTCCTTTGTTTTCTTTTGCAAATACGCTGATCTGTTTTTGGAGCGATTTTGCATTTGCCATGACCGTGGCGAGTTTGTCGATATACAGAAGCCTGAGCGCAGTAAGCACCTGGTCATTTCTTGATCTTGCAGTATGTATTTTTTTGCCAGCATCTCCAAGCTTTTGGATGAGAAAATTTTCAATGGCAGTATGGCAATCCTCTTCTTCTTGTTTTATCTTGAATTTACCATCCAGAACAAGTTTCTCAAGTTCTTTAAGTGCATCAAGAAGCTGCCCTAGTTCTTGTTTTGTAAGATAGCCATTCGAGTACAGCATCTTCGCATGTGCCTTTGATGCCTTTATATCATAGGGCAGGAGTTGCATGTCAAGGATGTAGTCTTCGCCTACGGTGTAAGCTTCGACTTCCTTTTTCACTTTTGTATTCTCCTTTTCCCAGATTTTTGTCATTATTTCACACCATCTGTTGAACTCAGGTAACTCCCAAGGCCTCTCTTATCAATTATGGCCTTATGGGCTTTCAATCTAACGCCGTTGATCCTTATAAATCCTTTAGAATCTCTTTGATCAAAACCACCTTCAATATCCATGCTGGACAGTTCCTGATTATAAAGCGATGTTGGCGATGATCTTGCAACTGGCATAACATTTCCCTTGTACAAAACAACTCTGGTCCAGCCATCAATCAATTCTTGGCTCTTGTTTATTGCTGACAATATAAAATCCATCTCAGGACTAAACCAGTATCCATTGTATATCAACTCTGCAAATTTCGGTGAAAACATATCTCGCAGGTGCATGACCTCTTTATCCATTGCTATGCCTTCAATATCACGATGCGCTTTCCAGAGGATCTCTGCACCTGGGTTTTCATAAATTCCTCGTGATTTTATGCCAATATACCTGTTTTCCACCATATCAACCCTTCCGACGCCGTGTTCTGCGCCAACTTGGTTAAGATAGTTGAAAAGCTCGAGCGGTTTGGTTTTCTTTGTTCCATCAACTAGATTTTCTACCTCTACAGGCAGACCATCCTTGAATGTAATTTTAAGCCCCACTGGTTTATCTGGTGCCTCAAGCGGGCTTTTTGTTTTTGAATAAACATGTTCCTCAGCTGGTTTTGAAGGGTCTTCAAGTATTCCTGCCTCATGGCTTATGTGCATCAGGTTATCGTCTTCACTGTATGGCTTGGCTACCGTTGCTTTTACTGGAATACCATTCTCCTCTGCATATTTCAAAAGGTCTGGTCTTCCTTTGAATTGTGCCAGGAATTCATCATTTTTCCATGGTGAAATAATCTGTAATTTTGGGTCAAGTGCAAAATAACCAAATTCAAATCTCACCTGATCATTTCCTTTTCCTGTTGCTCCATGGGAAACATATTTTGCTCCCTCTTTTTGAGCAATTTCAACCTGTTTTTTTGCAATGAGTGGCCTTGCCAATGCAGTTCCAAGCAGGTAAGTGCCTTCATATATGGCATTTCCTTTGAGTGCCTGGAATATGTAATGGGTTACCAGTTCCTCTTTCAGATCCTCCACATATACCTTTGATGCACCAAGTAACAAGGCCTTTTTCTTTGCAGCCTCAAAATCCTCTTCCTGCCCAACATCGGCGATAAATGCGATTACATCGTATCCTTTTTCAATAAGCCATTTTAGGATTACTGATGTGTCCAATCCTCCTGAATATGCCAAAACAACTTTTTCTTTATGCGTTTTCTTATCATTATCCATTCAATTCACCAACTTCATTTTAGCTCACTAATTATAACCATAGAATTAATGTAGAAACAGTACTGCAATTCTCATTTATTAATGTTGCGCTAACTATGTTACATTTTTATACATATCTGTTCCAAATGTAACAAACTATGATGATGAAAAAAATCCTTCGAGGTAGAATATGGAAAGCATATCAGAGCTAACATGGCTTTATGTAAAAAGAAGGCCATTTCTAAGAGAAGTCATCAAAGAAGGTGTGGTCAATTACTCTGCATTGGCAAGGAAAATCTCCATTGATGCATTTGGCAGTTTGAAACATGAAAATGCCGTTAAAATGGCACTTGTGCGCATGTCAGGGAAGCTTGGTAAGGTGGATTCAGATCTTGAGGCAAAGATATTATCTGTGATGAAAAAAAGTACTATGACCATAAAGAGTAAGATTGCTGTTATTATTTCAACAAAATATCTCGAGGGCGTGAATTCGTTGTCATATGCCAAATCAGATGATTATATTACATATATAGTCGAGCAGAACGAAATCGAAAAACTCCCAAAAAGCAAGGTAATATCAAAACTCGAGCAGAATATGAATCTTATTACAATCGAAAGTCCCGAAGAACTTGAGGATGTACCTGGTGTAATTTCCCATGTCCTCGGTGCATTGGCATCTGAGGGTATAAATGTAGTCGAATTCATTTCATGCTATACAGCAACTCTTCTTGTGATAAAACAATCAGATACTGAATTAGCTTATAGGGTTCTTTCGAATATGATATCATAAAGAGAATTGTTGGGGCAAAGTACTAACTAAAGATAGGAATAAATATAAAAAATAAATAAAATGTTCAAGATTATGAACATTTACCAACTAATGGTTTGACTCCCATCTGTGTCATTCCAGTGATATCTCCTTTTGCGTAAGTTATTCTTACGTTTTCATACTGGAATGGATCACCTACAGTACCACAGGTTGCAGCCAAAGTTGCGTTCAGTACCTGACTCTCACCACTATCAAAGATCGTGCTTGTAGAAAACACAGATGCACCATCAATAGTAATGGCAGTAACTGTGAGTCTTTCAAGCTCGTTGTTTGTGAGCTCAAGTTGCATGTCAGTTCCCGAAGCCTTAAATGTTTTTATGGCGAACGGTGAAGCGCCTGCCCAATAGTTCTTGCTCTGGGTTTCCAATGAGCTTGCGCCCAGGCCAGAGAATCCGCCTACAAGGAATACTACCACCAATGCTACAACTAGCACAACGGCAAGTATTACCAGGTATTCTGTCGAGACTTGTCCTTTTTTAATCACTTAAATCACCTAATAATAATTATTTATAAGACATGTCTTGGCTTTAAAGTTTAAAAGGCTTTCTTCTCGCATATATTCGTCAATCAAGCTTTTTTGATACGTATGGGCCACAATTCACATAGCCATGTTTTCTATAATATTCCCGTACTCCAACCCCGCTAATTATTACCATATTTTCTTTTCCAGCGTCGATGGCAATATCTTCTGCCTCTTTTAGCAGGTTTGATCCAAGGCCGTGGTGTTGCGCATGATTATCATCTGATCCGTTTGCTTTGTTGTTTGTGGTTCCATCAAAATTCCTGACTTTCAGAGGTATTTCTGGACCGTATATGTGGAGTTCGCGTATAAGTGCGGTTTTTCCATTTATTTCTTTTCTATTACTTTCCTCTGGTAATCTTAATCTCAGGAAACCTGCAATAAGTTCATCATCGTTCTCATATGAAAGAAATATCTCTTTCCCATTGTTTGCATTATAATCAAGCCGTTTCAGTTCAAATCCCGAAAGACCAGCTCGCTTTCGAATTTCACGATAGCGTATTTCTTGTGGTACGATTCCTTTTTCCCTTATCTGATGTTCAACAAGTTCCCTTAGGTTGCTGTTTTTCACTCCAGAATTTATCTTAGATGCAGGTATGTCTCTTTGTATGCGCATTACTCTGACATATTTTGGTATATATCTATAAAATTCGGAAATAATATCTGCGGCTTCCTCGGTAGAATAAGGCATATACTCTCCTCTTTGTAGCATATTATGCAGTTCTGTTCCATCTATTACAAGAGTTGGGTATATCTTGAGCATATCTGGTTTGAACGCCTGATCAGAAAAAAGTCTCTTTACAATTGCCATATCTTTTTTCCTGTCAGAGCCTGGGAGGCCTGGCATGATATGGTACAAAACCTTGAATGCAGAATCTTTGAGTTCTTTTGTGGCATTTTTAACATCCTGTACAGTGTGACCTCTATGTATCAGTTTGTATATGCTGTCGTTAGGATGTTGCACGCCCAGTTCTACTCGTGTTGCTCCATATGAAAGTATCTCGTCAATATAATGGATACAAACATCTGGTCTGGTTTCAATAGTTAGGCCAACCACTCTTCGTTTTGTAGTTTCATTTATTTTTATAGCATCCTTGAGTGTTCTGGATTTTTCTCCATTAAGTGCATCATAAACCCCCTTTATGAACGATCTTTTGTATTTCCTGGGCATCTGAAGAAATGTACCACCCATAATAATGACCTCGCATTTATCGCTTGCATGGCCTGCCGATTCGATTTGTTCCACTCGCTTCAGTGCCTGGAGATAGGGATCAAAATGATATTGCCGTGCTCGTAATGCCGCAGGTTCAAAGCCCACATAGCTTTTTGCAGCAAGTCCTGTATATGGACAATAGATACACTGCTGGTTGCACGATCCAATGGGTTTGATCATAACTGCGATAGGCGTAACTCCTGAGATGGTTTTTGTTGGTTTTTTTAGCAGCATTAACTTTATCTCTGGTGTAAGTTTTGACCTTGGAAATTGCTCGAGTATTTCAGGATTCTTGGCAAGGTTTACTCCAAATTTCTTACAGGCCTTTCGCTTCAACCAGTCCAGATTACGTTCTCCGGCAATGAGTCTATCTATGATGTAATCTATTGATTCAGATTTTTGTTTATCCATCAAAAGAATAAGAATGGCAAGCGCTTAAATTTCTATTCAAAATACATACCCATAACAAGAGCTCAAAAATCAGACCGCACCATACCGATCTATCAGACTGTAACAAGATTAATAAGATTGGATATGATTCCTGCGAATGAATAAATAATGAGCTCAAATATCGGGAAAACCACTGCACCATTGTTTGTTGCCCGGTAATCGCCAAAAAGTCCTGATCTCACTGCAATGGTTACGTTTTTCTCACTGGAGATTATATCGCTTGCAAGCGAAACTACTTTTATTTTTGGAGTGTAAACCTCTTCCTCATAACCTGCAATCTCATAATAAATTACCTTGGAGCTTTTTGCAGGTACAAACACTGGTTTTTGGAATTCCCATTTCTTTGCACCAACCGAGCTTATCTGGAACACATCGCTGGCAGAACCTTTGTTTGTTACGGTTATTGAGAAACGTGCTGGCTGACCAGGGCCTACTTCATAATAATCTGGAGAAACATCCACCTCAAGAACATCCCAGGTTATCCTGACCTTTGCAATGAACGTTACATTGCCAAGTTGCTCTCCATCATACTCATCCATGATTGTGATATTTGCATAATACATTCCTTCTGGTGCTGCAGGTGCGGCAGTTATGGTAACCTGCATCGGATTCTGATATAATTTGCTTTTTTCCGAACTCCAGCCTACTGGAAGGCCTGTTGCCTGTGCTGTATCATATGTTCCACCTATATCATGGACTCCACCACTAGTTACAATCGGATCAATAAGAAATGAAACTGTTTGTCCTGGACCGATGGCACCAAGGTCTATGATATCTCCGTTTTTAACGTCCTGATTAACCGGGGAAATGATATTAACGGCAAAAGAACAGTTTAATAGGAATAATAATGATACAATGCAGATAGCAGAAATTTGAGCTTTGAATGCCATGCTATATTCTTCAGCTTAAGGATTATAAAGACTGAGTGACGATATGTTTATAAACAGAAACATACACATATTATAACATGCACGAGGGTGTTAAAGGTAAGTTTTCATCAGAAAAAAGATATATGCCAGTAGCTAATAGAACTACTGCCATCCAGTTACATGTTTCACTCTTACCAGTTGATCTCAGTGTTTTCGGAACTAGTCATTCATCAAAAGCATTGTCAGAACCTGCAATTGGTGTTAGCGCTACAGAACAAGCTGCAAGAAACTCCAAAAGAATTCATAATGGATTTCCAGTATTAACTCAAGATGAATACCAACAAAAGATGGAAACATTATCAGGTGATGATAAACTTTTGATTCATGATTTCAGAGGATATATTGAAACAAAAGAAGGATTGTTTTATGTAGACCTTATGGCAGCCAATGAAATAAGAGATGGGATCTGCGTGGCCATAAGAGGCGAAGAACAAGGTGGATATATAGCAGGAGGGATTTTTGGTTTATACAAACCAACGACAATGAGAGATGCAAAAGATGTTTATGAATATACTGTATACATTTTACTGCCTAAACATGTCCAAGATAATG
>Ga0180007_10003731_pt1 | contig 16711 bp, 21 predicted proteins | sample MM_PC_MetaG_FD_121122 | JGI IMG/M metagenome (GOLD analysis project Ga0180007, IMG submission 121122) | Groundwater microbial communities from the Aspo Hard Rock Laboratory (HRL) deep subsurface site, Sweden - MM_PC_MetaG | ecosystem: Environmental > Aquatic > Deep subsurface > Groundwater... | reverse complement strand
ATACTTGGCAGTATAGTTCTCTCATTAACCAAACTGAACATCTCCTCTCTTAATCTTCAACCAAACATTTTGTTCACAATATTTTTATCCAGTTTCATCTCCAGCCTATTGGCCCTAAAAATTCTCCAGACAATCTTAAAAAATAAACGCTTAACGAACTTCGCCTTCTACACCGCCGCCCTGGCCGCCCTCTCCCTTGCTCTATTTTAACAAAGGTCTCTCCTTTGTTAAGCTATAATTCTTAACATATGACGCCTAAATTTTTCAAAACAACCAGTGGTAAAAAAATACCTTTGCCGGTATTTTTTCCCGACGCCACCAGAGCTGTTCTTAAAACTCTTGACTCGGTTGACATCACAAACACCCAAACTCCAGGGGTCTTGGTTAATACCTTTCATCTTTATTTGGGTTTGGGCAAAAGAGTCCTAATAAAACACGGCGGGGTAGGTAACTTCATGAACTGGGCTGGTGGAATCATCTCCGACTCCGGCGGTTTTCAAGTAATGTCAGTAATAAAAGCCAATCCAGCCCAAGGCAAGGTCATAGACGAAGGGGTAATCTACCGACCGTCGAAAAACAAAAAAATTCTCTTTACCCCAGAAGAATCCATCAAGTTTCAATCACACATTAAACCAGATATGTTGGTAGTTCTAGACGACTTTACCCCTCCCCAGGCCAGTCGTGAGCAAGCAGAAGACACAGTCAACCGAACCATTGCTTGGGCAAGTCGTTGTAAGGACGAGTTTCAAAAAATCTACGCCAAAACTCCTAAAGCCAAACGCCCATATCTACTCGCCGTGGTTCAAGGTGGCGATTACCTAGATTTAAGGAAATACTGCGCCCAGGAGCTAGTCAAGATAGGTTTCGACGGCTTTGGTTACGGTGGTTGGCCCATGAGAGCCAACGGAGAGTTTAATTATCAGGTAGCTCAAACCATAGCCGACTGTACTCCCAAAGATTACCTGCTTTATGGTTTGGGAATCGGTAAGCCAGACGAGATAGTAAAACTGGTCAAAATGGGTTACCATATTTTTGACTGCGTCCTGCCAACCAGAGACGCTCGCCACCAAAGACTCTATGTTTACACCGCCAAATCAATAGATCAAATAAATCTTAACGACCCCAAGTTCTATAAATACCTCGTCCCCACCAAACAAAAATACTACTCTGATACCAGCCCAGTCAGCACCGCTTGCGACTGCCTTTTGTGCACCAACTACTCTAAAAGCTACCTAAGTCATTTATTTAAAATAGGAGATTCTACTGCCATGAGGTTAGCCACCATCCACAACCTCCGTTTCTACTCCCTCCTCATGGAAAAACAAAAAACCCGACTAACTTAAAAAGCTTCATCGGATCTTTTGTATTTAAACTTAAGACTATTTTACGGCCCCAATTTTAAACATTTTTGTACCGCAATCTGGGCATACTGACTTAGCAGCTGGTTTTCCATTCTTCATGGTTACTTCCTCAAAATCATCACCCACATCTTTCTTAGCGCGGCATTTTACACAATACATTGTCATTCTACTTCACCCCCTTCTGTTTTTTCAAAAGCCTTTTTAAGAAGTACTACCTAAAAAGATAGTGCCACAAGGCTAACTCCAAGGCTACAGCAAGCATAGTCAGTATAATCGTCTTTGTCAAGTCCGTTCGCAAATAAGACTTATATATTTTCTTCGTCATTCTGGCTTGCCCAGAATCTTTTTTACCCAAACCTAGCTTATCAATATTCACTTTAAAACCCACAATTTCCCCTTGTCCTCGTCTATTTTGCACCCGCCTCTTTTGCTCCTTTGTTCTTCTTGTTTTTGCCATGGTTCATAAATTATAGCTAAAATGTCTGCCTAAGCCAAGCGGAGATTATGTCGATATTCATAATTTTCTGATAGAATTACCTTCATGGATTTTATTTTAATTTCACTCATTGGTCTAGTTGTCTGGTTAGCATTGATCACATTTTTTTGCATCAGGCTCTCTTTTCACTATCGCCACCTTACCCAGGGCGTTACCAAAAAAAATCTTCTTTCTTCCCTTAACCATCTCATTGCTCAGTCCAAAATAAACAAAGAAGAACTAGACATGTTAACCCAAAAAGTAGACAGCGAAATTAAACAAAACAAACTCCATCTTCAAAAAATTGGTTTCAAGCGATTCAACCCTTTCACCAACACGGGTGGCAACCAAAGCTTTACCTTATGTTTGCTAGATGAAAACAACACAGGTATTGTGATAAGCTCATTACACAGCAGAGAGTCAACCAGACTCTACGCTAAAGAAATTATCAAAAGCAAATCAGAAACAGTCTCTCTCTCTTCCGAAGAGCAAGAGATAGTAAAAGAGGCAACAAAAAAATAACTATGCAAATCTCTGTAAAATCCAAATTAATAATCATTCTGGTTGCTACTTACCTTTCCTCAGCTGGTCTTACTTTTGCTTTCTGGCCAACGTCTTCAGGCCTTGTGTCTCCAAGCATTACCACCGACCCGTCTGGCCAACCAACCATTGATCCAGGCGAACCAAGAACTGAAGCATGCCCTCTAAACAGCGCCTTATACACAAAAACAGAAAAAGCTTTATGGGAAACACGTCGCCCCATGGTCGTTATGATAGAAAATCACACAGAGGCTAGACCCCAGTCTGGTCTATCCAAGGCAGACATTGTTTACGAAACCATTGCCGAAGGTGGTATTACCAGATTCATGGCCGTCTACTACTGCGACGCCGCTTTTGGTGACACTATCTTGGGTCCAGTCAGAAGCGCTAGAACATACTTCCTAGACTGGGCTTCAGAGTATTCTGAAAATCCTATTTATGTTCATGTTGGTGGAGCCAATACTCCAGGCAAGGCCAATGCTCTAGGGCAGATAGGCGACTACGGCTGGTCTGGAGAGAATGACCTTAACCAATTTGGTCTTTCCATTAAAGAGTGCAGAAGAGATTACGACAGAATAGGCCACGACGTAGCCACAGAGCACTCTATGTACTGTTTCACAGAAGCCCTTTGGAAATTAGCAGACAAACGAGGTTGGTCCGCCATAGGAGAAGATAAAGAGTCTTGGGATGAAACCTTTACTTCTTGGAAGTTCACCAATAAAAAGCCAGAAAACGGTGATCCAGCCACCAACATAACCTTTGACTTCTGGGACAAATTCAGCCAATACACCGTGAACTGGCAATACAGTGCAGACACCAAGGTTTACAAGAGAATCAATGGTGGTAAGAGTCAAATAGACAACAACACAGATAATCAATTAGAAGCTACCACAGTCATGATTCAATTCGTCACGGAAACCGGACCGATAGACGATCTAAAACATATGCTCTACGGTACCACTGGTGCCGGCAAGGCAATCGTCTTTACCAATGGTCAAGCAGAAAAACTAACCTGGAAAAAGAAAACCCGCCTTGACCGCACCGTTTTCTACGACTCCAAAGGCAAAGAATATAATTTTCAACCAGGCAAGATTTGGATAGAAGCCGTCTCCACCACCTCCACCATCTCCTACTAGCAACATTTTCGGATTACTAAGACACACTACTCTTCACCAAAAAGAATTTCTTTTATCTTACTTTTCAATCTTTCGTTTACGTTTACACAATAAGGCAACATCAATTCTTTTTTGGAATCTCCACTATCAATTATTAACTTAATCTTTACATTTCCTAAATTATTTTTCAACAGATTGCTTAAATTGATTAGTTCTTTTTTTGACGTTCCTCCGGGGATATGTATCGAAAATGATTCTTTAGAGTTATTATTATAAACTCCTTCTTCAAGAGTCTGGTGTTTAACAGCCCCAATTTTTTTTAAGTCCCTCAATAACTCTTTGATATGTCTTTCGGGTAGTAACTTCTCTGGGGTAACCCCTCCAATGGCTTTTATGGTTTCTCTCACCTTACCCCCAACCATATTGTGGGCACTAGAAGCTCCATGCTCATCTTTTATATTATCTCTTTTTAATTTTTCATCTGTTTGGGTAATTCTAAACAAGTTTGCTGCAAGCTCTGATGATCCTGCTCTATCTAGCAACTCACCTCTTTTTATACCCTTAGATTTCTCTACATAAAATAAAGATGAGCCATATAAACCACGATATCCTGCATCATTAAACAATCCAAAATTCTTTACACCGACAGTCTTTGCAGTACCAAACAATTTTTTATTATGTTTTTTTACTTCGTCTCGAATAAATATTCTTTTTTCTCCCTCCTTTAGTTCTTGAGATAATTCCTGTTTTCTTGTTTGAATGGCAAAATATGTTTGAGCTGTTGCAATCACTTGCTTTGAGGGACTCGCGTTTTGAGCGATGAGATAGCATGCATATCTCGAAAGACGAAACTCCACGATCTTTCTCTCTGCCCCTGAACCCAAAGGAACCATTTTCCTGATCTCACGAAAATGGCTTATAACATCTTGACCACTATTTAAACATGACTCCCTGGCCTTAAATATTACTTTGTTGAAATTCTCCCACCTCTTATATTCAAAAAGAGACATAATCTCATGAGCTTCCCAGTATTCGATACCATTCTCGTCGACCTTTTTAGCCTCCTCAAATCCATTTGTTGGTTCAAGTGAAGCAATATTATCTCTCATCAATCGAATTATATCACCTCTTTCTGGCTTAGTTTTTGTTCTTCTTGACTTTTCCACATAGAAAGATATACTGCAGTTAATTCCTGCTCAATAATATATTTTAAGACCCGTTTGTCAACATGGCACAACTATCAGACTTCATTATATCCAGAGTTAGAGTAAAACTTTTATCCATTTTTTTAAGTAAGCCTAACGGGATGTACTACGTTCGCGAGCTTACCAGAATGGCCAAAGAAGAAATAAACGCCATTAGAAGAGAGCTAAAAAGAATGCAAGACGTTGGCATGTTAAAAAGTGAAAAAAGAGGCAATAGGCTTTATTACACATACCAGACCTCTTACCCCTTTTATCCAGAGCTCCTAAATCTAGTCATCAAAAGCTCACCAGTTGGCCAGCAACTAATTAAAAACAAATCAAAATTAGGTTTCATTAAATATGCTTTCTTATCTCAAAAATTAATCCGTGGCATAGACAGAGACGCAGAGCACATCGATCTCTTAATAATTGGCAAGGTTATCATGCCTCAACTATCTCTAATTGTAAAAAAACTAGAAAAAATCTTAGGTTCAGAAATAAACTACTCATCAATGACAGAAGAAGAATATAAATATAGAAAATCAAGAAAAGATCCTTTTATCACCTCCGTCTTGCTCCAGCCCAGAACAATGATCATTGGTGATGAAACTAAATTACTAGCTTAATGACCCATACTCAAAAAATAATCAAGGCAGGTAACTCACTTGCAGTCACCATTCCCTCGCCTTTGGTAAAAACCCTAGGGTTAAAAGCAAAAGACAGCGTTTTGGTGGTCCAGAAAGACGCAGAAAGTATCACCTATAAATTCCTAAATCCTCAACAACTTACTCTCTCTAAAGATATATAATTTCTCTATGTCCAACAAAAAGCTTAATCGGCTTTTTCTTTTCATCTTAGGGTTATTCTTTGTCTGCCTATTCTTAAGTTTACCTAGAGAAATCAACATCTTTGGTCGCCAATTACCCGCCCTAAACATTAATCTGGGTCCAGTCAAAATATATCGAGATCTTAACGTTAAACAAGGCCTAGACCTTCAAGGGGGCACCAGGGTTGTCCTTAAAGCAGACATGGAAAACATAAGCCCAGAAGATCGAAGCACCGCCCACGAATCAGTTCGTTCCGTCATTAGCAAACGGGTAGATCTTTATGGCGTCTCAGAAGCAAACATTAAAACATCCAAGGTGGGTGAAGAATACAGATTGGTTGTGGAGCTACCAGGAATCGACCAACCGCAAGAAGCACTAGACCTTATTGGCCAAACAGCCAGACTGGTTTTTGCCTCACCCAAGTTCGAAGTTCCACCAGCATCTCCATCGGCCGAGCCAGTTCTAACCGGCTTTGAACCAACCGATCTAACAGGGGCCGATCTAAAAAGAGCTCAGGTCACCTTTGAAACAGACAACAGGCAACCAGGTGTTTCCATAGAATTCAAAGACTCGGGTAAAGAAAAGTTTAGTCAGCTTACCAAAGAGTATCTCAATCAACCATTGGCAATTATTTTAGACGACTCGATTTTAACCGCTCCCACAATCCAATCGGTTATCACTTCTGGTCAAGCCGTCATCACCGGTCAGTTCACCACCGAAGAAGCCAAAAACTTAAGTATTCAGTTAAACGCTGGTGCTTTACCGGTGCCAGTAAGCGTTTTAAGTCAAAAAAACATCCCCGCTACTCTTGGATCGCAGGCAGTTTCTCAAAGCGCAATTGCCGGTGGAATCGGTTTGAGCCTAGTGGTCTTGTTCATGACTGCCTACTACGGCTGGTTAGGTTTAATCGCCTCTTTCGGATTGGTCCTTTATGGCCTTATTACCCTAAGTATCTACAAACTTATTCCAGTAACCCTTACTCTTCCCGGTATTGCTGGCTTCCTGCTTTCGGTTGGTATGGCAGTAGATTCAAACATCTTAATTTTTGAAAGGTACAAAGAAGAAATTAGAGCCGGTCGTTCACCCAAAGTTGCTTTAGAACTAGGTTTTGGTAGAGCCTGGGACTCAATCAAAGACGCCAATACCGCCACCATAATAACCGCCCTTATCCTGTTCAATCCGTTGAACTGGAGCTTTTTAAACACCTCTGGTGCCGTTAGGGGATTTGCTCTCACCTTAATGATAGGAATATTTATCTCCCTCTTCACCGGCATCGTGGTCACCAGAACCTTATTAAGATTATTTTATAAAAAAGCAAGATGAACTGGCTAAAACTGTCACCTATATATTTTTTCATCTCCTTTATGCTCCTTTCGGTCAGCGTTTTTTCAATTGTCAAATACGGTTTTAACTTATCCATAGAATTCACCGGTGGTACCGTTACTACTCCCCAAGGTTTCGAGTACGTTGGTCCCAGCATCGGTCAAGAAACCATCAGAAAAACAATTATCAGCATTGTCCTAGCCGTTGCCACCCTGCTAATTTACATTTCTTTCACCTTTAAAAAACTAAAGTTTGGCGTCTGTGCCATTATGGCTACATTACACGACTCACTAATTCTTCTGGGTAGCTTTTCCTTACTCGGCCACTTTTTTAATCTCCAGGTAGACCTTCTATTCGTCACCGCCGTACTTACCACCTTGTCATTCTCGGTCCACGACACTATCGTGGTCTTCGACCGCATCCGCGAGCTAAGTAAATTGACAGGGACGGTCCTTGTCACCAATGAGAAATCCACCATCAACCAAGCCATTACCGACACCATCGTTCGCTCTTTAAACAACTCTCTTACCATCATCTTTATGCTTTTAGCCTTGCTATTAATGGGGGCAGAGTCCACTAAACCGTTCATCTTAGCCCTTCTGATTGGTACCATCATCGGCACTTACTCCTCCACCTTCACTGCCGCCCCCCTCTTAATTATCTGGACAAAACTCTTCCCCAAAAGATAACCACTCCCCATCAAAAAGTCCGATGGTTCGAACCATCGGACTATTCCAAGCTCAACCCGCGGGGTCGTGCCTAGCACTTAGCCTCAAACTTGATACAGTTTATTCCATCTCTTTAATTCTAGAAAGTAGATATTCTCGCTTGTTTTTGCTGGTATCCTCAATCACCTCTTCAAATAATTTGTTCATTACCTGACCAATTTTTGGACCTGGTTCAATTTTTAAGATCTCCATTACGTCTTCACCATTAACCACCAAATCCTTTACCATCATTGGTTGGTTAAACTGTTCATTAATTCTTTTTTTTAACTCTTCAAGTCTCCAGCTGGTTGCTTTACTTCCACCTCCTTTTCTGTCGCCAATTCTCAAAAGCATCATATCGTTAATGTTATTCTTTCCCACTCGTTTAATAAATCTACGTATAGAGGCGTCGGTCATCTCTGGCTGGTAAGCAAACATATGCCAGCGAACCATGATAACCAATTTCTTCACCTGTTTTTTCGACAACTTCAATCTTTCTCCAATTTCCTCTACCATTCTAGCCCCAATTACTTCATGACCATAAAATGTGGTTGCTTCTCTAGTGTCGGTTTCAAAATCACACCTTGAGCATTTAAGACCGCCTCCAGTTGTTAGGTTTTTCTCTTTCATTACCCAACCACATTTTGAGCATCGCCACCTTTTACTTGCAGGCTTCCCCACATCATGCAGAAAAGTAGCCAATCTAAGCAAAGGGTCAGAAGAGGGGCAATACATTAAAGACTCTAACATATGATTCAAGACATCTAACTTATGATGTCCTTTCTGCTCTACTTCTTTGGCCTCTAGCACTTCTGGTATAACATACTTCATCAATCCCGTAGAAATCAAAAGTCTCATTCCATCAGCCGGATAGTCAGACGCAAGTATCTTTAATAACTCATCCCTTACTCTCTCTCTACTTACTTTTTCCAATAGCGGTGCCTGTGTGCTCAAGGCCTCCAAAGTTTTTACTTCTATTTCAAAACCCAAAACGGCAGCAAATCTAATTGCCCGCATCATTCTTAGGGCGTCCTCGCCAAATCTTTTATTGGCCTCTCCTACTGCTCTTATTACTCCATCCTCAAAATCTTTAAGTCCGTCTACCAAGTCGATTAATTCTCCGCCCCCAATTGCCAAGGTATTAACAGTAAAATCCCTTCGCTTCACATCTTCCTCCAGGCTCTTACCCCACTCTACCTTGTCAGGATGTCTGTAATCGGAATACTCTTTTTCAGATCTATACGTGGTAATTTCATACACCTGTTTTTCATTCTCTGTCTCTATGGGCACCATTACCGTCCCGAAATCGTTTTCGTAAAACGGTTCATAATCCTTCATTATTTCAAGCGTTTCTTCTGGTGTAGCGTTGGTGGTAAAATCACACTCGCTCGGTTCGTTCCCAAGCAAAATATCTCTAACAGCTCCACCAATTAAATAAATTTCAAAACCCTTTTCATCAAAAGCCTTAAACACCTCTAGCGCCGTTTCAGGTATCAATCCAATCTCGTCCTTTAACAACTTCCTTTTCGTCATACTGTATATTGTAGAACATACAGTATACGAAGACTTATGAAATTTTTTAAAACCACTCTCTTGTTACTAGCAATTCTTTTTCCTCTTGTCCCACAGTATCAAAAAAGAGACCTTCCAACGACCCCAGAAGTAAAATCTGCCTTTATTCACCAGGCAAACGTTCCGTCATTCCTGCGAAAGCAGGAATCTATACCTATCTTTCCCGCTCAAGCCATCTACATTTTAGATCTAACTTCAAACACGAGTCTCTACCAAAAAAGCTCCACAAAACCTCTCTTCCCAGCTTCTCTTACCAAAATAATGACGGCGGTTGTAGCCTTAGATCATTATCAAATTGATCAGATCTTAACCGTAAAATCAGCTGATCATTCAATTGGCAACACCATGAATCTAAAACCAGGAGACAGGCTAACAACAATGGACTTAATCTACGGCCTTTTAATAGCATCTGGCAACGACGCCGCCCTGGCCCTGGCAGAAAACTTTCCAGGTGGCTACTCTCAGTTTATTGTTGCTATGAATAAAAAAGCTGAAAGATTAAATTTAAAACAAACCCATTTCAACAACGTTTCTGGGGTAGAAGACGTGGGCCATTTTTCCAGTGCTCAAGATCTTTCCCAATTAACCCAGTTTGCCTTAAAGAATGTCACTTTCCGTCAAGCCGTTAGTACCAAACACAAAGAAATTACCAGTATAAACGGTAACCAGTACCCCCTTACCTCAACCAACGAATTACTTGGAGTAGTTCCGGGTGTCTTGGGGGTCAAAACAGGCTGGACACCAGAAGCAGGCGAATGCCTTATTACCCTAGTAAATCAAGACAACCGTCCAATTCTAATAACCGTCTTAGGTTCAGAAGACAGGTTCGGTGAAACAGAACAAATCATTTCTTGGGTTTACAACTCCTTCTCCTGGTAATAACTACTTCAACCACTCATCTGTGATAGCCGAGACATAAGCCACAAAATTCTTGTCTCCAAGAAATACATAAACAGGCTGAGTGTGTTCGTCAACCCCTCCATCAAAATACCCCAAAAACATCCTTCTTATCTTTATGTTGCCCGTATCAGGACTAGCATCAGTTACAAAACCACCGCCATTTTTTAACTCTTCCCACGCCTGTGGTCCAGTCTTAATTGGATAGGTACTAGATCTGGTGTAGTCCACTGCATGATATTCATTTTCAAAAAGAACCAATCTCTCATTCGGGTCATCAGACCCAGACAAAACCAGCCTAATCAAACCCTTATCAGATACGGGTCTATAAAAAGGATAACTTGCCAAAACTTCCTTGGTTTCTAGCTCCACCTCCTCTACATTTTTTCTAAAAAAATCAATTTGCACAAAGTCAGCGTCAGACAATGATAAGGCCGGAACCAACTTACCACTATCTGCTTTTAAGTAACCAATTTTTTCCTCGCCCAAAATATCATCAGGCAACACGCCACTTTTTCTTAAAAAACCTACCCCAGCAGATAAAACCTGCGCGTCAGATTTAAAATTAACCAAACTTGCCAACCCCGGATTATTCTGCCACTGTCTTGTTAGTTCAAAATGTCCGGTTACAATGTTCATGGTCAGTTTGGAACCCAACTGGTCTTGATTGTTCCAAACATACTCTGTTTTAGATGTCTCTATGGGCTTAAAGGTAAACCCTAATTGAGCCGCCTGCTCAACTGCTTTGCTTGCGTTTAAAAAACTACTTCGTTTTAGGGGTGAATGATAAACAGTCATTCTGTCTGGAAAGACAGGAATCTCTCCAGTAGGCAATTCTAACAACACTTCTGGCCTACCACTCTCTTTGGGGAAATTAACCTTCCTAAGTTCTCCAAAACCAGCCAATGGAGTCGGAAGAGCAGGAGGAAAGTATTGTTTATATAACTTAACACCCCACCCGCCCACATACCAAAGCAGGCTAATGCCCACAAATCCAATTACTCCAAACTTAATTGCTTTTCTTGCTGTTGTTGCCGACTCGGTTAAACTTGCCATCTACATCAAGTATACTATCAAGTATGACCAAAACCAAAGTCCGGACTAGAATTGCACCCTCTCCTACTGGTATTCCTCACATTGGCACCGCCCGTCAAGCCCTCTTTGACTATTTGTTAGCCAAAAAATATAAAGGCAAGTTCATTCTTCGTATAGAAGACACAGACCAAAAACGTTTCGTCCCCGGATCAATAGAGGCCATGTACAAAATAAACGAGTTCCTTGGCCACACCCCAGACGAGGGTCCGTATTTTCAAACCAAACGCCTTAAGTTCTATAAAAAATACGCTAAACAATTAATCAAAAATGGTACAGCCTATGAAGACGAAGGTGCTATTCGTATTAAAATGCCAAAAACGGGCTACACCACCTGGAAAGACTTGATTCAGGGCAAAATTTCAATTCCAAATGAAGAAGTAGATGATAAAGTTCTCTTAAAATCCGACGGCATCCCCACCTACCACCTAGCTGTTGTCATCGATGACCATCTTATGGAAATTAGCCATGTAATCCGGGGAGCAGAGTGGATAGTTTCCACCCCAGTACACCTACTTCTTTATCAGGCTCTTGGTTGGACTCCACCAATTTTCATGCATACCCCGCTCATATTGGGTCCAGACAAAGCCAAGCTTGGCAAACGTCACGGCGCCAAAAACGTTCTTCAATATAAAGACGAGGGTTACTTACCAGAAGCCATCAACAACTTTCTGCTTTACTTAGGTTTTTCATACAAAGACAATTCAGACATTCTCTCTATGAAAGAAATGATCAAGATTTTTAACGAAAACAAAATAAGTAAATCTAACGCCATTTTTGATATCCAAAAACTAGATTACTTTAACTCAAAGTGGATAAAAAAACTCAATATATCAGATCTAACTAAAAGACTTACGCCTTTTATTGATAAAAACTGGCAAAAAAATCTAAGTAAAATAATTCCTCTAGTCAAAGATAGGTTAACCAAGTTAAGTGAAATAAACAACCTAATCGATTTTTTCTTTAAATTTTCCACTCCAACTCAAGAAAATTTGTTGGCCAATAGTCAGGCCAGTCCAGCAATTACTCTAAGTTGGTTAAACACGGTCAAGGATAATCTTAAAGATTTAAAAGATTTTCAGCCAGAGTCCATACATGAATTACTAAAAAAAGCTCAAGGGTTATCCGATCTTTCACCACGCCAAGCATTTATGAGCTTGCGCTTAGCCGTTACAGGCAAAATCGTTACTCCGCCACTTTTTGACTGTATAGCCATTCTGGGTAAAAAAGAAACTTTATCACGTCTACAAAAGTCCGTAACTTTACTTAAATGAATCAGGTTTCTGCTCTCCAAAACGCCATTGCCAATTTAGAAAAAACCTCTCTAAGCACCAGAAAAAAACTTCTAAAACACAAGGCCGCTAAAAAATTTTACACCAAGTCAACTCTTTTGGCCCACGACTTAAGACAAAAATCCACCCAACTACTTGCGGGGGCAGGTCTGGTAGGTGCGTTACTTGCCACCCCCATGGGTCCCGTGGTAGCCAGCCCCCCAATGCAAGTTTCTGAACAGGAACTTGAAACAAATCTAGCCAAAAAATTAAGTTCCATTGTTCCCCACCAACCAACCAAACTTTCGCCAGACAACGCCAAATTAATTGAAGAGAATATTCAAAACACACTAGGTGTTCCGGTTAAAGCCACTTTAAATGATCAAAGTCTTAATCATCAAGTGGGCTACATCGGTTATGAGCAACACTTAAAAAGATACCCAGGTGACACCATAGATCAACACGACGACGAACAGATAGCCGGTATCGCCCCCGGCAAAGGTGCCTGGGGTTATTTTGCTCCCACCCGTCAAGACTTTACCACTCAAGATTATCTCAGGGAAAAATACTACTCCGTGGCCCAAACCCTTTACCTTCAAAACTGGAATCAAGACTTTAGGTTCTTAAGAGACTGGTACAAATACAGAAAAATTCTTGTTGTTAACCCCGCCAACGGCCAAGCGGTAGTTACTGTCTTAGCCGACGCTGGTCCAGCCAACTGGACAGGCAAGCAGTTTGGTGGCTCACCAGAAACAATGAAAGAATTAGACCTTCACCAAGGCAGTAGAAAAGGTTTGGTCTTGTTCTTATTCGTAGACGATCCAGACAACCTTATCCCATTAGGTCCAATTACTAGTAAAATCTAAACCATGTCCATAATCTTTTACGATCACCTAATAAACAAACAAGAAATCTTAGTTCTCATAGATCAAGCAGAGGGCGAAGATAACCACAAAAGCAAAATCAAACAATTGGTAGATGATATTCTTCATCAAGGAATTATAGATTTCACTTTAAGTAAACTAAAACCAAAACACCACCAAACATTTTTATCTCATCTCCATAACGCCCCCTACGATCCTGAAATCTTAGATTATCTTAAGGAAAAAATCGCCCAAGACATCGAAGAACAAGTCCAAAACTACGCCGACCAACTAATCAAAAAAATCCGCCACGACCTAGGCCTTTAACACCTCTTCGATTTTACATATCCTGCCTTTTTTGCCTCTGCCTCACTACAAAACCACTCTTCACCTCTGTCTTTTTCTACCACCGTAGTTTTGTACTGCACACACCCCGGCATGTGATAGATTCTCTCACTAGAGTTATTAGGTGCAATATTTCCCTTAATCACACACTTAGGGTTTTCGCTATTCTCCCATTGATAGCATTTTGGACCAAACACTCCCAAGCCTTTTTCCTTAGCCTCAAGTCCCAAAGCCTTTAACTCATCAGCCACCTCACTAGTATCACTATGATATCTGCCCCAACCCGTTTCAATCAAATGCCGATTTACCAAGTCCTTACCTACATACACCAAAGCCATAGCTCTACCTCTCTGGTCCAAAATCTTATCTCTAATAATTACCCTTTTCCCAATCACCAATTCTTCCAGTAACTTTTTCGCCTCTTCACCACCACAAAACTCAAGTTCGGGCGCATCCAGATGCCTCAACCGTAACCGCACCTTACCATCAAGCACCAAAGTATCACCATCAATCACCCCTTCCACAGCAATACTCTCATCGTGCTTTGGTAACCCACCCACGCCAACATAATAAACATTTAAAAGTAGGCTCACCCCCAAAACCACCCACCCCAAACCAAACTTATTTTTTAAAAAGTTTTTCTTCTTCACTCTTTCTATTGTATATCAACTGCGAATTCTAATCCCAATTTTTATTTTATCCTCCCCAGTACAATGGTTCGAACCATTGTACTCAATCAAAGCCTCTTTTTGCGGTCTTGATAATTTTCTAAGCTCGGCTTCTCTTTTCATCGCCTCCGATCTGGTTTTACACTCCTCAGAATACACCAGCTCAAAAGACTTAAAATAACGCATATACTTGGCCGATCGTGCTGTTTTGTTTCTATGCTCTTCCATTCTTTTTTCTAAATTACTTGTCTGACCAATATACAAAGTATTAGACGAGGTCCGCAGTATATAAACATAAAAAACCATACTCAAATTATATCCAATCACGTGCTGGGTGTTTTTTTAAAACAATTTTTTTGGCTCCATTTGGATGCTGTTGAATTACCTTTAAACTTTTTGCATTAGAACGCTTATGGTCATCTGTGGTTATTGGCACAAGATTAATCTCTAGGCTTTCTGGACCAATTTGGAGAATTGTTGCCACGTTATCTTTCACCCAATGAATAATTTCTCTTTTGTCAACAATGAAAAACTGCATTTAGAAGAAAATCAGCATGAATTTTATTTACGGAACCCTTACCGAGTGGTAATAAAAGTGCACTTCCAATAATTAAATCAGGAGATTCAAGATGAAGAGCTCCGAAACAATCAATGTCTTGGTCAAGGCATAAAGTCAGCCCGCCTTTTTGTTGACCTGCCCACTCGCGACCCTTTTGTCCACAGCCAAGCAAGCAAGTTATTTTTTCTTTTCTCATGCCAGGGATTGTAGCAGGTTTGGATACTGTCCGAGCCTGGACGATCCGCCACAGGCGGACAGGTATTAGAACCTATTTTATCACAGTAAAAAAGCCTATTTTTATTTCCAAGGCTAAAATGGTAGTGTTGCCAAGCTAGTCCAGCTTAGCTGGATTTCGCATGATTTTGGGATTCAACAAAAACTGTACATATAGCCATTATTGGAATAATATATTATTATGGATATTGGAGGAGCAGAAAAAAGTATTGAACAGGGTTTTAGATTATCGGAACTAAGGAAAAGAATTTCTTCTCCGGAAGACTGGATGCGAAAGCGATGGGAAACAAATATTGTTGATGGGTTTTCCAGATTGGATAATATTAAAATCGGTAATCCCAAAATTGAAAAACTTAAGGATTATGCTAAAAACCTTGATGAAAAATTTGAATATTTGAATAAACCTGTTGGCTTAACTGCCCAACAAGCGGAGTTGTTGATGAGCAAAATACCAAAGGAAGACAGGGATGCGGGTTTTGACGCTACTATTTTGAGCCTAAGAAAAGAAACAAACTACCTTGATGAGTTGGAAGAGGTTGGAATAAGTGCGGCCTTATTAACGGGTTTAGAAAATGGCAAGTATAAAGCATTTGTTTTGTTTTTAGCACCTGATTCAATATTTACAAAAGGCATGAAGAAAAAGGGTGTGATGGCGTGTTATTTTTCAATTCTTGATACTGTGGTTGTTCCACAAAAGGCACCCACTTCGGAGGAAATGTGGTTGATGTTGGCAACAGAAGGTAGGCTTCCGGAATTTGTTTCTAGCTTGGATCATGAATTGACCCATGACTTACAATGGAGCAAGGGTCAAAGAGCGATTATGTTGGGATTATCTACATCTCAACAAGTAAGTTACTTTTCACTTTTACAAAAATATGGACTGCTAGTTGCCTTAAGTGTTTCATCAGCTATTGGGATACTGTCCCGTCGTTTGGCACGAAAATTGGATAATGACGAAATGCTTGCAGAAATTCATGCTTACGAGGCATCTGCCAGTTCACCTTCCGCAATGGACAACCCGACAGACAAATTCCAAATTGCTGGGCATGTCATTCATGAATATGAACTAAAATCAAGGATCATTGAAGATGCACTTAGAGCTTATGATTCGATTCATTTGCTTAGAATTATGGGCTTAAAAGACAAAAAACTGGGAGAATTAGTTACTCGAGCAAGATTTGATGAAGACACGAGGACATTTCCAAGACTTGAACAGGCATTAATTGAGCGAAAAAATGACTGGGGAATAATAAATGATGAAGATTTTGAGAAAGTAACTAAGGCTCTTTTGGCTCAACACGATATGGAACTAAGATTTCAAAGGCATAGGGCTCAGGAAGTTGCCACCAGAGAACTCCGAAGAGAGACAGGGAAATGGTTTGATTAAAAATAATGGTGTACCTTGGTAGCAGAAGAAGGTTTAGTTACGCTCACAATCTGCACTCATTTCATTCGTTAAGTGTTGGCGAGCCTGGACGATCCACCAAGGGTGGACAAGTATTAGAACCTATTTTGTTGAAAGTGTTTGCAAAAGCCCACCTGATATAATGAAAACATGGCCATAAAAAGCATTAAGGCTAAAGCGAATCTCAAAAGAAATTGGGTAGAAAAAATTGCTGATTTGCTGACCCAAAAGTTTGGGACAGTTCTTTTTTTGAGCATTAATGCCACTTGGTTT
>Ga0180007_10003730_pt1 | contig 16713 bp, 12 predicted proteins | sample MM_PC_MetaG_FD_121122 | JGI IMG/M metagenome (GOLD analysis project Ga0180007, IMG submission 121122) | Groundwater microbial communities from the Aspo Hard Rock Laboratory (HRL) deep subsurface site, Sweden - MM_PC_MetaG | ecosystem: Environmental > Aquatic > Deep subsurface > Groundwater... | reverse complement strand
TTGCTCTTTGCTTCATGCTCACCAGCATCAATCAAGGTTGATTTAACAGGAGATTTATGCACACGCTGCTCAATAAACCTAACGTTACTATTTATTTCTGATCCTCCGGCCAAACAAACACTTTTAATCCCAATATCATCTTCTAAGATGTCTATTTTGGGAAAATGCAGGAAAGAAAGTTTTAACATCCAAGAGTAAGAGAGTAATTGGCTTTTTAAATTTTGTGCTTGCTCACCATAAATTAAAATCTTGGAAGGCAAAGTCTCCACATTTGTAAATGTAAGCAGTGCTTTTTCAATATCCGAACCAGCAGTTTGTCCCCTTTTAACAACTCTTACGCCGTCAAGCTTCCCTGCCCTAACCAAAGTCACGGTTAGATGCTGCTTCTCGAAACCAACCAATATGGCAGTTGTTGGAACACTTTCTTCCCTTTTTAGGAAGTGAATTAAAGCATGACTTGTAGCAACGTATGCCATTGGAGTTAATTCCAATTCTTTCACCAAGCTTTTTAGAATCTTCAAATATTCATCTTTTAGATTTTCATCCACTATCCAAAAATTTGGTACACCAAAAAGGATTTTCTGAGGTTCAATTTCTTTTAAACCTAAAACTTGATCCAAAAGTTTATCTGTAACAGCTGTAATTTCATCATTTGAAAAATAATTATTTGAAGCTGTTTCTAAAATTTTTAACTCTGAGCCTTCAATAACCCAAAGCGCAGCTATTAATCTTTCCATTCCTATATTAAGCGCAAAAAAATATTTCTTTGTTTTTTCCTTTTTACCAACTGGCAATAGATTAGTGAGGGCCTTCAGAAAACTCATATATACTTCCTCTGTAAAATTGTAACCTAATCGGTTATAAATTATAGCCTGAGAAAAAAGCCTGTCTTGAATTATCTTAACACAATTTTCGCCCTAATTCGACGTATACCAGAAGACACTGATTCTTCTTTTGTAATTTTAATTTTACCTATTACTCCTGTGCGTTCAACATGTGGTCCACCGCAAATCTCCCTTGAGAATGAAGACCCTGAACTTGTCGAAGGGTCAGCAATAGAATATACGGTTACTTTATCTCCATACTTTTCAGTAAAAAATCCCAAAGCTCCGCTTTGCAAAGCCTTTTCTTTATCCATTACTTCTTTTGTAACTGTTAAATCTTCTTTAATTTTTTCATTTACTAAATCTTCAACTTGTTTTATTTCTTCATCAGTCATTTTCCGCTCAAATGAAAAATCAAAACGAAGCCGCTCCAAGGTGATATTAGAACCTTTTTGAAAAACACTAGACCCTAACACATCCCGCAAAGACTGGTGCAGTAAATGAGTGGCTGTGTGATATTTAGTAACTATCTCGCTATGATCAGCTAGTCCTCCTTTAAACATACCTGAAGAGGCAGTTCTGGAAAGCTCAACATGTGACTTCTTGCCTTTCTCAAATTGCACCATATCAAGATCTGTAAATTTAATCCCTCGCTCTTTTAGCAATTCTATTGTTAGCTCCAGCGGGTAACCATAAGACTGGAATAAGTTAAATACTGCTAAACCAAGGTCCTCATTGTCTTTTATAGATTTATCCAACTGTTTTAGGCCTCTTTCTAAAGTTTTTCTGAATTTACGAATTTCTAGACTAACTACTTCTTCCGTTCCCACTGCATTTCCCTCAAAATGCTTCGGATATATATCTGTTACAGATTTTATTAATGATCTAAAAAATTTGCTGTCAGATTTCTGCTTATCTATTAGAAAGGCTTTTGTTACAACACGACGTAAAAGTCTTCTTAAAATATAACCTTGCAGTTTATTGCTAGGCATGACACCCTCCTTTATTAAAAATACTGAGGCTTTTATATGATCAGCTATTATCTGAATATACTGTTTATTTTTTTCATAACTGGTCCCAAGTTTCTCGCAAATTTCTTCAACTATTGGTTTATATAGCTCAGTTTCAAAAATATCCGAAGTATTATTAACTGCTGCTGTCAATCTTTCCAAGCCTCCGCCAAAATCTACATTTTTTTGAGATAGCTCTTTTAATGACCCATTATCTTTTTTTTGGAACTGGATAAAGACAGAATTACCGATTTCTAAAAACCTACCGCAAGGACAATTGGGATGACATTTTTCTCCGTATTCGCTGTCATGATCAACTTGAGTAAACTCATAAAATATTTCTGAATCAGGCCCGCCAATTTCTCCTACTGGCATTTTATCCGGAGTTCCTGATCTGGACCACCAGTTTTTATCTGATCCATAAAAATAGACATGGTCTTCAGGAATCCCTAAACTTTTCCATATTTCATATGACTTGATATCTTTTGGCACGCTACTGCTGCCTTTAAATACAGACACATATAATTTTTCTTTTGGAAGCTTTAATTTTTTGGTTAAAAATTCCCAGCACCATTCTAGCTGATCTTCTTTAAAATAATCTCCCAGCGACCAATTGCCCAACATTTCAAAAAATGTGGTATGACGGTTGTCTCCAACCTCTTCAATATCCTCTGCCCGAAAGCAGAGTTGACAGTTAACCAATCTTTTTCCGGCTGGGTGTTCCTCTCCTAAAAGGTAGGGAATTAAAGGCTGCATACCAGAGGAGATAAAAAGGGTGGAGGAATCATTTTCAGGCACCAGCTTTGTTGGCGCAATCTCTTTATGTCTCTTCCCAACAAAAAAACTAATATATTTTTCTCTAATATCTTTGGAAGTCATGAAGCTATCTTAACACGAATAGTATTAAAGAGTTTTTTGTAAAAAAATCATACAGACTCACAGAGTTCGCTTATAGAACCTTTTCTTCTTTGGTTTGAGTATTTTGTTCAATGCTTTAGCTGCACCTGAAACAACAGCTGCCTCAGCACTAGTCGCCAGATTACTAACCACTGCCACTGGCTTCTCAATATTTTCTGCAATACTTTCACCTGTCTGCAAAATTGCATTAAATTTATCCAGAGCTTTTTTTAAATCCCGTAAAATAAAAAATACTTGAATACCGGTAATGGCCAGGAAAATAGATAGTAGTAAAATCAAGAAAATTAAAGCAATTTGCAAATAATCCACAGTCTTAACTATATCATGGCTAATACTATTTTTTCAAAAAAACTGTTCTTTCGATTTTTATAACTTGGCCTTTTTTTGATTTAGCACTAATTTCTATATTGCTAATATTATCAATCAGTTTAATCTCTTGTGAGAATCTTCCGAAAGTATCTACTCCAACTTCTTGATTGTTAATGCTTACTTTTGCCTCAGGATCTGTTCTGCCAACAACCTGCACCACCGAAGAAGTTGTACTTAGCTGGTCAACCGGTTGGTTTACTTCCAAAAATGGTCCTCCTACCAAAAATCTATACTGGATCCAAAGATAAACAAAAAAAATAATAACCAGACCTAAAACCACACCCCCTAAAGCTCTTGTTGGCGTAAGTTTAAATTTTTTCTTTTCAATAGGATCTTTAAATGAATCCAAAACTCGAGGAGGGTGTTTCAATTCAGAAAATTCTCTTCTATATATTGCCAGCAATTTACTTTGACTGAGTTTTAAAAATTTACCGTAATTTTTAATAAAACCTTGAACAAAAGTTTGCGGAGGAAGTTTTGAATATTCACCTGCTTCCAGTGCCTCCAGCAATTCTTTTCTAATCTTTGTAGCTTTCTCGATCTCGTCTAGAGTATAAAATTTTCTTTCTCTTTCTTCTTTTAAAACTTGTCCAACAGTTCTCATGATGCAAATTATATGAAAAATTCAGCTTTTATAAAATAAGAAACTAAAAAATCACAACACTGCTACTAGTATAGCTTAAGTCGCTATTTGATTAAATTTTATGTAAGCCTTTTCTTAAAACTACCCACGTACTATCTTCTAGCAAGCGCACTATTGTTGAAGGTTTTGATTTTAGTTTTCCTCCATCAACATAAAAAGATATTTCCTCTCCAAAATATTTTTTTACTTCCTCTATGGTTTCTGCAGGTTCTTCTTTTTCCAAATTAGCACTTGGCGCCACCAGCGGTCCAACTTCTTTTAAAATTTGCAGTAGCATCTTGTTTTTAGGGATTCTAAAAGCCAGACTTTTTTTCCCCCGATGAAGATAAGCAAATTTTTCATACAAACAGGGCAAAATAACACTGATTGGATTAGGCCAAATCTTTTTCAAAAAATCTTTCTGTTTTGCTGTCAAAACAATATTAAATTTCTGCAACTCATTCAAAGAAGAAATTAAAATTATCATTGGCTTATCTTTGCTTCTTTTGCGTAAAGAGTAAATTTTTTCAACGGTTTTTGGATTAAACGCCAAACCAACAATGCCATAAATAGTATCTGTTGGCATTGCCACTATTTTCCCGTTTTTTAATAATTCGACAATTTGAGATTTCATTTAACTTCCAACAGAAGTTTTGTTTTGAGCTGCAAAATATTCATCTGCATTGCGAACTAATACATCCCGGGGTTTACTGCCTTCTCCTGGACCAATTATTCCTGCTTCTTCCAATTCATCTATGATCCTGGCAGCTCTGGCATAACCAACTCTTAGCCGTCTCTGAAGCAGGGATGCCGAAGCCCGGTCGTATTGGCAAATAGTTCGCACTGCTTCATCAAATAATTTGTCTTTTTCTCCTCCGTTGCCGCCTTTACCGCCCCACCTACCTATCGGCATCTCCGTTACCTCTACAGTATATTCCGGAGCAATGCCAGTATTCTTAAGGTGTTTTATCAAATTCTTGATCTCATTATCCTGAACAAACACCCCTTGAATGCGAACCGGTTTTGAAACATCCGGAGGCAAAAATAACATATCTCCCCGTCCCAGCAATTTCTCTGCTCCAGGTCCATCTAAAATAACCCTGGAATCAATCATAGAAGATACGTTAAATGCAATCCGACAAGGAATATTAGCCTTAATTAAACCTGTAATCACATCAACAGAAGGCCGCTGAGTTGCGATAACCAAATGAATTCCTGTTGCCCTGGCCAGTTGGGCAATCCTGGTAATTGCATCCTCGATCTCAACTGGCGCAAACATCATCAAATCTGCCAGCTCATCAATAATTATTACTATATACGGAAGTGCCTGAAAACCGGACATTTCGTTGTAACCTGTAATATTACGCACTCCAACTGATTGAAATAATTTAAAACGTCTATCCATTTCAGCCATTGCCCACTTCAATGAAGAAAGTATTTTTTCTGACTCTGTAATAACCTGTGTTAACAAATGGGGGACACCATTGTAGTTTGTCAACTCTACTCTCTTTGGATCAATCAAAATCATCTTCAAGGTGTCCGGTGAATTCCTGAAAAGCAAGGAAGTAATAAATGCATTGATTAATACTGATTTACCTGAACCTGTTGTACCGGCAATCAGGACGTGAGGCATCTTGTCTATATCTACAATCATTGGTTTTGAAGAAGTATCCCGCCCCAGAACAACAGACAATCTTGATTTGTGTTTCTGCATTTCTTTCGATGCTAAAATTTGTTTCAGGCCAACTATCTCAAGAGAGTGATTTGGCACTTCAATCCCTACCAAAGATTTTCCTGGAATAGGTGCTTCAATCCTAACAGTCCCTGTAGGCGTAGCCAAAGATAGTGCAATATCGTGCTGCAAGTTAGCAATCTTTGAAATCTTAGTTCCTGCTGAAATCCGCAAAGCATACTGTGTTATTGCTGGTCCGCCATTAACTTCAGCAACTTTTGCTTGAACTCCAAACGAATCAAGGGTTTTTTCAATAATATCAGCATTCTTTTTCACATCTCCCCGCTCAGCCGCAGAACCTACTTTATCAGAAAGTAAACTCAGTGGTGGATATTTCCATATTTTACTTTGCCCTGCCACATTTTGCACCAATACATCAGAAATTACAGTCTCTTTTTGCTGTATTGTTTTCGATTTCGGAGCAGGACGTTCATCAACTCCAAAAACTTTAATTGGGATGTGTTTTGCTTCAAATGTCCTTTTTCGGTTTAAAATTGCTTTAAATGGTCTTTGCAGGATATTAAAAAGAGAAACAAAAATAGCAAAAATTCTCTCCAACGAAGTATTAAAAAACACAACCAAACCAACCAAAAAAACTAATATAAGTAAAGTAACTGCTCCAAGCGGAGTAACAAAAGAAGATAGCTGTGTCCATAAAGTTTGTCCAATTAAACCTGCTTTTTCAAATTTCATTGCTGCAACAAATGAAATACTGGATAAAACTAATAAGATAAATCCCAGGAGAACATTGGTCTGTGCCATTGCCCATTTAGCTTTTGTCAAAACCAAACCAGAGAGTAAAAAAAAGATTGGTGCAGTAATTTTCATAACACCTAAATAATCATTCAAAAAATCCCTCCAAAACATTAAAACCTGAGAATGGGTAAAAAGTGCCACAATTGATAAAACACTTAAACTAAAAGCTACTAGGGTGCCAACAGCAGTTATAGTCTTCTGTTTTAATTTAAACTTAGGTAATCTGTAGATTGATCTTCTTCTTGCCATAAAAAGAATGTAATAATTATACCACAAAACTATAGGGCTGAAATCATCGACCCTGCAAGAACTTCGTATATCATAATCGCTTTGCAATTACCCCACGACACTTCTTGTTTGTAAGAAAAACGTATCTCAATATAATGCGCTTGTTATTGAAATTATTGTTTCAATAACAATTATGAACTCTAGGGGGTTAAACTTCCACCACTACTGATAAAATTAATGGTCTCCTTTCTGTTATTTTATATAAGAATTTATCTAATGAATCTTCAATAATTCTTCTGATAAAACGCCAATCAGCGCTTTTATTGGTATGCTTTTGCAAGGTATTCTTAACCACTCCCTTTGCCTCCTCCAGAATGTCTTTAGCAATCTCCTCAAAAACAAACCCTCTTGAGAAAATGTCCACATCAGATATCAATTGACCAGTATGTTGATCAATAGATACAACAACAACCACCACCCCTTCTTCGCTCATTTTTTGTCTATCCCTCAGTACCACATGACCTATATCACCAATCCCTAAACCGTCCACGTATACATTTTGCACATCGACCTTACCGGCAAGCTTAACACCTCCGCCCTTAATCTCTAAAATATCTCCTTCTTCAACATTCAGGATTTGTTTTTTTTCGTATCCTATCTGTCTGGCCATTTTGGAAAAAGCTTCCATATGTCTAAAGGTCCCTCCAATAGGAAACACGAATTTTGGCTTAATCAAATTAACCATTAACCGCAACTCCTCAAGCGCTGCATGGCCTGAAACATGAAGGTCTGAAAGCACAGCAGAGTAATAAACAATAACCCCCAGTCTTGATATTTGATCAATTAATGCGTTTTGAGCAGATTCTGTCGACGGGATTGGATCTGCAGAAAATATCACACTATCACCTGCTTTAAGTTTAACTTGTCTATGCTCCTCATTAGCTACCCTCACAAGCGAAGATCCTGATTGTCCTTGCGCACCAGCAATCAGGATCAAAACCTTTTCCTCAGCGAAAGAGGAAATGCTATCCGGAGCAATTATGATTTTGGGGGGCACTGATAAATAACCCAAGTCTCTAGCCACCTGAAAGTTATTCTCAAACGAGCGCCCCACGACTGCAACCTTCCTGCCTAATTTTTCTGCTACATTAATTACTTGCTGCATTCTTGAAACGTTCGATGAAGTCATGGTAATAAACACTTTGCCTGACGTTTCAAGAGCAGCTTTTTCAAAGGTATCTTCAATAGATTTTTCTGATTTGTTAAAACCAGGCTTATCAACTCTTAAACAATCTATAAGCAGCAAAAGCACTCCTTCCATTCCAAGCTGAGCCACTCTACCAACATCTGTCACCTGACCAGACACAGGAGTCCAATCTATCTTAAAATCTGCCTGATGAATAATTTTTCCCTGAGGTGTTTGTATAACTATACCTGTAGAATCAGGTATGGAATGAGATACTTGATAAAAAGAAATCTTAAAATTCCCTAAATCTAGTTTTTGATCAATTTTGACTTCGATAATTTTGTTTTTTGGCAAATTATGTTCAGTGAATTTTTTCCTGATAAACCCAGCTGTAAGTCTTTGAGTATAAATAGGCACCTGAATATCAGGCCAGATAAAGGGGAGCCCTCCGATGTGATCCTCGTGCCCATGAGTAATAATGATCCCTTTGATTCTATTTATTTTATCCCGCAAATAAGTAATATCCGGAATCACCAGATCAACTCCTGGCATGGCCTCAGTCGGAAAACCTACTCCGCAATCAACAATAATAATATCTTCACCATATTCATAAACATACATGTTTTTGGTCACATCACCAACACCGCCAAGAGGAATTATCCTTAGCGCTTGATTGCTACTTACCTTAGGTAAAAATTTTGGTTTAAATGATTTCATTACGATAAAAACTCTCCTAAATTTTCCTGATGAATTCTAAATGGACCTATCTTGCCTTCCACTCGTTTTCTGGCAACTTTCCGACAAATACTTTGCAAAGATCTTGATAGAGATCTGATTCCAGAATCAAAACCAAGAGGACGGAGTATTTGCGACCAAATCGTCTCATCAATAGTCAACATATTTTCATCCAATCCTGCTTCTTCAATTGCTTTTGGCAGAAGATAATTCCGACCAATTGTTAGTTTTTCTTCATCTGAATAAGCAGGCATCATGATTGGTTCCAGCCGATCCAATACTGCTGTAGCAATATTCCCGGTATTATTAGCTGTTGCAATAAATAAAACTTGTGATAAATCATACGGAAAATCCAAATAATGATCCACAAATACCTGATTTTGTGCAGGATCAAGAAGTTCTATTAAAACTCCCATAATATCCACTTTATGCTCAACATCAACTCGGTCTATCTCATCTAAAACTATAACAGGATTTGAAACTTTAGCCAATTTTATAGCTTTCATAATTTGACCTGGTTCAGCCTCCGGACGGATCCTGGATGCGCCGCGCAAACTAGCCGAGTCTCCCAAGCCACCAAAAGGTATTCTCATCAGCGGTCTTCCTAAAGCTTCTGCAATAGAATATGCAAGAGAAGTCTTACCTGTACCAACCAAACCAATAAAGGCTAAAATCGGTGCATGGAAGTTGTTTGTTTGTCTGGTTTGCTTATGTAAAATCAAAACCGAAAGATATTCTAAAATTCGATCTTTAACAGACTGTAAACCAAAATGGTTTTTATCCAAAATTTGTTTAGTCCTATTTATATTTAAGATATCTTGTGACAATTTCCCAAAAGGTAGTGAAATTACAAAATCAATATAAGAGATTAAACTTACAAATTCCACACCTCCATTGATTGATAAACTACTGTATTTCAAAAAATTAAGTAATTTCCCTTCAACTTCCTTTGGGAGATTGGCTTGAGTAACCTTGATTTTTAATTCTTCAATTATTGTTCGGACAGAACTTTCCATGCTTTTATTCTACAACGTAGCAGCAATGAAGTCAGCAGTTAACAAAAAGATTGTTAATAAAACAATTAACGGTTAAATCCGCCTCGACCGCCTCGGTCTCTTCCTCCACCGCGATTCCTGTCAAAACTTCCACTGCGCTTTTCGCTGCCAAAACCACGTCTTTCTCCTCCACCAGATCTGGGACGATCACTAAAACCTCTAGGTTTACTGGATCTGTCACCAAAAGGGCGTCTTTTTTCACTATCCCTTCCAAAATCTCCTGATCTGGGTCTAAAACTATTTCCTGACGGTCTATTTTCAGATTCCGGCTTAATATCTGCTCCAAAAAGCATAGACAAACCAATTTTTCCTTCCGGAGTCACATCAGTTACTCTTACCTTTACTTCCTGTCCTTCAGAAACTACATCTTCTGCTCTTTCCACACGCCCTGGCGCCATCTGTGAAATATGCACTAATCCATCTTTACCAGATGTAATTTCTACAAACGCTCCAAAAGGAGCAAGTCTTACCACTTTACCGGTAAATTCATCTCCGACATTGATTACTTTAAACATATCCTCAATTATCCCAAGAGCAGCATCTACACCTTTAGAATCAGTTCCAGAAACCATTACTGTTCCGTCATCTTCAATATCAATTTGTGATCCTGTTTTGGCAATAATCCCATTGATATTTTTGCCACCCGGCCCAATCAAGAGTCCTATTTCTTCTGGTTTAATGTGCAACACTTCAACTCTCGGAGCATACGGGGAAAGTGGTACAGCTTGAGAAATAACTTGACCCATTTTTTCCAAAATCTCAAGCCGCGTTCTCTGACCCATTTCCAGTGCAGTGTCAATAATTTCAAAACTCAAACCTTCAAGCTTAGTATCCATTTGTATTGCAGTCACACCATTTTTAGTACCAGCCACCTTAAAATCCATCTCTCCATAAAAATCTTCAACAGCCCGCATATCAGTGATTACTTGAAATTTGCCTTCTTCGGAGAAAAGTCCCAAAGCCACTCCGGCTACCGGCTCCAGAATCGGCACACCAGCACTTAACAACGCAGCAGATGTAGCACAAATAGCAGCCATAGAGGTAGAAGCATTTGCAGCCAAAACTTCAGACACAACTCTGATTGCATATGGAAATTTATCCTCTGCAGGAATAACTGCCACAAGTGCTTTTTCAGCCAACGCGCCATGTCCAATATCACGTCTTTTTGGTCCAAATATTTTTTTGACTTCTCCCACAGAAAAAGGATTTATAGCCATGTTGTAATAATGCATAAACCGTTTGGTCCGCTCACCTTTCATGCCATCTAACGTTTGCCTCAGTGAGGGTGCACCCAAAGTCACAATTGACAAAACTTGTGTATCTCCCCGATTAAATACAGCGCTACCATGAACTCTCGGTAAAAAACCTACTTCTGTATGAATTGATCTAACTTCATCCATTGCTCTTCCATCCACTCTTTTATTCTTATGCAGGACTGTTTCGTGCAAAATTTCTTTTGCAACCTTGTCAAAAATGCCGGAAATAATCTTCTCTGTCAAAGTTTCCGCATACTGAATAGCTAATTCTTGTTTGATTTTATTCCCTGTTGCCTCATGCCATGGATGCTCATTATCAAACAACGCAGCCTCAATCTTCTCTTTAATAATCTTTGTTACTTCAGTTTGCAATGCTTTTTCCAAATCTTCATCTAAACGTGAAACTGCTTGTTTCTCTTTACCAGCTTCTTTAGCAAATTCTTCAATTAAAGCAATTACTTTTTGAGATTCTTTATGGGCTTCCTTGATCCCTTCAAGAACAGTTTTATTTTCAACTTGTTTAGCTTGCGTCTCAATCATGACGACTTTTTCTTTTGTTGAAGCCACTAAAAGATCCATATTCATTTCTGCCAACTCATCTATAGTTGGATTTACAATTAATTTTCCTTCTTTCTCACCTATACGCATACCAGCAATCGGACCATTCCAAGGTATAGATGAAATTGCCAGTGCAGCTGAAGCACCGATTAAACCAACCACATCAAGGTCGTTTTCCTTATCAAAAGATAAAACATTCAGCATCACTTGCACTGAATCCTTAAACCCTTTAGGAAAAAGCGGACGGATTGAACGGTCAATTAGCCTGCTAGTCAATACGGCTTCCTCTGTTGGTCTTGTTTCTCTTTTAACAAACCTTGAAGATGAAATCCTACCTCCGGCATAATGTTTTTCTACATATTCAACAGAAAGAGGGAAATAGCCAAGATCTTCTATTTGCGGTTGAGTTGCTACAGTTGCCAAAATAACTGTTTCTCCCCATGAAATAACAACAGAAGCATCTGCTTGCAGAGCCAGTTTGCCTGTCTCTACTGTTAATTTACGACCATTAAGGTCGATTTCTTTAGTAATAATTTTTTTATTCATTCTGATTCAGTCTCAAGTTAGCTGAATAATTGAAGATTTGGAAACTGTGAAAGAGGTATCTAGTTGTTTGCTTTCAGCTATTCGCTTTTCAACTTTAATCTAATAGCTAATTGCTAAAACTAACTAACTAACTCTTTGCAATCCCCAAATCGCTCGTATGCTTACATTAGCATACCACAATTATTTAGACAAGCCTAATTTTTCAATCACGACTTTATATCTTTCTGTGTCTTTCTTAAATAAATATTGCAATAATCTTCTTCTTTTGTTTACCATCGATAAAAGTCCACGACGGGAATGAATATCGTGCGGGTGCTGTTTTAAATGGTCTGTTAAATTTTTGATTTGCTCGGTTAAAAGCGCAACCTGAACTTCTGGAGAACCTGTGTCTCCGGATTTCGTTGCAAATTCTTTAATTATTTTCTGCTTAATCTTCTGATCAAGTGGCATCTAATATATCCTTTCTGAAACAACCTCGGTGCCAAGAAGTTCTTCTATCTTGCGCGTATATTACCAGAAATTTTCAAAATATGCAACCGTTTATCCAAGTGAGGATCCTTTGAATATTTTAGGAGTTAACCACTCCGGTTCAATAGTTTCAGAAATAACACCTTCACCTGAAGGTCTTTCCTCCGGAGAAGGCACATCCTGTTTATCAATAGTTGGAACAAACTGTGAATCAAACGGTGTAACTTGCGGAACTGTTTTTTGTGGAACATGTTGCACTTGAGGCACATTTTTTTGACCAATAGCAGCTGAAACAGTATTCCAGTCGTAAGTTGGTTGAGCTTGAGCCGCAATATTCTGAGACATGTTTTCTAAAGCTTGTCCAGAAGACGGCTTTTTCCCTCCAACCCGCAGACAATTTGCTACAGCCATATACGTATCTGCTGTTGCTTTGCCATCCGCTAAGTTCTTTGTAGCATCAAAAATCCCAGTTAAAAGATTACTGGCGCTGTCAGCATCCAAAACAAATCCCAAATCAGAAATTAAATTTATCATCATCTCACAAAGAGAAGAAACAGTAGTATCTAAAACATTTGTTGCTCCAAAAGAAGAATTAGCTGCTTGAGTATCAATATTAACAATATATGTTCCGGAAAAAGCATTTTGGTTCCTCAGATAAACATTGCCTAACGCGTTTAAATTTACTGCTCCAACAGTAAATACTAAATTAAAACTACTACCCTGGTATTTCGGAATTATTTTTGCCGGCTGAAAAGTTTGACCTGGAAGAACATGGAATACTAAATTTAAGTTGCTATTTTCAGCATACCAATCCAGTTTCTCAAGAGCCGGCACTGTATTATCAGAAGCTGCTACACCCTCTAGGGTTAAAGTTAAATTTCCACCATCTGTTGAAGGAAAGTTTTTCTGAATATGATCCACTCCAAAAAAATGTGATTGGCCAACCAAAATTGCATCATCTGAAACAATACTAACTTTTTTGCCTGCAGCTTCGAGTGTCAAAAATAAAGAAAGACCAGCTGCCATTTTATCTATATCTGCTCCAGCAGGAAGAGCGATTAAAATATTTTTGGCAGCAGGAAGAAGATTTTTCAATTCTGTAATCTGTGTGTCGTATTTCATCTATAAGAAGCGATTCGATTGGGATTCTATCACTAATAGCCCATAATTGCAAGCGTGAGGCGACCTGACCCACCTGCAGATTTAAGATAAACAGGGGTAATCCCTTTTTAAAAAGGAAGGTTAAACCAACCTACAGGAAATTAGAGAAGAATTTTTAAGGTTAGGTTGTCTTGCAGGAAAAGATCTTGCTGATTTAGTATATTTAGCTTGTTTTTAACCACCGGTAACTAACCCTTCTAAAAAAGAGTCAGAAATATCACTAACTGTTAGCTGTTAAACTCTTGTTACCTATCCATCAGGTATAAATGGATTAAGTAATGATTTCCTCATTTGCCTTTGAATTTCCTCCCACCAGATCCTAAAGTATGACCTTTTCTTTTTAGGATGTGTTAAAGCATAAAAGATACCCATTCCAAGTTGAGCAAGCTGCAAACACCAATAAGAAATCCAGAAAGACAAACAGATAAAGTTAAGTAGAATTTTAAAGCTAAGTTTCTTTTTAATAAAAAACTTTTTGAGTTTTGAGACATGCTTTAGATCCTTAAATGTTTCTTCAATCTCAAATCTGTGCTTGTAGATATCTAAAACTTTCGCTCTGCTGCTTTTAAAATCATTGGTTAAAATATACCATCTTTCCTTTAACTTTCTGCTTTCCTTGAACCTCCTGCTACTCTTAATTGGTGGCGGCGGGGACACAATAAGTCTCAAGGAATATCCATACAGCTTGATTTGAGTATCCTTAGTGGCTTTGCCTAAAACTTTGGCTGATTTAATGCCATTCCCGTGCTCCAGTAATTTTCCGGCTTTAATCCTAAGGTAAAAGGCAGTGTTCTCTTCCAGGAAAAACTTAATCATGTCCGGTATCCAAAAACCTCTGTCAAAAACAAGCCCGGGATAAAAGCCTAAAACTGCACCTAACCTTTTGAACTCATCAATCACAAAGATATTTTGTGAACCTACCTCAGAAATAGGATAGGTTATACAGTTATTCCAGATAGGAATGGACCTGCCTAAGTTTGTTTGAACCCCAAAGGAAAGTGTTTCAAAACCACAGAAGGTAGAAAAATCTACATTAACTAAAGAATCTTTGTTTACCAGATTGCCGGTTCTTAAAAGTTTGGGAAAGTTATCCAGTACTTTTTGATTACTTACCAGTCTGTATACCTTAGATGAGGCTGTATTAGTATTTTTAACCATCATTCTGGCATTAGAGTTTAGACTATTAAATGGGGTTAAACTAAATGCTTGAATTCCAAACTTAAACAAATACTTGTGTTTAGGGGAAACATTTGGCAGAATATTATTATCAATCAGCTTAACTGATTGTTTCAAGATATTAATGGACAGTTCGCCTTCTCTCAACAGGAAGTCCTGTCCATTAATTCTGCTCACAAGTATCCTCTTAAATGCAAATTAATTAATTAATCTTTGGGAATATATATATAAGTGCAGGTGGGTCAGTGAGGCGACAACTAACAGGTTCTGCAATTGTAAATTCACAATATTTCATAAAGAAACAAAACAATCAGCAGATCCTCAAAAATGTAAGTTTTAAAAAACACAAGCTCACACGCAATCTGTGCTTTAAAAAATCAGGTCTAATCAGGTCTTAAATAACTCTAAAAGATTCAACTATGTCTCCTATTACAAAATCTACCGGAGGATCAAAAAGCATTCCGCAATCATTACCTTTTTCTACTTTATTAACTTCTTCTTTCACCTTTTTCAAAGATTTGATTTTAGTTTCACCAATTATTTTTCCTTCATGAACTATTCTAATCCTCTGTCCTTTAGCAATCATGCCTTCAATTGTTCTGCAACCGGCAATTTTCTCAATCTTTCCATGAGGAAATTCTGCAATTATATTGGCTTTTCCTGTAACTTCCTCCAGCTGTCCAACTTCAAGCAATGTCTGGACAACTTCTTCAATATCATCTAAAAGCTCATAAATAATATTGTAGGTCCTGATCAAAACATGTTCTGTTTCAGCTAGTTTGGCTGCGGTTGGTACAACCTTAACATTGAATCCAACCACAATTGCCCCAATAGTTGATGCTAGTTTTATATTTTTATCCCCAATATCTCCTGTGCCGCTAAATTTAAAATCTATAACCTGTTTATCTTCATTGAGCTTATCAAGAGAAGCTTGAATTGCTTCCAGCGAACCTTGCTTATCAGCTTTAATCAAAACTTTAAGTGTTTTAGTGCTACCTTGCTTTAACTTATCTACCAAAGACTGTATTGCTTCAGCTTCTTTTACTTCAGCTAACTCTCCTAATATAGCTCCGACTGATGGAACAGTTTTTAAACCTAAAACTTCAACAGGAGTAGAAGGACCAGCAGTGTCCAATGCTTTACCGTTAAAATCAAACAAACCTCTAATCTTTCCTTTAGCCCCACCAAGCATTATTTGATCTCCTTTTTTTAAAGTACCATCTCTAATCAAAACTGTAGCAATCGGTCCCTTGAATTTATCTAAATTTGCCTCAATCACAACTCCTGCCGCAGGAAGAGCTGGATCACTCTTAATCTCGGATAATTCTGCAACTAAATTAATTGTTTCCAGCAGTTTATCCACCCCTTCTCCTGTTTTGGCAGAAATTGGCACCAATGGCACATCACCACCATATTCTTCCAAGTTAATTTTTTGATCAGACAATTGCTTTTTCAATTTGGCCAACTGTATTTTTTTGTCTATCTCAAACAAATCAATTTTGTTCACTGCTACAATTAAAGGAACTTTCGCTTCCTGAATATGTTTAATTGCTTCAACAGTTTGAGGCATTACACCGTCATCAATTGCTACAACTAAAACAGCAATATCTGCAACTTTTGCTCCACGAGAACGCATTTTCTCAAACGCTGCATGGCCTGGCGTGTCTATGAAAGTTATCAGGTTAGAAGTTACAGATTTAGATTCATGGGATTTTCTACTTTTCTGTCCTTTATCCTCTATATTCTGCACCCTAATCTGATAAGCACCAATGTGCTGGGTAATGCCGCCGTGTTCTTTTGAAGCTACTGCAGATTTCCGGATAAAATCCAGTAAGGTAGTTTTACCATGATCAACATGGCCTAATATTGTAACAATAGGTGGTCGCGTTTCGTTCATAATTTGTGGTTAATAATAAGTTCATAGAATTAAAATATTAACCTTTTTTCTTCTTTTGTCCAGACATATCAGCCTCAACATCCGCAGCTGTTTTTGATTCATCTTGCTCTGCTTGGACAATATCTTCTTTAGCAACTTCTACTGTGCTCTCTTCTGCTGTTTCCTTTTCTTTTGTTTCTTCCTTTTCTTTTGTTTCTTCCTTTTCTTTTGTTTCTT
>Ga0180007_10003729_pt1 | contig 16716 bp, 16 predicted proteins | sample MM_PC_MetaG_FD_121122 | JGI IMG/M metagenome (GOLD analysis project Ga0180007, IMG submission 121122) | Groundwater microbial communities from the Aspo Hard Rock Laboratory (HRL) deep subsurface site, Sweden - MM_PC_MetaG | ecosystem: Environmental > Aquatic > Deep subsurface > Groundwater... | reverse complement strand
CTGGAAAAGGCAGGGCAGGATGTGGGTAAATCCACCCGATGGATTCTCATGAACAATCTTACGCGGTACGGGGTGAAAATTAATACCGGCTCAAAGGTGGTCTGTATTAAAGAGGGGCAGGTGAGCTATGAACGAGAAGGGGAACTCTGTGAAGAACACTTTGACACCGTGGTGCTGGCTTCGGGCTCCCGGCCGGTCCACACCCTGGAAAAAAAGGTCAAAGCGCTTGATATCCCCTATTCCGTCATCGGAGACTGTGTGCGGCCGGGGAAAATAAACGATGCCATCCACGGCGGTTTTTTAGCGGCGGTTTCCCTTTAGCCTTAAATTTCAGATGGTTAAATAGATTTTAATTTTGTTTGCCTTAGATCTGGATATGTTATATGGTGAATAAAAATTCTAATGTTCCTTAATTCTCATAGTTTTCTGTGTTCCGTTTCCTGTCATGAAATACATTGTTAAAAAAGGTTGTTGATTCCATAAAAAAACAGTCAAACTTTTTAACGCAAATTTGATTAAACGCATGGTAGTCTTTTCTTTCTATAAACGAAGGAATCGTTATGGCACAAGAATATCAGATAGGAAAAGAACGGGTTGGCAAAATCGGTAAAAAAAGCAAACCTGGGTCTGCTTTAGAAAGGGATCATGAACACATCGTTCCCATTGTCGGGATTGGTGCTTCCGCAGGAGGGCTGAACGCCTTAAAAAAATTTTTCTCAAACACACCGGAAAACGGCGGCACTGCCTATATCGTTATTGTTCACATGGCACCTGACAAGCCGAGTCTGATGCCTGAATTGCTTCAAAAAACCACGCAGCTGAAGGTTATAGAAGCCAGGGATGGCGACTGGATTCAGCCGGATCACATATATGTGAATCCGCCCAACAGGGAAATCAGCCTTTACCAGGGAAGGATTCAGCTCCTGGATATGATCCCCAAAGGGTTGAACCTGCCCATCGACTTTTTCTTAAAATCCCTTGCCAAAGAAAGGGGATATCGGTCTGCCGCGGTTATCTTGTCGGGTACGGGTTCCGATGGCACATCCGGAGCAAAGGAGGTTAATGCCCATGGAGGCCTGGTGCTGGCCCAATCAAAAGATTCGGCAGAGTATGACGGAATGCCCGGGAGTGTCATCAAAACAGGGCTTGTAGATTGGGTGTTGCCCCCTGAAGAGATGCCGGAACGGCTTGTTGGGTATTTTTCCCATTACCAGGCCAAATTTAAATCAAAATTGATCCCCCTCCCGGATTCAGACCATCAACAGAACTGGCTGAACAGAATTTTTGCGATATTGCGCGTCCAGGTCGGACACGACTTTTCAGGATACAAAACAACCACATTACTCAGGCGGTTAAGCCGGCGAATGGGGCTGAATCAAATCAACAACCTGGAACACTATGCCTGTTTTATGAAAGAAAATCCATCGGAAGTGAAGGCATTGTTCCGTGAACTGTTGATCGGTGTGACCCATTTTTTTCGTGATCCAGAATCCTTTGAACATCTTAAACATAAGATTTTTCCGGAAATATTTCGCCAGGTGGAGGCGGGGACTCGCTTTCGTGTGTGGGTACCGGGGTGTTCCACAGGAGAAGAGATCTATTCCCTTGCCATTGTTCTGAATGAATATCTTGACACGATTGCCAAACGGGTGAATCTGCAATTGTTCGGAACCGATATCGATGAACATGCCATTGAAAAGGCCAGGGAGGGGGTGTTTCCTGCAAATATTTCAGCAGATGTCAGCCAGGAGCGGCTGAGTCGGTTTTTTAACAAAGAGGGGAATTTTTTCAGGGTGGGCAGAGCCATACGAGACTGTGTGGTGTTCTCCGTTCAAGACCTTCTCATGGATCCGCCCTTTTCACGCCTCAATCTTCTGTGCTGCCGCAATCTGTTGATTTATCTGGACAGAAATACCCAAAAAAAAATTTTCCCCCTGTTTCATTACACCTTGGTGCCCAACGGCGTTCTCATGCTGGGCGCTTCGGAAAGCATCGGCGGATTTTCAAATCTCTTTGACATACGGGATAAAAAATGGAAAATATATCAACGGCAGGAGGTTCCCCGGGCCCTGCGTCAGAATGTTGAGTTTCCAAGCGGTCCGGATGTGCCGGGTCCAGATGGATCAAGCTTGTCCTTTTCTCCTTTGGCACGTAAAAACGATATTGGTATCCTGACCCAGCAGGTGGTGCTGGACCTGTATGGTCCCACCGCTCTTCTGATTGATAAAAACGGCCAGATTCTCCATGTGATAGGGCGTACGGGAAAGTACCTTGAAACAACCACAGGCCCTCCCACACAGAATGTTCTGGACATGGCACGGGAAGGGCTTCGTCTCGAGCTTTCTGCGGCGATTCGCAAGGCAAAAACCGATAATCGCCAGGTGGTCAGGGAGAATATCTGCATCCAATCAGACAGGGAAGCCATAAGGGTCCGGCTGCATGTCCAACCCCTTCATACCCCCGAGGAACTGGCCGGAAGGTTTATCGTCCTGTTTGAAGCGCTCGTTGGCGGCGATCATTCTGACCAATCTCTTTCAGAGACGAAACAGGGGAAAGAAAGCCTAAAAATTTCGGCACTGGAGCGGGAGCTACTGAACACAAGAGAAAGCCACCAGACTGCCGTTGAAGAGCTGGAATCCTCAAATGAGGAGCTGAAATCCACCAATGAGGAGCTTCAATCCTCAAATGAGGAGCTCCAGTCCACCAATGAAGAGCTGGAATCTTCCAAAGAGGAGCTTCAGTCCCTGAACGAGGAGTTGCAAACCGTCAATTCCGAACTTCAAACAAAGGTGGATGAGTTGTCTGCCGCCCGTGACGATATGCACAATCTATTGAACAGCACGGAAATTGCAACAATTTTCGTTGACAACGAGATGTGCATTCGAAGATATACCCCCCGGGCCACTGCCATCATCAACCTGATTCCTGCCGATATCGGCCGTCCTCTCCGACATGTGGTGAGCAATCTTGCATATAAAGAAATGATTGCCGATCTGGAAGCGGTTCTGGAACAATTGGTCACAAAGGAAACAGAGGTCAGGACCGAAGAGGGAAAATGGTATAAGATGCGTATCATGCTGTATTGCACCAGAGACAATCGAATTGACGGTGCGGTCTTGACATTTGTCGATATTGATTCCCAGAAAAAATCCCAGGAGACGCTGGAAAGGATTCAGACCGATTTCATGGAAAAAGAGGAGCGGTTGAGACTGATTTTCGAATTATCGGACAGCGGTATTTTCGAGATTGATAGGAAATTGCGAATCATTTATACCAATGAGAAATATGCCCGGATATTTGGATACCAACCCAAGGAAATGATCGGGATGAATTGGAATGCGTTTCTCGATATTGGTGAAAAAAAGAGATTTGCCTTATTTCAAAAAAAACTTCTGAAAGGAGAACGCATCAAGGAGGAGATGGTTGGAATCCATAAGAAGGGACAAAAGATTTTTGTCCGTGTTCATGCCGGTCCTGTCTTCAAAAAAACCACCGTTACCGGCATCATCGGAACCCTGAACCTGGGGGATATCCCAAAAGGCGGTTTGGCGGATGAATGAAACATACAAAAACTCCTTTGATTACCGGCGGCTTCGCGAAAAGGCCGAAAAACGGATATTCAGCAGTGTCGATGGGGTGCCCGTGGCAACACCGGATACCCAGGAGATGCGCCAGGACTTTCAGATTTATCAAATGGAGCTGGTGATTCAGAATGAGGAACTCAAACAGACCCAGCAGGAGCTGGAAACCATGCTTGCTAAATATGTGGGCCTCTATTATGACCAATCCCCATACGGGTATGTTACCCTTTCGGCAAAAGGAATCATTCAAAAGCTCAACCTGGCTGCAGTAGGGTTTCTCGGCACCGAAAGAGCAAATCTTCAGCACATGGCCTTCAGCAATTTTCTTGCACCCGCTTGTCAGATGAATTATTTTTTCGCCCTGAAAAAAGCCGAAAAAACCTTAACACAACAATCGGTTGAGTTGGAACTGGTCTATCTCCATGAAACCTCCAGCAAATGGATACTGGCCCATATAATGCCGGATACAACAGATGGTGACCAGTGTTATCAATATCGGATTGCATTTATGGAGATCACTAAATACAGAGAAGATCAAATCCGGTATCAACAGATTGAAAAAATGTACACAGATCTGTTTGCAGATCTGCCGGTTGCCTGTCATTTTATGAACCGCAAGGCAGAGATTATCCGATCCAATCACCGCTGGGAAGCGATCACCGGGTATGCATCCCGCAATATTGGGAAAACCCATTTTTTAAATTATGTCCATCCGGACTGGAGAGTGCAGTTTAAAAAAAAATTTACCGATAGTATATCCAGCCGATCCTGTCAAAATTTTCAATTTTCCATGCTTCACCGGAACGGTAACCCCATCGATGTGGATGCCATGATCCTTCCCTGTTCCGCCATGAATGAAGAACAGATCAGCGTCTGCTGCTATCTGTTTGAAAAAAAGGCGGTTAAACGAGAGGCAACCTGTGAAAATGATCCCATTGTTCAGCCCTTTTCCAATATGGAGGATCTTCCCGTAAATTTTATGCAGATCGATAGGGATGGGCGTATTGTTTATGCAAACAGGGCCTGCCATACCGCCCTGGGGGCTGAACCAGACTCACTTACCGGGCGGTTCCAATGGTCGCTGGCAAGTGATCCCGACGAGGCCGGGCGGATCCGGGAATGGTTTAGATATCAACTTTCACACCATCCCTTCCCGGAACCATTTCATCTGAAACTCAGACACCCGCACCGGAAACCGATCCAATTCCAGCTGGATTGGCATTACAACCACGAACACACCGGAAAACTGATCGGATTTCTGATTCACCTGACAGACATCTCAAAAACAGAACCGGTTCATTATGCCTTTATCCACGCCATGATAAGAAAAAATGAAACCCTGCTCAGGCTGAGACAGGAGCTTGAAGAGGCCAGGGGCTTAAATAATCTTTTTTTGAAAAATCAGCAGACCCACCAGAAAAAACTGGAGACACACCTTCAGGCCAACATTGAAACTCGCATCCTGCCCTATATCGAACAGATGAAAAACACGCCGTTAACCGATCATCAGGCAGAGCTGCTAGACATATTGGCCTCCAATCTTCAGGAGATATTTGATCCCTTTTTGAAAAACATTGGAAAAATGGACAAGCAGCTGACACGGGTTGAATTTAAAGTGGCGGATCTGGTGCAAAAGGGCAAGACCAATAAAGAGATCGCCCAGATTCTTTCCATATCGATCAGAACCGTGGGATTTCACAGGGAGAGCCTTCGAAAAAAGTTTGATATTGTGAATAAAAAGATCAATCTTCGCTCCCTGCTCTTATCCATGGACAGATAAACGGCCCATGGTGGATGCTTCATTTTTTTCCTTTTTAGTTCAAAAATCACAACCAAAGATGACAGATCGTTTCCGGTTAGACTGCACGGTGCGGCTGATCTTGAATCTTGTCGGAATTCCGGGTGGGGGGTGACTGGGAGTCCCGATCGGAGTCGATCAGGCGCTGTGCATGATATAACAGGGTCTTTAGCGAAAATGGTTTTTCAAGGACGGCATCAAAGGGCTTGTTTTCAAAAAGCCAGGGGGTGCCGGAGATGCCGATAACCGGCAGCGAATGGTTCCGGCTGTTTCTAACATGAAAGAGAATCTGGTCTCCGGAGATGCCGGGCATTTTTATATCGGTGATAATCAGATCATAATTGAAAGCGTCAATCTTTTCTATCCCGGTGGATCCGTTTTCAGCCGTATCCACTGCATATTTTTCACAGGACAGGTACGATTTTATCAAGCCACAGATCATCGGGTCGTCGTCGATGACCAATACTCGGTGATGGGGAGATGGCACCATTTTTTCCCTCCTTTAAAAAATGAACCAGGAATGAGCCTATTTCATAAATCAGTTTTTAATGGGTCGTCAAGGGTTTAAAATCCCAAAAAAACACGTGCGGTTTACCAGGGGGGGGCCGGTATTTCACCGGTATTTTTCTGGTTTTTAAAACGATTGTGAAGCGAAGCTATATTCATTATATTCATTATATTCATTATATTCATTATATCGTCTTTTGATCTTACCGGGCGTTCTTTGTTTTTCATGTTCAGGGGGTCTGCCTCAAAAATTAGCCGTCACAGGAGAAAAAACAGATGAAACATTCATTCGTCCATTCAACGGGCAGCTATCTTCCGGAAAACCATGTCGCCAATGAGGCGTTGACACAGTTCCCTCCGGGTGCTGCCGAAGTGATCGCCCAGAAAACAGGCATTCTGTCCAGACGATTTGCCAACCTTGATCAATGCACCTCGGATTTGGCCATTCAAGCCGCTGCCAATTGCCTTGAAAAAGGGGATGTCTCTCCCGGGGAGATTGAGGTGATTATTGTTGCAACATCATCACCTGACCGTAAACAACCGGCAACCGCCACAAGGGTGCAGCATTTTCTGGACGCCAAAAACGCCTTTGCATTTGATATCAATTCGGTCTGTTCCGGCAGCACCTACGGTATCTTTCTTGCTGATGCCATCATCAAGGCCGGGCAGTTTGAAACCGTGCTGCTTGTGGGGGCGGAAGTGTATTCAAAGCTGCTTTCTCCTAAAGATTTCTCCACATTTCCCTTTTTCGGAGACGGTGCCGGTGCGGTTCTGTTTACCGCCGGCAGTCAAGGCGAAGGGGTGTTGCATTCCTGTCTTGAAACCGACGGGAGCGAACATAATGTGATCCAGGTTCCGGCCGGCGGAAGCATGATGCCCTTTGACCGTCTGGAAAACCGTGGGGATCTGTTTTTTAAGATGAACGGGAAAAAAGTATTTTCCTTTGCAATTGAACAGGGAACGCAAATTATTCTTAAACTGCTGGAAGAGACGGGATTTCGCCCAAGAGATATCAATTGTTTTATCGCCCACCAGGCCAATATCAACATCATACGAAAAATAGCCGACAACATCCAGGTCTCCTTTGACCGCTTTTTTATAAATTTGCACGACCATGGCAACACCGCCGGGGCATCGGTTTTGATTGCACTGGATGAGGCCATTGACAGGGGCATGATAAAAAGGGGAGATCTTGTGTTGACAGTGGCCTTTGGCGGCGGTTTGTCCTGGGGGGCAAATTTAATCGGCTATTAAGGCAAGCCTGGCGGGTAAACAAAATCAATATTAAACAAAAGGAGGAACTTAAGATGAAAGAGATGATTCTGAAATTGAAGGAAGAGCTTGCAGAGATTTTTCCGGAGATTGTAACGATGAATATCACGCCGGACACCTTGCTGGAGGAGATACCCGATTGGGATTCCATGGCGGCCATCAATCTGCTGGTATTTTTAAACGATCACTATGATCTCAATCTTAAGCAGGATTCCTTAACCGATGACACCCCATTCGGAGAAATTTTAGAGCAAATTGAGGAGAGGGTTTCGTGAATTTTCAGGGGGATATTTCCGATCCCTTTGATATTGTCTCATCATTTATGGCCCTCCATCGATTCGGGGCATCGCCCTGTTTTGAGCAGGAGGATATCATGACGATTCTTGGCGCTGCAGCTCCCGTGCGAGGAAAGGCCAAAAAAGAAGATGAGGATATTAAAACCCAGATCTGGGAGGCGGTTAAAGAGAACGCAAATGCGGCAAGACAACTTCATCTGCTGTTTAAAAAAAAGATTCTGGATTATATCGCGTCTGCCCAGGATGTCCCGGAAAAAGAGAGGCAACGGGCCGCTTTCTGGGCAAATCAGATGGTCTGTGCCTATTCCCCTTCCAATTTTTTCTGGACCAACCCGATGGCTGTCAAGCGCTGTCTGGACAGTGATGGTGAAAGCCTGGCCCATGGAATGGAGAGCTGGTTCACCGACCTTATGGATGAGGATTTTCTGACGAAACTTTCAGATCCCCGTAAATTCCGGTTGGGGGAGAACCTTGCCCATACCCCGGGCAGGGTTGTGTTCAAGAACGAACTGATGGAGTTGATTCAGTATGAACCCGCCACCTTAAAAACCCATGCCACTCCCATTGTTTTGATTCAACCCTGGATCAATAAATATTATATCTTCGACCTCACGCCTGAAAACAGTTTTGTAAGGTATTTGAGAGACCGGCAGTTTACAGTGTTTATCACCAGCTGGAAGAATCCTGGAACCCGGATGCGGCACATCGATATTGAAAATTATATGTTTGACGGTGTGCTGAAAGCCGTTGAAGCGGCCAGGGATATTTGCGGGGTAAAACAGGTTCATGCCGCAGGATATTGCATTGGCGGAACGATATTGGCCGCACTTCTCGCCTGGTTGAACCGGGGAGTGGTTCCGAAACGATCCCTGCCCATTGCCCACTGGACACTATTTTCAAGCTTAGTAGATTTTTCCAATCCCGGAGAACTGGGTGTCTTTATCAGCCCCAAAATCCTTTCCACCCTGGAATCGATGATGCGCATTCCGGGTTTTTTGGACAAACGGTATATCGGACTTGCATTCAGGATGCTCCGGCCGGACAGTCTGATCTGGCGATACCATGCCCACAATTACCTGATGGGGGGAGAATTGCCCCAATCGGATCTGCTGTTTTGGAACAGCGATAACACCCGGTTGCCGGAAAAAATGACAACCAGCTATTTGAAAGACTTTTATCTGGACAACAGACTCTGCCAGCCGGACAGTCTGGAGATGGGCGGCAGACCCATTGATCTGGGAAGAATCGGTCAAGACTTGTACGCCGTGGGGGCCATGAAGGATCATATCAGTCCCTGGCAAGAGACTTTTAAGATCTGCAGGCTTGTCAAGGGGGCGACACGGTATCTGCTTTCAACGGACGGGCATATCGCCGGCATCGTCAATCCGCCCTCGGATCAGAATCGGCGCAAATACAGGACCGGACCGGTTCTTAAAACGGATGATCCGGACCAATGGTGCCAGGATCAGGCGGTCTGTACAGGTTCCTGGTGGCCGGACTGGACAGAGTGGCTGGCCAGACGATGCGGTGCCCTTGGCCCACCACCCGCCCTTGGCAGCCAAACCTATCCGGTTCTGGGAACGGCACCGGGAGCCTATGTGATGGAGAAGTGATCCCGGAACAAGAGGATAATCAACCCAAAAAGGAGGTCATCCATGGAAGCAAATAATAAAAATATTGTCATCACCGGAGGCGGAAGGGGATTGGGCAGACAGTTTGCCATCGATTTTCAAAAATTGGGCTATCGGCCATTTGTAATCGATATCAACCAGTCAGACCTGGATGCTTTAAAGGAAAAGACCGACATTCCGGGCCGATTGGTTGATGTGGCAAAGGAAGATGAGGTGGAAAATTTTTTTGAAGTCTATTCACGGGATTATGGCCCGCCTCTGGCCTTGATTAACAATGCTGGCATCACGGCAGACGGCCTGCTGATAAAAAAAAAGAAAGACAGAATTGATAAATTGTCCATGGACAAATGGAGCCGGGTGCTGGATGTCAACTTGACAGGGGTTTTCCTTTGCACAAGGGAGGCTGCGGCCCAGATGGTCAAGCAGGATGTCAAGGGAATCATCATCAATATTTCATCCATCAGCCGTGCAGGAAATTTCGGCCAGACCAATTATTCGGCTGCCAAGGCAGGGGTTGCGGCCATGACCGTGACCTGGGCAAAGGAATTGAGCCGTTACGGTATTCGTGTGGCCGCCATTGCCCCGGGTTACGTGAACACTGAAATGGTAGCAAAAATCAATAAAACAGTGATCAATACGATTGTGGAGAGGATTCTTGTGGGCAGACTGGGTGAAATGAGCGAGATTTCCCGGGCAGTCCAATTTATCCTTGAGTGTGACTATTTTAACGGCCGGGTGCTGGAGGTGGACGGCGGGCACAGGATTTAGGATATGAAACAAATTGCATTTTTATTTCCGGGACAGGGATCACAGAAAATCGGTATGGGAAAGGATGTGTTTCAGGCGTTTGAGTCGGCCAGGAAAGTTTTTTTGCTGGCAGAAGAGCTGACAGGGCTGCCGATTAGAACCCTGTGTTTTGATGGACCCGAAGAGGCGTTGTCCGCGACAATCCACCTGCAGCCTGCCATCACAGCGGTTAATCTTGCGCTGCTGGTATCTGTTCTAGAATCCGGTATTCACCCGACCATATGTGCCGGTCACAGCCTGGGTGAATACAGTGCACTTGCGGCGGCAAAAATCATTTCCATCGAAGATTGTATACACTTGGTTCAAAAACGGGGGGAATTGATGCACAGAGAATCCATTTTGAACCAAGGCGCCATGCATGCGATAGTGGGGCTGGATATTGATAGGGTTTCATCCATTGTAACCTCGGCCGCCCCATACGGTCCCATATCCATTGCCAATCACAACAGTGCGGATCAAGTTGTTATCACAGGGGGGACGACAGCAATTTCCTGTGCGGCAAAAAAGGCGTTAAAACAGGGGGGCAGCGTGTTTCCCCTCAAGGTGAACGGCGCCTGGCACAGTCCCATGATCAACGGTGCCCTGGCAGAGTTTGAAAATTTTTTATCCATGATCCCATTTGGGAAACCGGCATGCAAGATGCTTTATAATGTGACCGCAACTCAGGAAAACCATCCGGACAAGATTAAAACACTCATGTCCAGGCAATTGTGCAGCCCGGTGCAGTGGTTTGAGACAATGCGTGGAATGATGGATGAAGGGGTGGATGTTTATGTGGAAATCGGACCGGGGAAGGTGTTGGCAAGATTGTTGAAAAAAACATTGCCCAAGCCCATAAACTGCAGAATTTACAATATTTTTGATGTCCCGACCCTTACACGGTTTCTGGAAGCAGAAACAATATCTTAACAAAAGGAGGAGGCCATGGATAACAAAGAGATAAAAAAAGCATTTTCCTCTTTAATGAGTTTTGCAGGAATCACTGTGAACGGTAAAAACCCTTACGACATTCAAGTGTATAACGATCAGTTCTATGGCAGAGTCTTAAAGCAAGCCGCCCTGGGTCTTGGAGAATCTTATCTGGACAAATGGTGGGATTGTCGGGCTCTTGATCAGTTTATCGAAAAAGTGACGCGCCACGACCTTATTACCAAAGTGAAACAGGATTGGGCAACCACATGGAACCTTATAAAAGCAAGGTTTCTGAATCTGCAGACAGTCACCCGTTCTTTGCTTGTGGGAAAACAACATTATGACATCGGAAATGATCTGTACCAAAAAATGCTGGACCCTCACATGCAGTACAGCTGCGGGTATTGGAAGAATGTGCACAGCCTGGATGCTGCACAGGAGGCAAAGCTGAAACTGATCTGCCAAAAAATTGACTTAAAACCCGGGATGACTGTGGTTGATCTGGGGTGCGGATTTGGCGGGTTTGCGCAATATGCTGTCAAACATTATGGTGTGAAAGTGGTGGGCTATACCATATCAAAAGAACAGGCCCTTTACGCCAGGCAGCGCTGTCGCGGCTTGTCGGCAGATATCCGGTTTGAAGACTATCGAAACGCCTGCGGACAATATGATCGGGTTTTATCCATTGGATTGATGGAGCATGTGGGGCATAAAAATTATCGAACATACATGAAACTGACCCATGAGCTGCTAAAGGAAGAGGGGATCGCTTTTATCCATACGATCGGAAGCAATGTCAGCGACAGGATATGCAATCCATGGACAACCAAATACATATTCCCCAATGCAATGGTGCCCTCAATTGCCCAGCTCGGAAAATCCATTGAAGGTTATTTTGTCGTGGAGGATTGGCACAATTTTGGTGAGGATTACGATAAAACCCTCATGGCCTGGTGGAAAAATTTTGATGCGGCCTGGCCGGAACTGAAAGACAGGTATGGGGAGAGGTTTTACAGGATGTGGAAATACTACCTTTTAAGCTGTGCAGGAGCATTTCGTTCCAGAGCCTTACAGCTCTGGCAGATTGTTTTGACCAAACCCGGCAGAATCCAGCCCGATTGCCGAATTTCATGATCGGTCAACAATGAAGGAATCGGATATCATCATCGTGGGGGGCGGTCCGTCTGGATCCTCCTGTGCACGGCAGCTCAGAAAATTGGGGTTCAACGTGCGCCTCCTGGAAAAAAAGAGATTCTCAAGACCCAAAGTCTGTGCCGGATGGATAACCCCAAAGGTATTCGATATCCTTGGAATTAGCCCAGAAGCCTATCCTTACCCGATTATCCGATTTGACCGGATAAATTTTTATATGTTTGGGGTTCAAATTCCTGTCAGGACACGCCAGTATGCCATCAAAAGAATCGAATTTGATCAATGGATGCTTTCCCGTGCCCATGTTCCGACTTCCACCCACACCGTTAAACATATTACCAAGGCCAATGGCCGCTATATCATCGACAATGAATACAGGTGCCAATATCTGGTTGGCGCCGGCGGAACTCACTGCCCCGTGTTTAAAACATTTTTTTCTCGGTTGCATCCGCGGTCTGAAAAAGCATCGATTGTCGCCCTTGCGAAGGAATATCAATGTCACCATATTAAACCCGGCTGTCGTATCTGGTTTTTTGAAAATAGACTGCCGGGATATGCCTGGTACCTTCCCAAGGCAGATGGTTGGTTGAATATCGGGGTTGGCGGAAAATTTTTAAAATTAAAAGCCAGCGGCAAAACGATTTTGAATCACTGGCATCAGTTTACAAAAAAACTTCACCAGCAATCCCTGATCGACACCCTCCCTGAACGCCCCATGGGACATCGGTATTATCTTTACCAGACAAAGCAAGTCCATCGACTGGGCAATTCATTTGTTATCGGAGATGCTGCAGGCATGGCAACCCTTGATTTGGGAGAGGGTATTCATTCTGCCATTGCAAGCGGAATAATGGCAGCAAACAAGATTGCAGAAAAAAAAGATGACACTCCCAATTCTCTGCCGAAGTTCAGCCTGCCGGGTATTATTAAGGCCTCCCTGTATTAAAAAAATGAGGCCGCAATATAAGAATAATTTTAGTAAAGGAGCTTTTCATGTTACCCTGGTTACAATCCAATTTCAATTTTCCCTTTAGCGGAGATGTGAACCAAAAAATTGAGCCCGACTGGTTCTTTGGCAGTATTGACGCTGCGGTGGGAGACGGTGAAATAGAAAAAGAGGTGTTCCTCAAAGTGGCCTCCTATGGCAAACAGATCGGTATGCTTACCGATCTGTTGCTAATCCTGGCAGAGGAACTGAAACTGGATCACCAGCGCATTAAACCCCTGTCGGAACTTAGGGCACTGCAAATCAAAGTTGAAGCGGTTAAGGCTTCTAAACAAAACCGTGCCAAAGAAAATGCAAAATCGATTCTGGATAAACTGAAAAAGTGTGACCCGGAAGGATTTCAAGACCTGCTTAAAGAATATGGCAATGGGTGTTAGCAATACAGAAAATTCAGGTTCATCGTTTATGTTTTTCTTTTTCATTTGTTAAGCTGTTCAAATATTGACTGTAGATGCTTTTGGTCGCATCAAAGGATTGATCCAGCATTTTGGTGACAATTTTTTCAGATTCACCTTTAAAATTTTCAATAATGGTGTAGGATTTTTCAAATGATTTTTTCTGAAAATTGACCATGTCTTTTAAAAAATCTTTGGGTTCAACCATTCTCTTGTCCTCCCCCGGGATTTAAATCTGTATCCTAAGTTTTCGGAATTTTGAGGTTTCAGGTTTTTGTTTGTTTGCCTGTTTTTGTTTGTTTGCCGGTTTTAGACCCTTTGGTTTTTATTGCCTTCTTTGCCACGGCATCCTTTGCCACGGCATCCTTTGCACTATTCTCCCTTTTCGAATTTTCAGGTTTCGATTGGTTTTTTATCCATTTGTCAAGTTCGTAATTTAGATCCAGATGGAACCGAACCGGCCCACGGTAATTTTTTTCACCAAAGCGTTTTTGCAAAGCACAGCTTGATTCTGGATTGGACCAGGTTGTGGCCATCGCTGCGTGGCCCTTTGGAAAACAGGTGACCTCTGCATCGACAAAGTTTAATGGCATCAGGGCGGTCTCTTTTTCAACCAGATCGTCGGTTTCACCATAACAGATCAGCCATGGGATCTTTTTTTCCTTAATTCTGTTGAAATTTAATTTGCTGCCGAACATGGTGATGGGTAAGGTGCCGTCATCTCTTACGGTTTTATTGTATGAATCGAAACTCATCTGCGTAACCGATAGCGGCAGGTCACAGCGTTCGTTTTGAAGCCAGTAGTGCAGGGCGGCAGCGGTTTTGTTGATTTTTTGAGCCCCTGCCCCAGAAGATGAAAGAAAAAAAAGATCACGAAAAAAGGATACCACGGGTGCTTCATCCTCAATGCTTTTTAATTTATAAACCCAGCCCATTAATTCTCCGTCTGCCACCTGATTTCCATTGGGAAGTGTCTTGGTTCCATAGATCAGATCGTTAAATCGGGGGGGCAGGTTTTTAAGAAAATTTCCAAGCCCCTTACTCAGCGTGCCGTCCATGGGAGAGACACAGGTGATCAGACTGTCCACAAGGTTATCTATCTTTCCTGAAAGATAATTGCAAACAGCGGTATACCCCCCATGGCAATAGCCGTTGAGGGTTACCGGCTTGCCGTGGGCCTCCACGATTTTCGTGCAAAAATACCGGGTGTCAAGGGCATCTTCTTCAATGGTCAGTTGCTGAACTTCGGGTGTGGTGGATATATCCTTGACAATACGGATATAGGTGGGGATTCTCTGGTTGGCAAACGCATGGGTGTAGCTTTTATTCTCCCCGGGTAAAAATGCAAGAATATTATGTCCCAGAACAAATGGCGGAATGATCAGTATCGGTTTCATGTCGTCGTCAACACGGATTGTTTTATCTGAAGGCAATATTTTATACACAATAAAGCGCTCGGTTTCTGCAAACCGGATATTCTCCTCCCGTTCAAAATGGAACCCATATTCCGGTTCTATCTCCTGTATGGCTTTGGGGAATGTTTGGGTCACCGTTTCCAGGATATCTGACTGCCTGGAGAAAAAGTCTTCCAGTGTGTCGCCTTTCAGGCTGAAAAAACTGTTGTAAACAGCCTCTATATAATTTTTTGTCTCCCTGCCGGAGTAATCTTCCATGGCTTTTACACTGCCTGAAAAATACCTGAGCATCAGATCGACATTAAATTCAAACAGGTCCATATAGGCATTGAACCGTTCAAGCGGAGAATTGCCCATGAGCTTTTTCAGCTCCACATTGTTGAAATAATAGGTGGCAATTAAAAAAGGGAATAAAAATTCATTGCTGTATTTGGAAAAGCCCTTGATCAGGTTTCTGGTGATTTTCAACTGATCTTTGAACAATTGGGGGTGAACTGCAGGCGGTGCCCAATTTGGATTCTTAAAAAACATATCTATTCCGGACAAATTAGAATCATACATTTTGTTTTCTCCTGATTTAAAAAGCCTGAAGATACCTGAATTATTGATTCAGGCATCTTCAAAAAAATTTTATGTCTGGGCTTCTTTTTTCGGGCCGGACATCACCTCTTTTATTTTATAAAAGTTTGTATCGACGAATTCCTTATAGTTGTTTATCTGTTTCTGGTATGCATCGGTCCAATAGGAGCAGATTTTTTTGCCGTCGTCAGGAATCCAGGGATTTTGATCAATTGACATGTGGATCATCTTTTCACCCTGTTTCTGGAACATGGACAAAAAATTAAATGTATTATCAAAAAAAATCTTCTGGTAGTCTACCATTTGTGCAAACGCCTTGTCTGTTTCCATGATCTGTCACTCCTTTTGTTGTCTTGAATGAATCCTATGCAAAAAAAGCATCAAATTCTTTGTATCCCTTTTCAATGGTTTTCTTGAATTCCTCTCGGGCAGATTTTGTAAAGGCCAGGGTCTCATCGATCAGCTCTTTATTCCATGATGTTATCCAGGGACTCTGATCAAGATACCCTTTCAGTAGCTTTTCCGCTTGTTCCTGAAAAATACAGGCCGCTTTAAAACTGTTCTCGAAGATTGTTTTTTGAAAATTAATTATCTGTTTTCCGGTTTTATCCCATTCCATGATCGGTCACTCCTTTTAAAAAATTGGGTTAAAATCTTCCTGGGTTTTTCACCTATTATAGTACAGGTTAAACGCTTGTCAAGCAAAAAAATGGTGCAATGCACAAAAAAAATTCACAAGAATTATATGATTAGAACATACTGTTTTTATTAATTATTAAAATTATATATAAAAATATTGACAAGCCATTATGTGCATAATATCATGATGCTATCAAATTATAAAAACCAGACCTCCAACAGAACTGAAACCGGAGTTTCTTAAAAAAAAGGGAGCGCTCGTGTCCAACACCATTCACATAAAAAAATATCCGAACAGAAGACTCTATGATACGCAACGATCGATCTACATTACCCTGCAGGATGTTTCGGACTTGATCCGAAAAGGAGCCCGGATTGAAGTGAAGGATGTGCAAACCTGTGAGGATGTCACCGCTTTTGTTTTGACCCAGATTATCATGAACAAGGCAAAGGAGAATAATTCTTTATTGCCCGTATCCATGCTTCACCTGGTGATTCAATATGGTGAAAGCCATTTGCATGAATTTTTTGAAAAATATCTTGAAAAAACAATTGAAAATTATCTGAACTACAGGCAACAGATGGATGACCAATTTAATGCCTACCTTGAACTGGGCATGGATTTTTCAACCCTTGCTGAAAAAACATTAAAGGGGATTAATCCGGCAAACTTTTTTTCGTCCGCCTTTGATCATAAAAAAGAGAAGCCATGATAATGGGTCGTTG
>Ga0180007_10003728_pt1 | contig 16723 bp, 18 predicted proteins | sample MM_PC_MetaG_FD_121122 | JGI IMG/M metagenome (GOLD analysis project Ga0180007, IMG submission 121122) | Groundwater microbial communities from the Aspo Hard Rock Laboratory (HRL) deep subsurface site, Sweden - MM_PC_MetaG | ecosystem: Environmental > Aquatic > Deep subsurface > Groundwater... | reverse complement strand
GGCTTCCATTTTTTTGGCGAAAGTTTTTTTACCGCTGAAACTTTCAATGTCGCCAAAACCGCGCTGCCGACAGGCGAAGTGCTCATTCGCGGGATGGGTACGCTTGCGCACGCGAACATTCTCGGCGGTCTCGCAGCGACTGTGCTCCTCCTTCTCGCGGCGTATCCCCGCAAATCCGCGCCCGTTTATTTCATCTCCGCCGTGATTCTCGCAGGAATGTTTTTCTCGTTCTCGCGGGCAGCTTACCTCGCTTTTTTTGCGGGAATTTTCGTGCTGCTCGTTTTTCAGTTTCGTCGCCGAATTATTTCCTCGCTTGTTGCTTTCAGTATTTTTGGAATCCTTCTCTTCATATTCGGCGCTCCATTTTTCGTTCGGCTGCAATCGGATTCCGGCGTTCCCTCTCGTCTCGATCAAATTTCCCACGCGGTTGAAATTTCTCGTGAAAACCCCTTCGGCGTCGGTCGCGGCGGCTACACCCTTGCGCTCGCAGAAAATTTTCCGCAGCTCGAAAGTTGGCAGTTGCAGCCGGTTCACAATTTTTTCGCGTTGAAATTAGCAGAAGAATCCGCGCTCGCCGCGCTCGCGTGGCTCGCGGTTTTTGGCGCGCTCGCGTGGCAGGCTTTCCGCCGAAAAAAATTCACTGCCCTCGCGCTCGTCGTCGCCACTTTCATTCTCGCGAATTTCGACCACTATTTTTCGACGAATTTTTCAGCCGAAGCGATTTTGTGGATTGTGTTCGGTTTCGCCGTTGCGAGAATTAGCGAGAAAAAAATGATGTTCAAAAATACCGCACTTTGATTTTAGTGAGTTGCGCATTTCCCAAACCGCCTGAATCCTGATTCAGACAAGAAATTTAAGTTTCAAACTTGACAAATTAAAAAATTTAAGTTAATTTAACTTCTTGTTTGGGTGCACTGCGGCGTTCTTTGATTTCTCGGTTTGTGGGGAGACGCGTGAGAGTGGTAGCTGGTGGGATCCCGTTGCGGGATGCTCGCTCGTTCGCGCTCGCGCGTTCTCTTCGCAGGTATGTCCTTGTGAAAACGGGGATCTAGTTAATCTGCTAAATCGGCGGTGAGATTAAAATGTTTCAGCTTCGATTTAGCGGATTAACTTTAAAATTTTTTAAAAGGAGGTAAAGATATGTTTGTTGCTCTTTTTATATCGGTAATCGCTATAATACTGGGGATTAGCGGCAACATTAAAAGCGCGATCGGACTCATGGCGATTTTATTCCTTTTCGGAATAATGATCGCCATAGATAAAGTAATTCGTTTTTTTTCTCGTCGCTACGCGGCGCGAAAAAAAACAAATCCTGCGAAGTAATGATCAAGGAAATCGGAATGTTTCACCACATTCCGATTTCCTCACTTTTTTGCGTGTCCGAAAATTTTTCAGTTAAAATGAAACAACTCTCTCGCAAAAATATTAACCTCCCAAAAATGCTCGGTACCCCTCTCACTTCCACTGCTACCAAAATTCTCCTCCTCGGCTGCGGGGAACTTGGCAAAGAAGTCGCGATTGAGGCGCAGCGGCTCGGCGTGGAAGTAATCGGCGTCGATCGCTATGCGAACGCGCCCGCGATGCAAATCGCGCACCGCAGCTATGCAATCGACATGCAGGATGCGCAGAAATTGCGGGAAATTATCGAGACTGAAAAACCCGATTTCGTCGTTCCCGAAATTGAAGCGATCAACACTGAGCTTTTGTTGCAACTTGAAAAAGAGGGCTTCAACATCATCCCGACCGCTCGCGCGACGAATCTCACGATGAATCGCGAGGGGATCCGGCGGCTGGCGGCGGAAGAATTGAATCTCAAAACGGCGCGGTACGCGTTCGCTGCGAATCGCGAGGAATTCGAAACAGCCGTCCGCAAAATCGGAATTCCGTGCGTGGTGAAGCCGATTCAATCTTCGAGCGGGAAGGGGCAATCTACGATTCGTTCAAAGGACGACATCGGAAAAGCCTTCGAGTACGCTCTTTCCGGCAGTCGCGGAAAATCCGAAAAAATCATCGTCGAAGAATTCATCAAATTTGAAACAGAAATTACCCTCCTCACCGTCCGCCACGCGGGCGGAACTTCTTTTTGCGATCCAATCGGACACATCCAAATTGCCGGCGATTACCGCGAGAGCTGGCAGCCGCAAATTTTTCCAAAAAAAGTTCAGGCGGAATGCGAGGCGGTTGCGAAAAAAATTACCGACGCGCTCGGCGGACGGGGGATTTTCGGTGTCGAACTTTTCATTGCCGGCGATGAAGTCATTTTTTCCGAAGTTTCTCCTCGCCCGCATGACACCGGAATGGTCACCCTCATTTCTCAGAATTTAACCGAATTCGAACTGCACGTCCGCGCGATTCTAGGTCTGCCGATTCCCGAAATTAGGACAATCCAGCCGGGGGCTTCGCGGGTGATTCTCGCGGCGAAAGATTCGACTCAAATTTCTTTCGAGGGAATTGATGAGGCTTTGCGGGAAAAAGGGACGACGATTCGCCTCTTCGGTAAACCGTCCTCGCGTCCCAATCGCCGGATGGGAGTTTGTCTAGCTCTGGATGAGAATGTCGATGCGGCGCGGGAAAAAACAGCGCGGATGTTGGGGAAGGTGAGAGTGGTGGAGGGTGAATTGGAGAGTTGAAGATGGAGAGTTGAAAGTGAAGGATAGAGCAGAGATGGAAGTTTGGAAATTGAAAATTTTCTGCCGACTGCCATTTGCCACCAATTTGTCAACTACCGCTTCGACCACTGCGGCGCTCTCCTCGCTCTCTTCAAACCCGGCTTCTTTCGCTCTTTCTTCCGTGAATCACTGGTAATGAAGCCGACCTTTTTTAGCGGGCTTTTTCGGCTTTCATCTTCTTTTACGAGTGCTCGGGAAATCCCGTGGCGGCACGCTTCTGCACCTGCTGAAATTCCGCCGCCGATGAGTTTGATTTCGACATCGTAACTTTTTTCACTCGCATCCGCGACTTTGAAAGGCGCGAGAAAAGAAGCCACATCTTTCCCAACAGTGAAGTATTCTTTGAGTTTCCGGTCGTTTATGAGGATTTCACCCTTTCCGTTTGGAAAAATCTTTACGCGCGCAATCGCCGTTTTACGCTTCCCGACTGCGTAAATGTACGGCTTAGCATTCACGGGCTTCTCTTCGGTTTTGGATTTGGCTGGATTCAAATTTGAGGAATTAAAATAATTTTAAACTTTCAGTTCAATCGGTTTCTGCGCTTCGTGAGGATGTTGCTCACCTGTAAAAATTTTCAAGCGCTGCAATCTTCCGTCGCGCAGCCGATTTTTCGGCAACATTCCGCGGACTGCCAATTCCAAAATTCTCTCCGGCTTTTTGACGAGTAGTTCTTTAGGAGTCACTTCTTTCAAGTTTCCGCGGTAGCCGGAGTGTCGGTAATAAATTTTGTCGGTGAGCTTTTTTCCAGTGAAACGAATTTTCTCCGCGTTCACGATGATTACACCGTCGCCGAGATCGAGATGCGGCGTGAAGTCAGCGCGATGTTTTCCGCTCAATCGGCGCGCAGCTTCGGTCGCTACTTTTCCGGGAGTTTTCCCGTTCGCGTCGATCACGAACCACTTCGCATTTTGAGGAATTTCGGAAACTTTTGGGAGGGGGGTTTTCATTTTTAAACTAATTCAATTTGAACTTTCGGGGCAGCATCGCCTTTTTGAATACCAATAGGAGTGATGCGAGTGAATCCTGATTTGCGTTCCGCATATTTTGGCTTCAGCTCTGCAATCATTTTTTTTTGCGCTTTTTCGTCAAGTAAATAAGATTTCAAATACCGAATCATTTCGCGGTCTTCTGTTTTTTTCTTCAAATTCACGATCAGTTTTTCGAAGACCGGCTGCAACGCGCTTGCCTTCGCGGCGGAGGTTTGGATTTTGTCGTGGAGAATCAAACTCGTCGCAAGATTTCGCAGCAGCAATCGGCGGTGATCCGCCTGTCGCCCGAGCTTCGAGATTTTTTTGACACGATGTCGCATGTCTTAGTTGATAGTTTTTAATTATTAATAACGAGATTTTAATTTTTTAGATTTCCGTGTTCGCAAAAACGGCAAAATTACTCGCCTTCACTTTTGAGCTTCAATCCTTTTGCTGCGAGTTTCTCATTCACTTCATCGAATGCTTTCGAGCCGAAGCCGCGGAGTTCTTCGATTTTGCTCTGACCGCATTTCACGAGTTGCTCTACGCTGCCAATGCCTCCGTTGATAAGAGCATTCAGCGTGCGCGGAGTGAATTGCAAAGTTTCGATTGGAGTGTATTTTTCCGTGCTCGGTTTGCTTTCCGCATCATCTTCTCCGGTTGGACCCGTCGCGTTAATCTTTTCTTCTGCTGCAATTTTCTCAGGGTCGGTAGCGAATTCCTCTTCTACAGCTTCTTCTTTCGTGTTGAAAAGATTGAAGTAGGATTTCAAAACATTGCTCGCGAATTTTATTGCATCTTCAGGGTTCATCGAACCGTTTGTTTTCACTTCCAGTTCCAATTTATCCAAATTAGTCATTCCGCCCACGCGCGTAGCGGTTACATCGTATCTCACTCTTTCCACAGGGCTAAACATCGCATCAAGATAAATCAAACCAACTTCTTTATTGTTCTTCTGCCGCTCGGCGGCGGGCAGGTAGCCCACTCCCTTTTCCACTACGATCTCCATTTTGAGTTCGCTTTTTTTATCAAGAGTGGTGATCACGAGATCGGGATTCAAAATTTCGACATCCGCATCTTTTGAAATATCTTTCGCTCTCACCTCGCCGGAGCGATTCTTTACTTCAAGTTTGAGAATTGCGGGCTTCTTCGAATGTTTTTTAATATTTAGCTGTTTTAAATTTAACAGCGAATTCAGCAGCGAATCTTTTACTCCCGAGAGTGCGGAATATTCATGGGTAGCTCCTTTCACCTTCACTGCCGCCACCGCTGCTCCCGGTAATGAACCCAAAAGCACCCGGCGAAACGCATTACCGAGAGTCATCCCATAACCATTCGGCAGGGGAGCCACCGTAAAAAGCGTGTGGTTGTCTCCCACCTTTTTGGCGGATATTTTTGGAAGACCGATTTCTTTTTGGATGATATGCATAGTGGGAAAGTTAGAAGTAAAAAGTCGAAAGTAAAAAGTTTGTTTTTTTATCTCGAATAAAATTCCACGATGGTTTGCGTGTCGATTTGCTCACATTCTGTAAATTCCGGAATCCCGACAATTTCCGCTGTCAATTTCGCGAGATCGACTTTCAGCCATTTTGGAGAGGCGTCTTTTTGCTTCACGATTCCAGCAAAAATCGGAGAATCCATTTTTTTCACTTCGATTTTGTCACCCGTTTTCACTTGAATGCTTGCGGTACTCGCGCGCTTCCCTTTTATGCGGAAAAATCCGTGGTTTACGAGCTGCCGCGCCTGATTCCGCGATTTCGCAAATCCTGCGCGGTAAACTGCGTTGTCGAGGCGGGTTTCGAGCAGTCGGATGAAATTCTCGCCGGTGTTGCCAGTCAGGCGGTTTGCTTCTTCGTAGTATTTTTTAAATTGTTTTTCTGTGAGATTGAAGGTGCGTTTGCCGGCCTGCTTCGCGCGAAGTTGCGTATGGTACTCCGTTTTTTTACCGAAAGCATTTTTGCCGTATTTTCCAGGCACATCCGGCTTTCGCAGAAATGCGCACTTTTGGGTGTTGCAGCGCTCGCCTTTCAAAAACAATTTTTTTTCCTCGCGGCGGCAGAGTCGACATTTGGGTCCGTTGTAAAGCAATTTAGAGTTTAAGGTTTGGATAAAATTATTTCGCTGCTTTGCGTTTTTGGGATTGTTTCAGTTGTTTCAAATCTTGCTTGAATTTTTCCAGCTGCTCCGAAAAGCGCAGTAAATCTCGCGTTGTTTTTGCGATCAGTCTCTCCAGCCAATCAATTCTTTTGAATACTTCTTTATTTCCTCCGCTTTTTTTCAAAAACTCTAATTCTTTCACCACGATCTTAAATTGCTCTTGAATTTCCGCGAATTCAGGAAGCACTTCCTCTCTCAAATCTAACAATTCTTTTTCCACTCGAGCTAATCTCACATTAATTTTCTTCACTTCACTTTCGAGTGAACCGACATCACTCTTGAGAGAACCGACATCATCTCGTAATCCCGCCAACTCGGTATCGATTGAATCGAGCCTAGGCATTACGGTTTGGTCGAACGCCTCGAGAAAGAAATTTCGCAATTTTTTTTCAGTTAATTCCAAAATAAAAAATTAAACTCTTCTCGGCTTCCGTTTCCGACAACCGCCGTGGGCGGAGGGAGTGCGATCGGTGATGGAGTCCACATCAATTCCCGACGCGGAAAGTCCGCGCACCGCTTGCTCGCGACCGGGTCCGATTCCTTTCACGAAGACATCTACCATTTCCATTCCAAATTCTTTCGCTTTTTCCGCTGCATTTTTCGCTGCAACTTGAGCCGCATATGGAGTCGATTTCCGAGTTCCTTTGAATCCGCTCGCACCGCTCGTCGCCCAGCAGAGGGTAGCATGATTTTCGTCGGTGATCGTCACAATCGTGTTATTGAATCCGGCTTTGATGTGAGCGAATCCGCGCGGTATTATCCGGCGAATTTTTCTTTTTTTACCTTTCACTTTTTTAGCGGATTTGGCGGCAGGTTTCGCCTGTCCTGCTTGTCCTGAATTTGCCGAAAGGGAGTTTGTCGAACGGGAGCCTGCCTGCGATGAGCCTGTCGAATCTGTCGGACGAGCAGCCTTTTCTTCGGAATTTTTCTTTTTTTCGGTCACTTTTAGAAACAAAAATTAAAAATTAAGTCTGAAAGTTTTTACTTCTTTTCCACTTTTTTGCGCCCGGAGCCGATTGACATTTTTCTGCCGCGTTTCGTGCGCGAGTTATTTTTCGTGCGCTGCCCGCGGACAGGCAATCTTTTTTTGTGGCGGGTGCCGCGATAAGCGTTAATATCTTGGAGCAGTTTGATATTTTGATTCACAATTCTTCGCAAATCTCCTTCCGTCGGCTGTTTCGCAACTTCCGCACGGAGAGCTTCTTCTTCTTTTTCAACTAAATCTTTCACTTTTTTGTTCGGTTCTACTTTTGCGTTAGCGCAAATTTTGCGGGCAAGGGATTTTCCCACACCCGCGATTGTGAGGAGCGCCGCCTCGATCCTTTTTTCATTCGGAAGGTTGATCCCAGCAATTCTAGCCATAAATAGGTTTTAGGGGGATAGGGTTTAGAGTGTTAGAATTTTTTTAAAAGAATTGAAAATTGTAAATTATGTATTGCAAATTGACTTATCCCTGCCTCTGTTTGTGACGCTTCGTTTGGCAAATCACGCGCACCACGCCTTTTCGGCGGATGACTTTGCATTTTGCGCAGCGAGGTTTTACAGAAGGTTTGACTTTCAATGTTTTTAGATTAATTTTCCACTGATTGTATTTCGTGGAGAGCAGCTTCTTTATTTCGGAAGCGAAAGGTGAGTCTCCCGCGATTGAGATCGTAAGGATTGAGTTCGACTTTCACATAGTCCCCGAGAATAATTTTGATATGATGCATCCGCATTTTTCCGGAAATACGCGCTTTCAGCCGATGTCCTTTGTAAATCTCATCGAGCAGTTCAATCAAAAATTCTGTATTCGGAAGAGTTTCCATCACGCGCCCAAGCGCGAAAATCACTTCTTTGTCGGATTTTGGCACACTTTTTCTCTTATGATGCACCACTTGTTTTTGGAGTTTGAAATAGCGAGCCATAAAAATTTAAAGCCGGAAGATTATACGGACAGAAAAGGAAGAAAGCAAACTTCAGGAGAGTTTTTTAATAAAAAGAGAAAAATTGTCTTGCAAAAAATTTAAATGTTGTTAGAATTTACCCCTAATTGAAAGTTAGGGCAAGTGCTTAATGCTCAAATAGAGATTTAAAATTTAATTTTAATTAAATGGCTGAATATCCGAAATTTGTATTTATCCGTCGAACGGTCCCTTCGGTGTTTGAAAAAGTAAAGAAGGGGGATAACAAAGAAAAGTTCAATGGGGACATTAAAACTATTTTAAAACTTCAGAAGCTTGTGAGATCAAAGATTCTTCCAGAGAAAGAATCAGAATTTCAACGCACAATAGATCGTCTTACCAATCAAGTTCCTCCCGAAAAACTGGCTGCCGCGATCACTGCGGAAGAAAATCAAAAAAAGTGAAAATTTGAGAATTGTCGATTTGCTAAACTTCCCGCGTGAAATCGCCTCTTCAAATCTTGATTCTCGCCGGCGGAGTCGGCACGCGCCTGTGGCCGATGAGCCGGAAAAAGCTGCCGAAACAATTTCAGCCGCTCATCGGGCGACAAACTCTTTTTCAGCTTGCGATTTCCCGCGCGCGAAAAATTACGGGACCGAAAAATATTTTTGTAGCAACGAATGAACAATTTTCCAAAACTGTAAAAAAGCAGGCTCCCGCGCTGCCCGCGAAAAATGTGATCTCCGAGCCGGCTTTTCGCGATACCGCCACTTGCCTTGGTTTCGCTGCGGCGATTCTCGAGAAAAGAAATCCCGGCGGCGTATTCGCGGTCGTGTACGCCGATCATCTCATTCGCGAAGAAGCGGAATTCATCCGCAAAATCCGCGCGGCGGCTGAAATCGCAAGCTCCGGAAAATTGGCAATCATCGAAGTCGAGTCGCAATTTCCCGCCACTCAATTGGGGTGGGTGGAGGTTGCACTGTCGCGCGAATTGAAAAAATCGAGAGGGGAACGAGTTTTCGAGTTGAAAAAATTTATCGAAAAACCGGATTTACTTCGCGCAAAAAAATTCCACCGCTCGAAAAATTTTTTTTGGAATACCGGTTTATATGTTTGGCGGAGCGATGTTTTGCTGTCGAAATTCCAAGCTCACCTTCCCAAAACTTTCGCGCGGCTGATGAAAATTTCGAAAAATTTAAATTCGCCAAGAATTATCAAAAAAGAATATTCCGCGTGCGAGAAGATTTCGATTGATTTCGGAATAATGGAAAAAGTTCCGCCGCGCGAGATCGCCATTCTTCCCGCGAAGCTCGGCTGGAGCGATGTCGGGACATGGGAAAGTTTGAAACTTGTCCTCGAGCAACATCGGAGAAACGAACTCTCGGATGCTGACGAAAATTTAATCGAGAATGATTTTCTGGCGATTGATTCGACTGGAAATTTCGTGAAACTCGATTCTAAAAAATTCGTCGCGCTTGTCGGAGTTAAAAATTTAATTGTCGTCGAAACAAAAGATGCGTTGCTTATTTGCCAAAAGTCGAAAAGTGGAGAGGTCAAAAAAGTTGTGCAAAATTTAGAAAATGGAGTTGAGCAGCGGAGAAAACTACTCTAAAATCCGCGCACTTTATTCCAATTATCAATTCTCAATGTACAATGTGCAACGCTTGACGCGCAAATACACTTGAAAAATTGATCATTGTACATTGTGCATTTAACCTTTTAACAAGATGGGCTCACGATCAAAATTCCACGGCTTAACGGGGATTTCCCAGCGCCGCATCAAATCGAATGTCGCGAAGCGGACGCGTAAAGCGAAATTAAACGCGAAAAAAAGAGATTCTCTCGCGGAAATTTCCGAAGCCTTGAAATCAATTCCGGAAGTTTCATAACTTAAAACTTGTGGCAAAAACTTTCAAACTTACCATTCTTTCCGCCGAGCGCGAACTTTATTCCGGCGATGCGGAGGCTCTCACGATTTCTACCGAAATGGGGGAGATCACCGCGATGGCTGATCATCGCCCGCTCGTGGCGAATTTGGAGCCGGGAGAATTGAAAATCCAAAAGCCGGGTAATCAAACCGACTGGATGTTTGTCGGCGGGGGAGTACTCGAATTCACTCCTGCGAATAAGTGTCGAGTGCTCGCGGATGTTGCTGAACGGGTTGAAGAAATTGATGAAAAACGGGCGGAGGAGGCTCGCGAGCGCGCGAAGAAATCTCTCGAAGCAGCGAAGTCCGAGCCGGAAGTGGCGGAAGCGAAAGTCGCTCTTTTGAAAGCTCTTGCGCGAATTCGGATTGCGGAGAAGAATCGGAGATTGCGAGGGAGGCGATAGATGGGTTTGGTTTTTAAACACTTTAAATTAAAATATGAATTTCTTATCAAAAATTTTTACACCCAAGTCTGACAAAACAATAGAAACTTGCATTTCTATTTATCAAAAAGCAAAAAAGAAAAGACCAAATAAATCAGAAAGAGATTGTCTAAAAATTGTATTACTGACAAAGCCACCATTTGATTATCAGCATAATAAAGTTATAGATTTCATTTTAGATGAGCAGGCAAAAAATATTAAGGAATTAGCTAGTTTCATTGTTGAATATGGGAAAGATAAAGGTATGTGGCAAAACAGAGAAAGGAACCTAAAATTTTTAGATGACATTAGAAACAGAAATGCAGATTTTTTTAGAGAGTTTTGGGGAAAATAATAATTCATTTACTTGCCAATAAAATCCATTTTCAAAGTCTCCTGCAGGTTCAGATTTGTAATCTGAACCCTACATTTCTAAATCGGAAGCGGGTCAACTCGAATCCGTCTTCCCTGATTCGCTGAACTCCAAATCCAATCCTCTGGATTCTTCACATACTGTTTGCGGACTGGATCGTAATGGATGTACTCAACTTTTTGATTGAAAAAATCTTCGCTTTCGATTATTTTTGGCATATTGCTCGGCTGCCAAAATTCATAACCGCCCTTCAGACTTTCAAATAATTTCAAAACATTTGGCTCAAAGGCGATGATATTTTTCTGCATTTCTTTCGAGGTGAATTTTTTGAAATCTCTCACGAATCCGATTACATCGGGAGAAGAAATGACTAGATGAATGTGATTCAGCATAAAAACATAAGCGTGAATTTTGAGCTGTTTGTATTTTTGGCAGTAAGTCAGAGAATCTGCAAGGATTTGAAAACGATTATGTCTGTCAAAAATGTAATACCAATTTTTGATTGTGAAGGTGAGGAAGTATGTTGCGGAGGCGTACTCTTTGGGAATGCGGGGTGAGGGCATAGTGAGCGCATTTTACAAACAGGGGTTCAATTTACAAAATTGAACCTGCACTAAACCCCAGGGGTCGACCGTGCCTACCGGCAGGAAGGTAGACAGAATTTCAAAATATTGCGCAGTAATTTCAACCCCAGGGGTTGGAAAATCTCACCACCTTCAATTATCTGAACCACTCACTGAAAAATTCACTCCAAATAAAAATGAAAGAATCATGAAAATCCTGCCTACCCTCCGAAGCTCCGCCACAGCGGAGCGAAGGATGGGTAATCAAGCGAATTATGATTCAGATATTCAGTGAATCAGAAAATTTTACCGCATTGCACATTGCACATTGATAATTGCACATTGATCATTCACTCCACCCCCTGCCAATTTTCACCCAAAACTAAAGTCAAATCGAAACCGCGCTTCCGTAATTCCACTGGTCCGAATTCAATTTCCCCGCCAGCAAGATTCCGCAAAATCTGCGCCGCTTCGCCGGCGATTTCTTCGTCGTAAAAATAAATCGTCGTCTCCGCGAGCGTGCCGCCGGGGTAATTATTTATTCGCGCGGTATTCAAACCATAGCGATTCAAAGCATACGCCGCTTTCTCCGCCACGTGCTGAGTTCCACTGCCGTTCAAAACCTCGATTGCGAGCTGTTCCACTGCCACGCGGGGATGCGAAAAGAGGATATTTGTGAGTGCGTGGATTTTTTGAAAATCATTCCCGTCCGGCAACAGCACTGCTGCTCCATTGTAATCTTCGCGATTCGGCGCGTACAAAATTCCTCCCGCGAAAGTTGGCTCGTCGTTCAAAACAATCGAGGCGAGATTTTGTTTGTCGAATCCGTCCGCGATTTTCCCAATCTGCAGGATTTCGCGAAAACGGAGATTCGTCTCCACGCGATCTTCAAAAATATTCCATAATTGCTTCAATTTTTGCGGACTTGTGAGAATTTCTTTCTCGAGAGCTTTTTCGCGAATTGCCTCCAAAACTTTTTGCTGCCGCGCCGCGCGATCAAAATCGGAAGTTGTTTTCCGGCTTCGCGCGAATTGTAGCGCGGTTGCGCCGTCGAGAGTTTGCACTCCTGCTTCAATTTCAAACGGGCAAAAATTCAACAAATCCGGGCACGGATAAAACGGGTCATTGATCGGTTCCTCCACCAAAATTTTCACGCCGTCGAGCGCGTCAATCAAATCAGTGAATCCTTTGAAGTCGACTTTTGCGAAATAATGGATCGGAAGATTCGCGATCTCGCTCGCAACTTTCGAAACAGATTCGAGTGCGGCTTCCGAATCTTTTAGCCGCTCCTTTTCGTACTCGTAAATTTTGTTTACGCGCATCCCGAAACCATCTTCCGATTTCACCCAAAAATCGCGCGGGATCGAAAGCATCGAAAGAGTGCCGAAATCGTGGTGGTAGCTCGCAATCAAAAAAGTGTCAGTCAATTCTCCGCCATCGTGGTTCTCACCTCCCACTCCGAGGAGGAGAAAATTTGTGCGCTGCTCGCGATCTTGATGCAGGTCTCCCGCAAAAACCCATACAAGATCGGTGAGTGAACCTCCGTTAAAAACTGCGTAAAAACCGGAGAGCAGTTGAAAAACGATGTAGATTCCGATAATTACCAGTAGCCAGCGAATGCAAGCGGATATTTTTTTCATAAAAGGCGCAAAGGATATGGTTCAATTTTTAATTTTCAAGTCTCACTTTTCAATCCATCCTTCGTCCCGATTGCAATCGGGACTACGGAGGACAAAATAAATTTTAATTTTCAAATTAATTCAAACTTCCCGAAGCTTTAGAATTTGGTAATTATTTAGAAGTTGGTTATTGGAAATTTTGGCGCGAATTTTAAAAGGTTGGAAGACTTGAAACAACCCCTCGAAATGATTCACCGCGTAAATCATTTTTCCAGTAGCTTCTCCACACGATGGGAATCTAAATTTAAAAAAGTGAGCGTCCACGCCGTGGTCGTGAAAACATGCAGCACTCCCGCGAGATAGGCTGCGAGCAAAATTACCGCAAATCCCACAAACACCGCGAGAATAATTCCAAAAGTAAATGCGATTGCGCTCACAAAAAAATTAGCGACAAAAGCGACGAGCGCGGGAATGAGGAAAATCAGGACCACATTTATGATTACTCGAATCGAGATCAAAAGCATCAAAAGCCACATCAAAATCGTTTTCCCAAAATTGCTCACCACGAGTTTTGCGCTGCCAGCGAAGGCGGGGATGAGTTTGCTGTTTTCCAGCACGATGAAATTCTGCGCGTAAATGAAGAGGAAGCTCATCATGAAAGAAACGAGGAAAATGAAACCGAGCAGAAAAACCAACCACGAAGGAGTCCCGAGTTTGCGGATCGTGAGCGAGATCACAGTGAGAAAATAAATGAAGCCGAACGAGCCGATTACCGCTCGAAACTCAAACATCCGCAAAAAGTGGTGCGCTCCGATTGCGATTCCATCACTCGCTCTTACGCCTTCTTTTTTTTTGTGAATCGCGGAAGTGAGTCCGATGATTCCCCCTTCGCAAAGCGGCGGGAGAAGAAAGTAAAAAATTCCGACAATCGCCGCCAAAACGATGAGGAGAATTGCGAGAGTGGGGTGATTGCCCGCGAAACCGAGCACAAAAGATTCAATTTTCTCAAAATCAAATTCCTTCGCACCGAAAAATGGCGAGGTTTGAAATGCGAGAAATTGGTAAACGAGGTAGCCGATGCCTACGAGAGTTCCGAAAAAAGCGGGGATGACACCGTACCACACGAGCCCGCGCTCGTTGTTCGTCATTCGCCACGCGATTTTGATTACTTCACTGCATTTCATAAATTCCGGAGCATTCTAATTTTATGAGAGGGCGAAAGCAAAAATTGAGGTTGAGAAGCGATGATTTTTTTGGCAGAATCAGTTCCGAATAAAAAAATTGTTCAACTTGAAAAAGCTTCTCACCGTTTTCGCACTCGTATTCCTGCTGTTTGCGTGCCGGGAGTTCGATCTTGCGGACGTCGAAGTCGAGATTCCGACGGGAAAAAATTTCGCGAGTTATGACTCTCCACTCCAAACCGCCTCGAAATTTAACTCCTTTTTCGTGAAATTTCACACCCTCGGGGAGGGTGAAATTGCGTTCGCCGCGTGGTTCGAAGTGGCGGGCGGATCGGGGCAGCTTGAGAAAAATGAAATTGAAATCGAGTGTGAAAATTCAATATGTTCTGGTTTCGCGATCACTGCGCTCGCCACAGGCTTTCAATTTCAAATCGGACTTTCGGGAGAGCCCGGCTTCCGTGCGGATAGTTTTGAGATTGAGACGAAAAATATTTCTGTCAAAAATGGTTTAACCCGCGAGTTAGTTCGCGGGTTAATCCCAGTTGCGCGCGCGCAGCTCACCGACCTGCCAATAATTTCTCGCGAAGAATGGGGCGCAAATTCCGACTACCTCCTCAAACGGGATGTCGCAACAGTCCCGTCCAGCGGGGAGGCATGGAGCAAGCGGCAGCAGGATTGCGAGGAGTGGCAACAAAATTATCCGGAAGAATTCGAAAATGATGGTCGGCTTATTTCCGTGGATTCTCAAAATCAAGAATTGCAGTGGCCTCGGACGTATTCGAAAGAAATCCGCAAAATCGTCATCCACTCCACCGCCACCGACGGCGAGAAAGATGTGAACGGCGATTCCGAATTCACTCCGGAAGATGTGGAGGCGGCTGTGCGCGCGATTTATTATTACCACGCGATGTGGCGGGCGTGGGGCGACATCGGTTATCATTTTTTGATCGACTCATTCGGAAATATTTACGAAGGCAAGTCGGGCAGGGATTTCGTGGTCGGCGCACACGCTTTTTGCGGGAATACCGGCACGATTGGAATTTCTTTCATCGGCAGTTTTGCCGAGGAGCTACCCTCGAATGCCGCGCTTGATTCTGCCGAGCAGCTGCTCGGCGAGCTTGCGAATTTGTATTCTCTCGACCTCTCCCTGAGTTCGCAGTGGCACGGCAAATTTACAAAAAATCTAATCGGTCATCGCGAGGTGGTGGCGACGGAGTGTCCCGGAGACGAGGTGCAGGCTTACCTTTCCGAACTCGCTACGCGAGCGATGAGTTATGCGCGCGGCAACAAAATTTCGAATGAGGACTTTGATTACAATTTACTCGAAAGCAATTCCCCGCTTTTTTTGAATCCGTTCGAAACGGAGGTGTTTGAATTTCGGCTGAAAAATTCCGGCAAAAAAGCGTGGCCGGCGGGTAGCAAGCTGAGGATTTCGCGTTCCGAAATTTTCAAAAATCGGGAGGGCGCGCAGCTCGCCGCCGAAAATGAATTCGTAGCGAAGCTTGACCAGTCGGTGAGTGCTGGCAGTTTCGCGAAAATTAAAATTCCAGTGGCAGCGGGAGCGCAGCCGGGACGGTACCGTTTCGGGATCATTCCGAGTTTCGGCGGGCAGGACGCGCGGAAATTTTTTGCAGTCGTGAATGTCGCGGAACCGCAGCTCAATTACGAATTTCTCCGCGCGGAACATCCGCCGCAACCATTTGCTCCGAATTCCACCGCCGAAGCAGTCGTGGAAATTCAAAATAAATCTGATTTCACGTGGCTGGCTTCCGGTTCGAATCCGATGATTCTCGAAACTTCGGACGGAGAAATTTCGCTGTTCACAAACTCCACGACTCTCGGTTTTCTCGAGACCGACACCCTGCCGGGCGGGACCGCGAAATTCACGCTCCCGCTCACTGCGCCGGAGCGGGCTGGCAGATACTGGCTGGAATTTCGACCGGCGGTGGCGGGCGGTTTCGCGCTGCCGGATTACGGAATGAAGTTTCACATTTCCGTTCGCGAGCCGCGTTTTTCCGGCGAGCTGCTCGCCAAAAGTTCGAACCTCGATTCCCATCTCGCGCCCGGCGAGACCAAAAATCTTTTCCTGGAATTTCAAAATACTTCTCAAATTGACTGGGATCCGGAACAATTTAACCTCGAAATTTTGCGGAACGATGGGGTGGAATTTTCCGCGGAGGAATTGCAATTGCCTGCGGAAGTGAAAAAAAATGCGCGCGTAAAAATTGAATTTCCCGTCACCGCTCCGTTGCGTGCGGGAAAATATCAGCTCACTCTCCGCCCAAAATTGACGAACGGCAAAATTAAAACTCTTCCGCCGGTCAATTTCATCGTCGAGGTCGAGCCGCCACAGCTCACCGGAAAATTAATCGCGCAGCCGGAGGCGATTGAATTGCAGAAAAATGAAACGGCTATTGTTTCGTTCGCATACGAAAATACTGGGAATGTTGTGTGGAATTCGCGCGACACGCTTCTTCAAAGATTGCCCGCCATTGCTTCCAGTTTCCAAAATTCAGACTGGCTCTCGCCGCTGCAGCCAGCAAAATTGAAAGAAGAATCAGTCGCGCCGGGCGAGACAGGGACTTTTGAATTTACCGTTTGTAAAAATTCCGCAGCGGTTCGCGAGATAGAAACTTTCGTTCCGCTCATTCGCGGGCTCGGTCGGATTCGCGGGAAGGCAGTGAAATTGGAAATTGGAAATTGGAAATTGGAAAGTGGAAGTTTGGAGGAAGAATCGGAAACTGTTAATTCTCAAGATACATTGTCTGCCGGCAAGCAGGTCTCGGAGACTGACTCTAAAGTCGAGAACATTGAACCGACAATTCGCATCAAACTTTCTTTCGAATCGAATCGCGTGGAGGTCGGGGGAGGGGAGTTCATGATCGAGCAATTCGGACGATCTCTTTTTCGAGGAGACTTCGCGGCGTTCGAAGCTCAAAAATTAGAAGAAGGAGAATATTTCCG
>Ga0180007_10003727_pt1 | contig 16726 bp, 15 predicted proteins | sample MM_PC_MetaG_FD_121122 | JGI IMG/M metagenome (GOLD analysis project Ga0180007, IMG submission 121122) | Groundwater microbial communities from the Aspo Hard Rock Laboratory (HRL) deep subsurface site, Sweden - MM_PC_MetaG | ecosystem: Environmental > Aquatic > Deep subsurface > Groundwater... | reverse complement strand
AATACCATATAATCCTTACCTGTTTTCTGCATAACACGTCCTTCCTAAAAAAAATCCTATAATCTGGATCATACCATAATCCCAATACCTTTTCCCAGGGCAAATCAACCCGGCCCGAAGAAATGATACCCCTTTTCATCCAACCCTGTGACCTAACCGCCTCATCTCCAAAGCAAGACAAGCGGCTGCCAGGAAAAAGACCGGGAAGAACGGATATCCCAGATACTGAAACCGGAAATACCAGATTGATTTTAGGGTCATTATTAAAATATATTTGAATCTTTGGATTGAATCTGATAACTAAAGAACATCCATGTCTGATAAAACCATTAACCAGTAATTGAGTGCAATCACGGTTCCAGTGGCCGCCAAAAAACAATTGCATTGAAAAATGGGTTATACAACACTTTGAACAGGTTGATATATGCTAGACAATCTTTACCCGGAATCTGTGGAAGCGTCTGGAAAATTTCTGCGATTAGCCCTCCAGAGAATTTCAAAACATGCGCTTCCGTATAACCCCATCACCTATGCAGTGTGGTATGAATATGCCACAGGCCGGAACGAACCGTTAATCCAGCATATTCAGACCCTGGAAAAAGACAAGGTTGAAGTCTCCTTTGAAATGATACTCACCTTGTTCAGAACATTTATTGCAGACAATCAGGTGCTTCTGACAGAAAAAAAGGCCCGTGAATTCCAGACGATTCTCGGACAGATGACCGAGCAGCTGGACAATTCCGGCAGTAAACTGGATGACCGGGGCAATACTTTAAAAAACTATGCCAGACAACTCAACCAGACAACTTCCCTGGAAGCTGTTTCAATCATTGCCAAAGATATTGTATCGGAAACGGAAGCCGTTGTTGCATCGGGCCAGACCCTGAGAAAACAAATGGATGAAACCACCTCGGAAATCGACACCCTCAAAAAAGAGCTGGAGGGGATAAAACAGGCAGCGAAAACCGACATGCTCACCGGTCTCTTAAACAGAAGGGGACTGGACGAAGCCTTGTCAAATACGCTGAAAAACTCCCTTGATAACAGCATCCCTTTTTCCGTCATACTTGCGGACCTTGATCACTTTAAAAAAATCAATGACACCCATGGGCACCTCGTTGGGGACAATGTGTTAAAATTGCTGTCCAGGCTTTTAACCAAACATATCAAAGGCAAGGATATTGCGGCACGTTTTGGAGGAGAAGAATTTATCCTTGTCCTTCCCGATACCCCTTTGAAAGGCGCCTATGTCCTGGCCGAACAGATCCGCATGAGTCTGCGCGCCATGAAATGGGCGACCAAAGATTCAGGCAAACCCATCGGCACCATCACGATCTCACTTGGCGTTGCCCAGTATAAACCCGATGAACCGGTAAAATCCCTGATCCAGAGAGCGGACGATGCCTTGTACTTTGCAAAGAAAAGCGGCAGGAACAAGACCATGACGGATCTGGATATTCAGGCGGCCTGATGGGGCGGGCAGGATAAAACCAGAAAACTACACAAGGATTTAATGGAAACCACAAAATACACCCTGACCATGCTGGTTGAAAACGAACCAGGGGTTACCGCCAGGATCACAGGCTTGTTTGCCGGAAGAGGCTATAATATTGAAACCATTTGCGGCACTCCCACGGCCAACCCGAAAATGTCCAGGATCACCATCACCACCCATGCAAACCCCCTGCTGTTTGAACAATGCATGAAACAGATCAAGCGCCTGGTCAATGTCATAAAACTGCGGGATATGACCGGAGAGAATGCTGTCAAAAGGGAGATGGCACTGATCTGCGTCAAGGCAAAACCGGAAAACCAGGCCAGGATAAAAGAAATACTTGCTGAATTTAACGGCAAAATGATGGACGAGGGCTCCCATCAATATATGTTTGAAGTCACGGGAGATGAAGGCGCCATTGATCTTCTTCTGGAAAAGCTAGACCCCTATGGCATCAAAAAATTGAGCCGATCCGGAGTTCTGGCCCTGTACAAGGAATCCTAACCCCCTATTTCATCCGCGCGCCCTTTCCTGCCCGAAAAAAGGACAAAGGGATCCGGATTGATCATCCGGTATGCCTTATAATTGGAAGGAATAAACCCATTTTTTTTCCAACGGATATTGGGCCACCCATTCAGACCTTGGGACTCAGATGTTTCTCCCAGAATCTGATTCATTTTTTCTCTCATGGCCTTGACCTGCTCCAGAAGCGATTCCAATGGATTTTCAGCAGCCTGTCCCTGGAACGGGTTTGTTAAAACTCGGGGAAAGGCAAATGAAACAGGGGTATCCGGGACCTGGGATGGCCCCCCCCCAGACCTGGAACCATTCACTGAAATATCCAGCTCCGCTTTGCCCCTGTCAATTTCGGCCGGCCTTGCTGCCAGGTCAATCTGCTGAACGGACCCCACATTTCCGTTTTCAAAGAAAAACATGCCCGACCGTTTCAAACTCCCCTTTAGGGTATTCTCCATGGAAGTCATGTCAAAAAAAGTGAGGGCATCTTCCAGAAAAATGGCTCCAATACCGGCATCTTTCAAAGACATCAGCCGGTCCTGACCATTTTTGTCTTGGGTCCATACGGAGAGCTTGGAAAAAACGGCGTCGTTTTCGTCAATCCAGTTATTATGGTCCCCGTCCAGTTCAGCCAGCTCTCCAAACCCATTGCCCGTTCCCGGTCCGAACAATTCAGACCCGTCATTTATTTTCCCGTCATTGTTCCTGTCAAAGGCCAGAAAACCACTGCCGGGCGAGGTAAAACTTATCTTTTCCGTCTTTCCATCAGCGTCCAGATCAAATTCAAAGCTGGCATCCGATAATCGGGGCAGCCCCCCATCCAGACCGATGACAAGGGGATCCGTAAGCACGACCCGTTCTTTCCAGGTTCGGACAAGGGTTTCGTGTTCTGTCTTGGATAAAAAGGCCCTGTCCATTGCAATATCAAGGGAAAACCCAATGGTCCTGCCGTCTTCTGTGATGACCTCTCCGGCCGAAGCAAATGCCATCTGCTCTGCTTGGAAAAAAAATTCTGTCTGCCTTATGGATATCTGCGCTCCCCCTGACAGCGTCTGAAGGGAAACAGACCCCTCATTCCCGGGGAGTACGGGGAGTTTGGAGCCCGTATCCATGCGGACAGCTTCCCCCCGGGCAAGCTGCCGGACCACCACCTCCCTGTCAATCACCCCTCCCACCAGGGCTTCCACCATTTTCTCCTGTTCAAAAACTTGGATTTCGCCAGTAGCTGCCGCTTGGACAACAGATTTAGAAACAATGGTGCCGGTGTAACCCGACTGGTATTCAACCTGTCGGTCCTGTGAAATGCTGACCCGGTCCACCACCATGGTGGGCAAAAGAGAGTCACCGGTCCCCATGGGTGCCGGCCGCTTGCGGGAAGATTCTGATGCAGTTCCAATTAGATTTGTCCGGGATTCTTCTTTCAGCAACAACTCCATTTGTTCAGAAAAATTACGGGATGTTATAGTAAGTCTTGCATCTGATATTTTCACGATGGATCCCCTCCATGATTTTTTTGACATACAGTTATCCGTCGACATTCTGATAACAAAACTTAACCCCGGAAAACAGAAACATGATTATGTGGTCAAAACCGCCAGATAATAGTTGAAACATTCGGAGCATTAATGATATCTAATACTATTTCCACATGGACGATAATACGAATGCACATGATCTATCAAAGAACTGAACATATTCCTGCCGGCCAGATGAAGGCAGACAAAAATGCAACCGGTATCTACCAGGCTTACCTTGGCACCTGCCTGGGGGTGGCCCTCTATGACAATGTCCATAAAATAGGCGGGTTGATTCACATCCTTTTGCCCGAACCCCTGGGATCCATGGGCGATCAATTCCCGGAAAAATATGCTTCCACAGGGATTCCCATGCTGCTCCACCAGCTTACCCTTCTGGGAAGCGAACCAAAGCATCTGAAGGCCAGCATTGCCGGCGGCGCCCTGGTAGGACCGGTCTCCCAACAGGACATGGGCCTGGATATCGGCGGCCGATCTGCCGACATTGCCCAGGCCATTTTACAAAGCCATGGCATTGAAATTGTAAATTCCGAAACCGGTGGTTTTTTCACCTGCACCCTTGAATTGAATATGGAAAGCGGTGAAACCACCATCAGGCCCGCCTGGGAAGATACAGGCAACTTCCGGGGAAACTTTTCCCGACCCACCCGGAATGATATTAAAAAAACCATTGAACACATAAAACCCATTCCCCAGACCGCCTTGAAAATCTTCAGAATGTTCCGGGATGACCGGTATGACGTCTCAGATATTACCCAGGCACTTTCCCAGGACCAGGTGTTGAGCGGTCAAACCTTAAAATTATGCAACTCCGCCATGTTTGCCGGCACGGTTAAGGTGGAGACCCTCAAGGAGGCTGTTTTGCTCCTGGGAGAGGACCTGCTGGTGAAATCCGTTATCACCGCTGCTGTGAAGACCTATTATAATCAGACCGGAGCCTCGGGATATTCCCTGTGCAGGGGGGGCTTGTTTTTCCATGCCGTGGGTGTGGCCTTGACTGCGGAAAAGCTGGCGGAAAAAACCGGTAAGGCCCCTAGAAAAAATGCGTATACCGCAGGACTTCTCCATGACATCGGCAAGGTCATCCTGGACCAGTACATCTCCGATCGGGCCCCGCTGTTGTTCAGGACTTTAAGCATCGCCAAAGAAAGCTTTCTTGCCTCGGAAAAAAAACTGCTGGGCATCTCCCATTGTGAGGTGGGTTCTTTCCTGGCACAAAAATGGCAGTTTTCCGATGCCCTGTCCCAGACCATCGGCCACCACCACCACCCGGAAAAGGCAGAGAGCCACAAGGATCTTGTCTATATTGTCTACCTGGCCGACCTTTTAATGGAAAAATTTCATGCCGGCCATGAACTTGAAAAAATGCAGCAGGAGAGCATCGGCCATGTGCTGAATCATCTCGGCCTTACCCTGGCGGATATCCCGAAATTAATTGATGCCATTCCCATAAACAGCATCACCAATAACGAATAAAGGATGGTGGATAAAAAAACAATGACCCATGCAGATAAACACCAGCAGCTAAGAGATCTTCCGGGAGTGGACCATATTCTGGAGCTTATTAAAACCGATGACCGGTTTTTCCAGATCCCCCGGAAAGTGATTCTTGAATCCATTCGCTCGGTTCTGGAAAACATCCGCCAGGATATCCTTGGGGAAACCCATCCAAAGATTGAGAATAAAGATATCATTGATCAATGCCTTGACTTGGCCGAAAAAAAAATTAAAAACAGGCTGCTTCCGGTGGTCAATGCAACGGGTGTGGTGCTTCATACCAACCTGGGCCGGGCGCTTCTGTGTGAGGATGCCCTGGAAAATATCCAGACCGTTTCCCGGTCCTATTCCAACCTGGAACTGAACATTGCCACGGGCAAACGGGGAATCCGGTATACAGCGGTTGAAGAATTGATTTGTGAACTGACGGGCGCCCAGAGCGCCATTGTTGTCAACAACAATGCAGGGGCAGTACTTCTGGCCTTGAATACCCTGGCCCAGGATACCGAAGTTGTGGTTTCCCGGGGGGAGCTGGTTGAAATCGGCGGGTCCTTCAGAATACCCGATGTGATGACCAAAAGCGGCTGCCGCCTGAAAGAGGTGGGCACCACCAACAGGACCCATCTTCGGGATTATGAACAGGCAATTACAGAACAGACAGGGCTGCTTTTAAAGGTCCATGCCAGCAATTACAAAATAGAAGGGTTTACCGCCAGTGTGGGGCTGGCACAACTTTCAGAACTGGGCAAAAGGAAGAACATCCCGGTAATGGAAGATCTGGGCAGCGGTACCCTGATTGATTTTTCCGCCCATGGCCTTCCTCCTGAACCCATGGTTTCAGATTCTGTCTCCCAAGGGGCCGATGTGGTCACCTTCAGCGGAGACAAACTTCTGGGAGGTCCACAGTCCGGTATTATTGTCGGACAAAAACAGACCATTGACCGTATAAAAGCCAATCCCCTGACCCGGGCCCTGCGCATTGACAAACTCACCCTCGGGGCCCTGGAAGCCACCTTGAAATTGTATCGGGATGAAAAACGGGCAATCCGGGAGATTCCCACCCTGAGAATGCTGACCATGTCCCATGAACAGACCTGCAAAAAAGCCGAGGCCCTTCAAAAGCGTATCCTGAAAGCCGTTGATACCGCTGCCGGGGTCGAATTGGCGGAACTTGAATCCAGACCGGGCGGGGGGTCCTTCCCCGAACTGAAACTGCCCACCCTTTGTGTCACCATACGCCCCCGGAATATGTCGGTTGCACGCCTTGAAAAACATCTTCGGCTGTCATCGCCTCCGATCATCGGCAGAATAGAGGGGGATCGCTACATCCTGGATCCCCGAACCATTCAAACCGGACAGGAAGCGATTATCACAACAACCCTTGAAAAAATATTGTTAAAAAAATGATACATAAATTTGCTTCAAAGGAAATCCATTTTTTAAAAGCCGAGTCGGACGGCCATTCCATAAGGCCGCCCGCAACCTTTTTCTCAGATCTTCTCCGGGATCAAACCGTTCAGATTGAAAGATTGAATGCCCGTCTTAAATCCGCTGACATCCCTGGCAAAGATTTTATCTGCGCCGTGGTTCAGATCTCCGGAGGTGTTTCTAAAAAGACAAAGGAAAAGGCCAAGGATGTGTTTGAGGCCTGTTTTGACTCGGTCCTGGACAAAGAAAGGGGACTATGGGAAAGCCTGGACGATACCGCCTTTGCCCTGGTTTTCTGGGATTATGTCAAACAAGAGAATGCCACCCGCCTGATCTCTCTGCTCAAGGAAAAAATATCCATTGCCCTTAAAGCCGATATTCTGATGGGAATCGCCACCTTCCCCTTTTCAGGGTTTGAGCGAAACGAAATTCTGGGCAATGCCCTCAAGGCCATTGACCATGCCGCATTTTTCGGCAACAACCATCACATCTATTTTAATGCCATCTCCCTGAATATCAGCGGCGACCGCCTTTATCAGCTCGATCTCCATGACCAGGCCATTCTTGAATATAAACGCGGCCTTGAAATAGAGCCCACAAATATAAATCTTCTCAACAGCCTCGGGGTTTGTTACGGGGTAATCGGCGAAATTGAAAAAGCCCGGAAAGAATTTGAAAAGGCCATTGCCATAAACCCGGTCGAGGTGATGGTTATCTATAACATCGGTCTGATCCACCGGATCAATGAAGACCAAGATCGGGCCATTCTCTATCTGAAAAAAGCCCATGGCATCGACCAGAATGTATTTGAAATTGAGCTTCTTTTGGGACATCTGCTGTTTAAGCAGGAAAAATGGCGACAGGCCCTGCCCTATCTCGAAGCGGCAAGCCGCTTGAATCCCAACTCCAGTATGGCATTTCGAATGAAAGGAGAAATTTTTCTAGACAAACTGGAAAAAAAAGATCCCAAAAGGGCAGGGATTGAATTTAACCAGGCCGTGAAGCTCAACCCTTCGGATGCCGTTTCCCTGTCCGGCTATGCCCAGTCCATGGCACTCCAGAAAAAGAACCTGAAAATTGCACTGAGCTTTGCCAGCGAAAGTGTAGCCCTTGAGCCGATGACCCCATTGTTCACAACCCGCTTAAAACAGATCCGAAAAATCTGTGACCAGGCAGATGCCGTTCTGGATAAAAGCAACCAAACCATTAAATCTGCATAGTCAAAGGGCAATCCATATGGAAAAACTAATTCAGCAATCGGTTGAAGAGAGCATCCGGGTCAAACAAATTTTTTTCAGAACAAAGGCAAAAGCCATTGAATCCTGTGCCAGGACCATTGTGACCGCACTGAAAAATGGCAGAAAACTTCTCCTGTTCGGAAACGGGGGCAGCGCCGCCGACTGCCAGCACATCGCAGCTGAGTTTATCAACCGGTTTCAAATGGAAAGACACCCCCTTGCCGCCATTGCCCTGACCTGTGACACCTCGGTCATCACCAGCATCGGCAATGATTATTCCTTTGACCAGATTTTTTCCAAGCAGGTCCAGGCCATTGGGAAAAATGGGGACATTGCCCTGGGGATCACCACCAGCGGCAACTCTCCCAATGTCATCCGGGCAGCCGAAAAAGCCAAAGAAATGGGGCTGACCCTCATCGGATTTTCCGGAAACAAGGGCCGGCTTAAGGAAATCGCCGACATACCCTTTTGCGTGGACTCAGAAACAACGGCCAGGATCCAGGAGGTCCATATCCTTCTGGCCCATATTTTATGCGATTTAACTGAAAGGCTTTTCTTCAATGAATAATTCCCCCCTTGATTTCAGCCAGGTGAAGACCTATTCCATCAGGGACAGAAAAAGCCTGGTCAGCAAAGACGCCTTTGCGTGTGCCTGGAAGAAAGGCGGCCGGTTGCCGGATTTTTTAGCATCCCTGCCCGCCATTCTGGCAGGAAATGATATCAATGCTGTCATCCAGGCCATCGCCCGGGCCGCCCGGGAAAAAAAGCAGGTTTGTTTTTCCATGGGCGGCCATGTGATCAAGACCGGCATGAATCCGATTATCATTGATTTGATGGAAAAAGAGATCCTGACCATGATTTCCATGAACGGGTCGGGCATCATCCACGACCTGGAGGTTGCCTATACCGGCAGTACCTCTGAAGATGTGGCTGCAACGCTGAAAGACGGCAGTTTCGGCATGGCAAAGGAAACCTCCGACCTGTTGAACCAGGCGATCAAGAATGCGGACAAGCAGTCCATTGGTCTTGGCCGGGCGGTGGGTGAAATGATCCTGGCCGAAAACCTTCCCCATCAGCATCTGAGCCTGAATGCGGCAGGGGCCCGGCTTAATATCCCGGTCACGGTCCATGTGGCCATTGGCACCGATATCATCCACATGCACCCCGACTTTGATGCCGGTGCCTGCGGAGCCGCATCCCATATGGATTTCAAACGCTTTACCGCCCGGATTGCAGGTCTTGAAAAAGGCGTCTTCATCAATGCCGGATCAGCCGTGATCCTGCCCGAAGTTTTTTTAAAAGCCGTCACCCTTGCCCGGAATCTTGGGGCCTGCCTGGACGAGTTTACCACGGTTAACCTTGATTTTATCCGCCATTACCGGCCCATGACCAATGTGATCAACAGACCCACCCTTGGCAGGGGAAAAGGGTATGCCATTGTGGGCCACCATGAAATCCTCATCCCCCTTATAGCGGCCGGCGTCATTGAATCCTTGTAAAAATAACCATGATTCCCCCCTTAGTGACTTGAAAAACGCCGATTAATCCATTATATTAGTTTGTTTATTAAACTTTAAGAAAAGGTATGAGGTTAGAAAATGCCAATTTACGAATATACATGCAATGCCTGTAAAAAAGAGTTTGAAACCCTTGTGATGGGAAGCTTTAAACCCCAGTGTCCTTCCTGCAACAGCCAGGACCTGTCCCGGCTCATGTCCGCCTGCGGATTTGTGTCCAAATCAATCGGTCCGGGGGGCGCGCCCCAGGTCAGCAAGTCTGCGGGTTCATCGGGCTGCGGCAGCTGTGCCTCTACCAACTGCGGCTCCTGCGGAATGGGATAGGGTCCATGAAAAAAAACATACGGATCGGCACCAGAGGAAGCCAGCTCGCCCTGTGGCAGGCCCATCATATAAAATCGTGCATTGAAACGCTGTTTCCTGAAATTGGGGTGGATATCATCACCATCTCGACCAAAGGAGACAGGATCACGGACCGTCCCTTGGCCTTGGTGGGCGGAAAAGGGCTGTTTGTAAAGGAAATAGAAACAGCCCTTTTGGAAAAGGAGATCGACATTGCCGTGCACAGCATGAAAGACATGCCGGGGCAATTGCCCGAAGGACTGATCATCGGCGCCATCCCCGAGAGGGAAACCCCCTACGACATCCTGATTTCACGACAGAACAAACAATTGGCGGATTATCCTGCAAACGCCAGAATCGGCACCTCCAGTCTTCGTCGGGGCTCCCAGCTGAAAGCGATTCGGCCCGACCTTGAAATCCTGTCCATCCGGGGCAATCTGGATACAAGGATCAAAAAGCTGAAATCCGGTGACTACGATGCCATTGTACTGGCCGCCGCAGGACTTAAGCGTCTGGGACAGGCCAATGAAATCACCCAGTACCTGGATGAAAGTATTATGGTTCCGGCCGTAGGCCAGGGTGCCCTGTGCATTGAAACCCGAAAAAACGATGTCAAAATTGTACCGATTATGGAAAGGCTGGACCACGCTCCCACCCGGATCTGCGTGACCGGGGAAAGAGCTTTCCTCCGGCAGATAGAAGGGTCCTGCCATATCCCGGTGGCCTGTTATGGCCGGATCAGGGAAGACCTTGTGATCCTGACCGCATTGGTTGCCTCGGAAGATGGCCGGCAAGTGGTGAAAAGACAGATTACCTGTCCTGCGGCCTCTCCGGTGACGACCATTGTCGAACAGGGACGGCTGCTTGCAAATCAATTGCTTGAAAGCGGCGGAAAACAAATTTTGGAGAGTTTGAACTCAAATGACAGATAAAACAGGCATGGTATATCTCATAGGCGCCGGCCCCGGTGACCCGGGCCTTCTCACCATTAAAGCAAAAGAATGTATTGAATCGGCCGATGTGGTGGTTTATGACTACCTGGCATCTCCCTTTTTGCTTGAATATGCAAAAAAAGAAGCCCAGATCATTTACGTGGGTAAAAAAGGCGGAGACCATACCCTGACCCAGGATAAAATCAATCTATTGCTGGCGGACAAGGCCAAACAGGGATTGTCCGTGGCCCGGCTCAAGGGCGGAGACCCTTTTGTTTTCGGGCGGGGGGGAGAAGAGGCCCAGCTGCTTCTGGAACACGGGGTCCGGTATGAGGTGATCCCGGGGGTCACCTCGGCAATTGCCGCTCCGGCCTATGCCGGCATCCCCGTGACCCACAGGGACCATACCTCCTTTGTCTCTTTTATCACCGGCCATGAAAACCCGGACAAAAAAGACTCGAGCATGCAATGGGACGTGTTTGCCAAATCCAACGCCACCCTGGTCTTTCTCATGGGCGTTAAAAATCTGGAAAATATTGTTCAAAATCTGGTGGCAAACGGCAAGGCCGCTGATACGCCCGTGGCCCTTGTCCGGTGGGGAACCACCAGCCGCCAGCAGACCGTCACCGGAACCCTTGGGACAATTGTGGAAGCCGTAAAAGAAGCAAACCTCAAGTCTCCTGCCATCATTGTGGTGGGCCATGTGGTCTCCCTGAGAAAAGAACTTGCCTGGTTTGATAAAAAACCATTGTTCGGCAAACGAATTGTCATCACCCGGGCCCGGGCCCAGGCCAGCGGGCTGGTTTCACAGCTGACAAAGCTTGGGGCCCATTGCCTCGAGATCCCCACCATCCAGATCATTCCGGCAGAAGATATCGCACCCCTTAAAGCCGCCATTGGGCGTCTGACCGATTATGACTGGCTGGTATTTACCAGTGTCAACGGTGTCAAATTTTTCTTTGACACCCTCTTTGCCATGGGCAAGGACGTCAGGGCCCTGGGCCATTTGAAATTTGCCTGTATCGGTCCGGTTACCAAGGAGCGCCTTGGCGATTACGGCATCATCAGTGATCTCCTGCCCGAAACCTATCGGGCTGAATCGGTGGCAGAAGCCTTTTCAGCCTTTGATATCAAGGACAAACGCGTACTGCTGCCCCGGGCAAAGAAAGCCAGAACCATTTTACCCGAATCGCTTACCCGGATGGGAGCTGTTGTGGATGAGGTTATTGCCTATGAAACAATCCTGAGTGATGCCGGCAAAGAAACCCTGATTACCCTGCTGGAAGACAAAGAAATTGATGCCGTAACCTTTACCAGTTCCTCCACTGTGTCCAATTTCATGTCATTGCTGGAATCCCGGGATGCCCGGGTGCTGTTAAAGGATGTGACCCTTGCCAGTATCGGCCCCATCACCTCGGATACAACAAGAACCTTTGGTCTTGAACCCGACCTTGAGGCCGATCCCTATACCATTCCAGGACTTGTGGATGGGCTGCTTGCCTTTTACGAGAATCGGCAATAAGCATGATTGCCGGCAACAGATCCATTAATTATTTACGGATATCCGTAACAGACCGATGCAATTTTCGGTGCCGGTATTGTGTACCCTCCACCCCTTTTTCCGTGATTGCCCATGAAAAAATTGCCCGGTATGAAGAAATTCTGAGAATTACCCGCCTTGCCTGTGAACTGGGAATCACCAAGGTCAGAATCACCGGGGGGGAGCCCTTTGTAAGGAAAGGCATCTTTTCTTTTCTGGAAAAGCTGTGCGCCCTGGAAGGACTCAAGGATGTTTCCATTACCACCAATGGTGCTCTCCTGACCCGTGACAAAATACAGGCGCTGATCCAAATGGGTATCCGCCGATTGAATTTCAGCCTGGATACCCTTGACCCTGTCAAATTTGCAGCCATCACCGGCAGGGACCGGTTCCATCAGGTATGGGACGCCATAATAACAGCCCAGTCCCTTGGCATCTTCCCCATTAAGATCAATGCTGTGGCCCTCCGGGGATTTAATGACGACGAGATTGAAACCATTGCCGGTCTCACCTTAAAATACCCTTTCCATATCCGGTTTATTGAATATATGCCCATGGGGGACTCTGACGTTGAACGTCAGCAGCAGATACTGACCCGGGAAATTCAAGAGAAAATTGAGTCCGCCCTTGGCCCTCTCATCCCCATGGAAAAAGAGGACAATGACGGTCCTGCCAAAAAATTCAAACTGGCCAAGGCAAAAGGGGTGGTTGGATTTATTACGCCCATCTCTTCCCATTTTTGCAGCGAATGCAACAGACTAAGGCTGACCTCCCGGGGGACCCTGCGGCCCTGCCTTTTGAACAATTATGAACAGGATATTCTGAAGCCTTTAAGAAACGGGGCATCGGACCGGGAACTTCAAGCCATTATTGAGTCGGCCCTGACCCACAAACCTTTGTTTCATCACCTCACTGATCCAGACGCCAAAAATATTCCCATCAGTCATATGACGTCCATCGGCGGATAGGGCTGTTAGACCAGAGGCGTGTCCTTGTGTTCCTCAAGAAACGCAGCCGCATCCTTGTTGGACCCCAGCAGCACGGACAGCCAATGTGTGGACTCCCTGCCCCCAAGGGCAATTTTTGCCGCCATGGTCAAGGGAACCGAAAGCAGCATGCCCACCGGCCCCAGCACCCAGCCCCAAAACGCAAGGGACAAAAAGACGACCAGGGCGGACAGACCAGTTCCCTGGCCCATGATCCGGGGCTCAATCACATTGCCCACCACCGTGTTTATGATCAGAAACCCCAGGCCCGCAAAAGCCGCCGGCATTGCCCCCAACTGAACCAGAGCCAATAATATGGCCGGTACTGCCGCAATAATGGAACCGATGTTGGGTATATAATTGAACAAAAAAGCAAAGACCCCCCACATGACCGGGTAATCAACCCCCTGCACCGCAAGCCACAGGGCGATGGCCACACCCGTGGCAAGGGATGTCAGGGTCTTGATACCCAGATACCGGTTCACACCGTCTGAAATCTTGGAATATTGATCCAGATCCACATCCTTGTCGCTGGAAAGGGCCCTCAGTTTATTTGGAAAACCGGCAGCCTCGGAAAGGATAAAGATAAAGGTTAAAAAAACAAAAAAAGTATTGGTCAGGACTCCCCCCAGGCTGTTGAGCATGTTTGCCGCCAATTTAAGAATATGACCGGGGTTCAATATCTGTGTCAGTTTATCCGCTTCCACCGCAATGCCATACCGGGACAAGAGCCCCAGACTTTCATGGATCAGAGACATGAGCCGTTCCTGGTAAAAGGGCAGATTGTTGGAAAAATCGGCAATGGAAGAAGAAACAAGGGTCACCAGAACCACCTGGGACCCAAGGGCACAGAGCATGAGGATCAGGATGCCTCCGAGACTGGGGATCCCTTTTTTCTGCATCCAGAACAGGGGCGGGGCACAGATAATGGCCAGAAAGGCAGCCAGAAGAAAGGGGACCACCAGAACAGCCGCCGCCTTCATGCCGGCCACCACAATGACAAATGCCGCGCATCCCATAAGGGATCCGCTGCGGATACGTTTTGGTTCCATATTGTAAAACCCTCAGATTATCGGAATAATATTAAATAACTCAACTTTCGGACTTTGGCTTTGGAGGAGCGGGTCAGGCTTTTTTTTATTGTGTTTCTGATCAATATACCAATATCAGACTGGACAAAATACAATAAAGAAAGCCGGACCCCATTTCAAAATCTGCCACCTTCCGAAAGCCGAGTAAATACGAATACTGTTTTTGCCTATCTTTACCAGACCCGGGTGCAATGTCAAGCGGGATAAGATTTTGTGCCGGGTTTCTCTTGGAAAAATTCAGCCTTCAATGAAAGCATTGCTTAGAATTGAGAAGACTTCTTGGGTGTATTGATACTTCTTTTCCATCTTTTCAAACGAGGCCTCATACTCATCAAAACCATCTTGGTTTGATCCATGGGCTGAACTTTCAAAATAACGCCACGCATGATTTGCTAATACTCCTTTTTTTAATTCTTTAACTAATAGCGCACAAGGGTATCTACCATCGGGTGTCGCAATATTTGCGGATTTTGACCCCACAAATCCAAATTTACAATACTCACCAGGGTTCCCAAAAATAACGATCACGTTGGCCATCAATTTTTCAGCTGCATTCATTGAACGGGTGATTAGCGCCGAACCGATGCCTCTTCTTTGAAATCCAGGTAATACGCTTACAGGGCCGAAAGTTAATGCTGCCAGTTTAGTGTTTCCATTTTGTAAATAAGAACGGGAATACATTATATTGCCAATAACTTTGCCATCTTTTACCGCCACAAAATCCAGCTCCGGTACATAGTCCTTGTGATTTCTGAGTCTATACGCCAAGTAATGCTCATCACATCCCGGTATATGAAGATTCCAAAATGCTTTTCTTGTTATTTCTTCAACCAATCGATAATCAGATTTTTCAGTCTTCCTTATTTTCATTTTTATTACCTTAAGCCGTTCTGGTTGTCCCTGCCGCTGCATAACCAAGCAGGACGTTGGCAAGGAATAATCTTAATGAACCCCATGGATAAGGCTATAATAAGTTCAGGAGAACGCTAGCGCAAGGTTGCCTTTGCAAAATCATTGTTCTTTAACACTTCCCAACTCTAACATACCGGAATCACCAAGCTCGCTTAGTTTCGACTCCAAACAAATGCCTCGCTTTAGAAGAAACTGCTTTCTGAAAAACCAATATAGAATAGTGATACCCAAAAGCCCTAAAAAGACCACTCCGGTTTGATAATCCGCCAGAAACCCGAACAGAAAGATTAAAAGAAAAAAAACGGCACACCCCACCCAGATAAACCATCGCCAGAAAGCAGAGAATTGAAACAGCCCCTGTTCATAGATTTCCGGGGCTTTGTGGGGCATTCTCAAAACTGCCGTTGCTCCTAAGAATTGAATGACCATCAAGGCGAAAATGACCATCAAGGCATATTTTTGAATATCTGCCGCAAACAGAACGCCGAGAATAGATAACGCGGTTATTAAAATAATGGCCCTGCCAGGTGTTTTATGTCTGGGGTGAATGGCCCCAAAGGGGCGGGGGATGACCTGGTCCCGGCTCCAGACAAGCACCTCCCTTGCACCCATCATCATCACCGCATTGATGGAGGTTGCCATGGCCATCAGTGCGCCAACTGAGATCACCTGAACACACCAGCCGGGAAGGAATGTGGATGCAGCGACTAAAACGGCGGTTGACCCAATTTGGGCGGCTTCTTTCCAATACAATGTACCGGTTAACGCATAGGTTTGGACCCCATATAAGATGCTGATAATCATCATGGAAATTAAAATACTCAACGGAATGTTGACCCGTGGATTTTTCACTTCCCCGGCCACCTCCACAATGGAAATAACACCCGCCCATGAAAAGGTCGCAATGGCAATCACCGTTATGAATGATTCTGTACCCTTTGCAAAGAACGGGGTTTGAATGGCCGGGTCGACATTTAAGATCCCTCCCACACCGAATATGAGCATGGCAATGGCAAATATTGCCATCATGGCTATTTGTATTTTTTCAAAGAACTTTGATCCGAACCAATTTACTATGCCAAAGAGAACAATAACCCCCACGGCATTCAGGGTAATTGGGATTCCCGGCAGATAAGGCGCCAGATACTCTGCAAACCCCCATGCCATTAAACAATTTCCACTGACCATGGCGATACCGGTTGCCATGGAAGAAGAAAAACCGGCAGACGGAGAGACCCATCTGGTCACCGCAATATAGTTGCTTCCGGTAACGGGAAGCGCCCCCCCAAGCTGAATAAGGTACAGCGACGCAAAAATTGCCGGGATGGCACTGAACCCATAGGCAAGCCAGAGACTGGGGCCTGTCATCCCGGCCAGTTCCGGTGTAAGGACGAAGATTGATCCTCCCACAACAAATCCAACGATAAGGCCGACTGCCCCTGTCAAAGATAACGATCTTTCAAGCATCTGGGTCATGGTGGCTCCTTTTGGTGGAATACGAATTATCTCTTGTTGATAAAAGCGCTTAATCTCTTTTTAGCGCCCTGGGAACTGCCCGAGGCAATCATGGCACGGCCTTCCTGGTATAGGATGGTTTCCATCGGTTTTTCATGGGCAGTGTTCATGATTTCCTTAAAAAATTTCAAGGAGGTATGGTCCTTGGAAACTATTTTTTGGGCAATGCCTGCCAAGGTCTT
>Ga0180007_10003726_pt1 | contig 16728 bp, 22 predicted proteins | sample MM_PC_MetaG_FD_121122 | JGI IMG/M metagenome (GOLD analysis project Ga0180007, IMG submission 121122) | Groundwater microbial communities from the Aspo Hard Rock Laboratory (HRL) deep subsurface site, Sweden - MM_PC_MetaG | ecosystem: Environmental > Aquatic > Deep subsurface > Groundwater... | reverse complement strand
TGTGCCGACAGTTAACAAAGGAGCAGCGAATGGAGCAGTTATCGGTATTGCTGATAATACTTGACCAGTTACATATAGTATCAATCCCCAGTTTGTTTTCTTCTTCCACCACGGTCGTTTTTCTTCATTCATAATTATTTCGGCTTATTCCCAGCCGCCTTCCGAACTTCATTCCATTTCTTTTTCATGTCTTGAAGTTCTTCTTTTGTAATTTTACTGTCAGTGGTTGCATTACCGATACTGATTAATAACCAACCAATCGCAATCAGTACGCCTGAAATCCAGTTTGTATATTTTGCAATAACGCCGATTGCCAGAAGTCCAGTTATAATAAATGCAATAGCTGTTCCGCTAATCCAAGAAGTAATATCTTTAAAACTTATTGCATAAGCTGATACCGATAAAAAAATGATTGTTAATGAAACAATGAAAATTACTGTTAATTTGAATTTCATTTCACGCCTCCGATTAAAGTTTATTAGTAGCTCTTGAAAGGTCTGTAACCGCTGTGGCTTTTATAAATATCGTAAAAAGATTCGTTCAATGGTTCTTTCTTTTTCTTGCCTCGGGGTTCAAAAGGTTTACGCACAAACAATGCACGGCGTTCACCCTGTTCGAGTGTACGTTTAATATCCTTCCCCGCAAGGAATCCCGGCACGAACACACCGGCGCCGCTCGTTAAATTTTTGATAGCTTTCCTACTTGTATATTTATCTTCACTCCATATGTCACGGAAATTTAAAAACATACCTACCGCCGGACTTGGCCTGAAACTAAGAACGCCAAGTCTAACCTTTGTTATTTTTTCTGTCCCTTTGCCGATAAGACCCTTGAATCCACTTTCTTTTTCAAATATATTTGTTCCCTCTTTATCAGGGTCATATGAAAAACCAACAATATCACTGAAGTTCATGCCTGCTTCTTCAAATATTTTGACAGCGAGACCGAGACCTATAAAATGTTTCAAAAATCCTGCCCTGACATTAATAGGAACTTTATATTTGCCAGTGGTATCGAATCCGGCTGTTCCTGTTCGTAACATTTTGCCGGTATCGGCCATATATTTAAAAACATAATTCATCGGATATGATTGTAATTTGAAAGCTGCTCCCCATAGCGGGTCCCTGAAAACAGCGGGCAGCCCGGTTGCATGATACACAAACTGCGTATGACTGGTAACATGTTCTATCCATTGCTGAACAGCTTTTTTTTCGCCTGTTGACATCAACGTATGCCATTTTGAATTTTTAGCAGCTTTAGCATCCATTCTTATTTTTCTGCCATCGGCATCTGACCAGTCTATACCGGCTTTCCGATATAGAGGATTAGTGCCTGAAACCCATGTTTTAGCCTGATAATAAGCGGCTTTAGCTGCAAACCTGACATTGAAAACCTGACTGTTGGCAAACATCTGTGCCGCAACTTCGTCAATCTTGCTATGTGCGCCCAGCATACCTTCTTCAGCTTCTAAAAACTGTGCTTTTATTGTCGGTGAACTGTCTATCATATCCTGTAATTCTTTGGGTAGTTTACGTGTACCCATAGCTTTCAGCATCGAATAGGTATCAGTATACGCATGTACATAAAAAGACTGCATCATGTTACGTATAGCAAGCGCTGGACGTGCGAATATATAAGCACGGGTAACGCTCAATCCATAAAATGATCGGGCTACTGTCAGAGGATTCTGCGACACTTTACGATTAAAATATCCCATAAACTTCTCGGTAGCCTGTCCCACTTTGCCGGTTGTTAATAATCGATAAACGGCGTCATCCATTTCACGGGCATGTTGTGTCGGTTTGCCTATTACGAAGGTATTGACATACCATGCTATATCATCAGCCATTTTATTGGATAATTCGTCGTTTTTAGACATGACCATCATGCGCCCTTTAAGAATGTCTACCGGAGTTTCCAGCCAGATTGTTTTAAGGTCTTGATGTACCATTGCTTTTAATGCTTTTCGGGGATCGAGTTCATATTTTCCTGATTCTGCTACTGCCGTATCTGTTAATTTACGTGTCTCGATACGAGGTTTTTTGAGCTGACTCTCCGGACGGATTAACCGCTCTTTCTCTGTCTTGAACGGCATTATGTCAGCTATCTTTCCGGAAAGAGCGGGCTTCATTCCCTCTTCCTTTACCTGTTTGAGTATATGAGGGAAATATGCTTCCCGATACGGTATTTTCTCTTTGCCGGCAGCTTCTAATACTTCGTTCATTCTATTGTATAAACCTAACGTTATGCGCCTTAAACCATAAACGGCATCACGTTGTTCTTTATTAAGATTTTTTGTCATTGCTAAAAATTCTTCAGGTTTATCTGCCGACTCCAATATTTTTATGAGTTCCTGCTGTTTAGCAAGTGGTTTATTTTTGAGAAAACCCTGTGCTTTTTCTTTAAATTTTACACCTGAGCCTCTATCCCATTTATCCACAAGTACATCAACAGCACGATACAGTGAGTTTTTATGTACGGCTGACATACGTGAAGCCTTTTCAGTAAAACCAAGCACTTGTGTCAAATGATTCCGCAGAAGCGACCGGTCAATAGGACGCAGGTTCTTATCGAATCCTCTGAGCGGCGTTATCTTTGTTACGTCTATGCCTTCCATGACAAATGAACGAGCTTCTTCCTGAAGCCATTGCATCATCTGATGACCTTCACCGACTGTTAAATCAGCCGATGTGCGTTTACCAGTCATCTCGAACATTTTATTGCGGTATGATTCATCTGGTATTTGTATATCTTTCCGTAATTGCTGAAAATTTTTGAACCGCTGTTTCTGTTTACTCCACGGTTCTCCTTTTCTATAAAATGTTTCGTTGATAACATCATCTTTAGGTACAGGAATTTTTCTTGTGGCGTTGACAAAAAATTTCTGTATGTCTTTTACTTTACCAAATTTCACGATCTCGAACATTTCAGAAATCATAAGTTTAGTATTCGGATTATCGGTCATATTATCCATAAACCGTTGTGCATTATTAACGGCAATTTTCTCAAATCCGGCACGCCGTCCTTTCCAGCCACGTGAACTGATACCACTGAATATTGCGCCTGTCAGGAACGCACGAGCATAATCTTCTTTCTCCATTATTTCGCCATATGCAGTACGGTTAATGGTATCAGCGAGTGTAAAAGCTACGCCGCCAGCCATCATTTGTTTTATCGGATGAACCGCTGTGAAAGCGCTCTGGGCAAACCCGAACGCAGCGCCCTGAAAGAATCCGCTGGCAGCGGCTATGCCAGCCTGATAAACGTCAGGGTCTTTCTCTTTATATTGACGTAAAAACTCCTGTACCACATCATGTACGCCAAATAGAGAGCCGGTCTTGACCACTCCGACTCCCCCTCTAAAAAGATTAGCCGTTTTGCCAGTACCGGCGGCAGCGCCATATGCTGATACCAATTTACTTGTACCGAGTATCGTTCTACCAAAAGAAGTCAATCCCAAGATACCACGTCCGATACCGCCTAACGCCCATAGACTCGCTCCGAAACCGGCAATACTGCCTGCTATCTTGCCGACAGTAGTAGACATCGGATACATTTCTTCTATATTTTGTTTGATTAGGTCAGGAGTATAAAGACGAAACGAAAGTTGCGAAGCAAACTCTTCGGCAGCCGTGCCTAAAATAACGGAGAAAGGGTTATAGGACATAGCAGGCTGTGGCGTTTGTAATTGATTAGGTTCACGATTAAAAGGCTGTTCGATAGGCATTTATTATTGTCCATAAATATTTCTTTGTTTTGTTATAAATTTTCCTAATGGTTCTTTAAGATACTTTTGTTCTAATCCGCTAATTTTTTGTTCTACTCTGCCAATTTGAGGAAATAATTTTCCCATTCCTCTACGATAACCCATTTCTATTCCTGTCCATCCTTCCGGTGCCCGCTTTAAAATATCATAAGTCAATCCCGGTAAACCGCCACCCAAACTACCACTACCACCAACACCAAAGTTTCTATCAAATATACTCGGATTAGAGGTATCGTAAGGATTAGTTAATATTTCAGGCTTTTGTTCTGTTCCTTCGGGAATTAATTCCATAGTACGTAAGCCTTGCGCTCGATTCATAGTATTGATGCTCGATATCATTTCATTTATCATACCCCGACGTAGTGGAAACAGTCTATTCGCTTCTTCGGTAGCCATGCGTATGCGAGCACTTGGAGGCGTGCTTTCTTTTATACCAAGCGCTTTCCTGTCTTTATCATATTGTTTGTTCTCGAAATCAAGAAGCCCATTCACAAAATTGCTTTTTTGTTCTACATCTGTTAAAGTTGTTTGAGTAATTATATTTTTTATGGCGTTTAAACCGTCAAAATAATTCTGTCGTTCTTCAGGAGTTTCAAACTCTACGCCCATATCGATAGAACGCTCCATTATATCCGCAACAGACGGCTCTATTCCTTCGTCCTCAAAACTTTTCAATACCTTTGTTAATACGTCTGGATTTTTTGATATTGATCTCATAGTACCCAATATATCTAACATAGCTCCTTGTCTTTGTAATTCAATTACGGCTTGCTGACCAACTTGTGTTTCCATTATTGATTCATCTTTTTGTATTTGAGTTCTTAATGCGGTTATTGTTTCTTTCTGTGCGTTAATCTCATTTGTCAATTTATCAGCTTCATATTGTACGCCGCCGCCTGGATATTTTTCACGTGCTTCGTGTCTTTGATTTGCCGCTTTTTCAGCCAGTATAGCAACACGTTCTTCTGATTCACGTGTTCTTACCAATGACGGAGCAAGTTTTCTGTTCTGTTCAAGATCAAATTTAGCGGCTTCTGTTTGTATTTCCGTTTGTTCTGCTTCGGCGGTCATATAAGTTTTATATGTCTCTGTGCGTTGGTAATCCAGTTGTAACTGCATATAATTGAAATATTGGTTTACTAACTGTGGCATCATTTGTGCCATACCATGAAATGCGTCTTTGAATGTTATAGCCATTATACTTCACCTTTATAAGGGAATCTGTTCACTAAATCTTCATAATCGATATTCGTTACTTTCGATGCCGGCATACTGTTCGGAGACATCATACGTTTATAACTGTTAGCGTATTTAGAGCGTTGACCAAGTTTATAATAATAATTAGTCATATCTTTAAAATATTTCTGTTCAGGAGTAAGTCCAGGTTTTTTCTGTGTTATACCGCCGATAATACCGCCAATAAGCGTAATAAGCCCCATAGCGATAAATCCAGCTGGAGTAGATTCTGTTGCCCAATTTAGTGCTTTGCCTGATGTGTCAAGCATTCTTCCGAATATTCCTTTTTTGGCAAGCTGTTGTGTGCCTTTAATTATATTATAATTGGCCGGAGGATTGTAAGGATCATAAGGATAATAAGTATCATATACTCCCATTATTTACCACCTCTTCTTATTTGTCCGACACCATGTGCTAAACTTCTCAGTTCATTTTTGGTTACGTTATCAACATCATCACCTAATTTGTCAATCGCATTATCTATAGCAGCTTCCCATTCTTCATCAGTTGCATCAAAGCCGACAGTTGCCATACCCGTTACTACCTCGATAAGCGTACCCAAAACCTTTATGCCTTTACCTTCCATATATTTGACAATAGGAGGATAATTAAGCACTGTCAGTATGAAATTAGCGCTTTCTTTTCGTTCCGCCGTGGTAGCATTCTTGGATTCTATCTTGATAGCCTCAAAACCTACAGCAACTTCTTCCGGCATTTTTATCACTGTTCCGTCAAGCATAACTACTGGCATAAGTGATTTATTATATTTATACTGCTCAAACGTTATTGATTTAGTGCCGCTCGGATCATAATCGCCTTCTTCATTAACTGTGATAGTGCGTTGATCAAGTTCTTTATCGGCAAGATGAGCGCTCCAGGGCATTTTATTGCCTTCTGTATCTGTATAATAAGCATTCTTAAGTTCCTCTGAAGCAAGATAATCCTGACGTGTCATCAATTCACCATCTTCAGTTTTCATCATACTGGCTTTTATCATAAGCGCTGCGTATGTCAGTCCGCTATCTTCATCAATGCCAGCCTCGAATATTGTTTTATTTTGTTCGAGATTTTTAAGAACAGCCATATATTCAGCAGGATATTCTACAGGATTACCTTCACTGTCTAATACAGGATTACCATTTTCATCAAGTACCGGCACCATTTGATTATCAGAAATGTATTTAGAGTTGGCTATTGCAGCTATAGATGCTGTATACGTATATGGAACTCCATCAGTATCGTTGAGATAACCGTAGGATTTATCAATAGTATCAAGATTATTCAGTAATTGCGCTGCTTGTAAATCACGTACCTGTGTGTCAGTAAGACCGAACTGTTCTTTTGCCCACAATAATGATTTTGCAAATTGATTCACTTGGTCGGCTCTGGTTAAGTTAAATTCCATTGCTTTTTGTAAAAACTGAGCTTCAGCAAGGTCTTTAAGGTCTACATCGAGTTCAAATCTCCTGTTTGCTTCGGTAACCATCTGCTCGAACTCTTTCCACTGCATCGGCTCACCGTTTTCATCGAGATTAGTAAAGTCAAACTGTCTAATTGCTTCGGTCAACTGCTGCATACCAAGTTCATAAGTATACGGTCTTCCAGTATCAGGATCAATTAAATTTGCCCAATCAAGGTCTATTTCATCCATCCAGCGATACTTACCCGTTTTAGGATTAATATTCAGAATATCAAATTGGCGTGAATTTTCCAGCAAATTCTCCCGTGCAAATTCCACGTCATACGGCAATCCGGTATCAGTATTTATTTTTAGTTTTTCCTGAAAATTCAATTCCATCTGTGTGCTTCCTGTACCGGCTTCCTGCGCTGCTTGTACCTGTGCATCTGCATTTATTTGCGCCACCTGTTTTTGAGTATCAGCTTGTAACTGTGCAACAGCCATGTCTTTTTCATAACCTGACATTGTAGTATCAGCCTGTATTTCTGCTATGCGTTGACTGGTAGCTGAATTTAATATGGACACCTGTTTCTGTGTCTGAGAATTAAGTTCGGCTATTCTTCGTGATGTCTCAGCGTCAAGACCGGCTTTAAGTAATGAAGCCTCTGTTTCATTCTGACTAAGACCGCTCTGGAATACTCTATTCAGTTCATTACCTATCTCAACGCCTACCTGTTCGTAAATACTAAGCGTACCCGCTGCTATTTTACCGGCTATGTCAGCGCCATATGCCTCGCCAGTACGCATCATTGCGCTGGTCGTTGCGCTGCTTGCATACTTACCGGCTTTCTGCATTTGCTTTTCTACTTCTGTCAGCGCAAGTTTTAAATTTGCTCCCGCCGGTTCTGTTACTGATTTAGTCAATAAATCAACGCGTTCCTGCTGTAATGCGGCTATGCCTTCAGGCGTGAGATTGTACGGTGTTTCTCCTTCCATAAGGTTATATTCCATGAGACCTCGTGTATATGGATTCATAACCGTGTACTCACCCGATTGAAACTGCTTCATTAAAGTATCAGGTGTAGTATAATCACCGGCGCCGCCTGTTGATTTCATAATACTTTCATAAATATCACCGAATGACTGCGCCTGATAAGACATATTAGGCTTTTCATAGACATTACTGGTTGGCGCAGGCGTTTTTGTTTCAGGGAATATTTCATACTCTGTGCCGGTTAGCAGACTTTTATCAAAGCCTTCAGGAGCGCTTGCCAGCCATGTCTGATAATCTTCATAAGACATATCCGGCTTATACTGTGATATCCAGTAGGAAGATGGGTCGAAATTTGTAGGGTTCGGAGTCTTTGCAACGTATGGATTAGTTTCAGCCGGTCTATCATATTGCGTACCAGCTAACTCATTTATATTGAAGCCTTCAGGCGCTCCTGCCCGCCAGTACCAATAATCTTCATCCGACATATCCGGCTTATATTTTGAAAGCCATGTAGCCATATTCTATATCCTTATAGAAGGGGCATGGATAACCATACCCCTTTATTTTAATATCAATTATTCAGGAACTTCTTCCCAAACAAAATGGAAAATTAAAGATGCCGTTCCGCCAATACTGTGATAAGTTAGGACAGAACGATCAGGAGGAAGAATTATACTTCCCTTTAAATCAATAATAGCAGGGCCAACCTGTACCTGAGTGCTTATAGCTCCCTCCATAGTAGAACCACAAACTCGTTCCAATACGGGAGTGCCAATCGTAGCGCCATCATCGCAATAAGCGACTGATGTGCCTGCACCGTAAAAACAGCATCTGGCAGTAAGAGCGGCCACCATTCCGGTATCATCCGCAGTCATTAATCCAACAACGCCTTCGGCTGGATTAACTACATCCGTAGACCAACCAAACTCGTGCATGATAAAGTTCTTACCGCTACCGGCAGGATTACACACGCCGAGACCAGTCCAGGTTGTAGCAAGATTTGCCGTTACGGCGACAGCCGCCTGATTAGCCACAGAAAATAATCTACCTTCTTCGGCAGCCCTTTGATACTTACCACCCTGAGATAATGCTATTAACTGTTTAAACTGATCGCCTTCAGCGGGCACATTCGATCCTGTAGAAATGTTTCTTAATGTAAACATTTGTTTCTCCTTTTGGTTGTTATTGTAATGCTGTGTGCATTGCATATATTAATGTTAAGTCTTCTTCCCACGTCCCGTTATACCAGATATACCGAGCGCCTGTATCAATTTCGGTTATCATAGTACCGACAGATACTCCGGTAGTTGGTTTCACATCACCCGACAAACAGAGAAATTCTTCTTTACGCTCACCTGTACGTATTACTGCCATTTTATGTTCTCCTTATTATAGTAGTTCATTCGTGCCTCTCATAAGTTTTACTATTCTTTCAGAACGATCTCCTACCTGCCCATACCATTTACTTTTCTCTGCCTGTAATGCCGCTTGTTCCCAATCGCCTTCATTTATAGCCTGTATCATCTTCTTGAATTTCTTAAAAGCCGGAAGACCGATGTTAAACATCATATCAATAAGTGCGCATTGACGATTTGACGTAAATTTATAAAATTCATCGAATACAATATACAAATCCTTTATCGCATCTCCTATATCATCCTTCAACATTTGAAGAGCCATATTCTCAGATATGCCTTTGCTATCAAGATTATGACCATATCCGATAGTGAGTTTTCCCTCCGTACATCTATATGGGAATAATCTTAATCCTTCATTTCTCATAATCATATCAAGTAGTTTATCATTAATAGTCAATTCAGTATTTTCCTTTTTTCTTATAAATAAGTGTAGCCATTTTGAGAATACCATTATTTCTTTTTCCCATTTATAGCCAAATCAACTTTACTTTCAAGCCTTATGCAGGTATCAGATACTTTTTTAAATTCACCTGTTAATATTTGTGCTGTCTTTTTTATATCTTCTACATGAGTCTTCAATTCAGTCCGTCTCTCATTACATAAGATATCAGAAACCTGAACTCCAATATTATTAGTATTTTCTTTTATACGCTTACTATAATCATCAAGTCTATCAATATTGCGATCAATATCTTTTTTAAAACTAACTCGATTGACCATAATATTAATGATAAAACCGAATATAATAACAAGAATAGTTACATGCCAGCCTTGAATATCTTCAAACATAATGACTCCCTACTTATGATTCAAGAAAAACTATTTTATTTGCTTTTGAATTTTCTTGTTCACAATTATTCTCCCCAAACTTTTATATATTCAGATTTGGTTATGCTTGCTATATTGTTACAGCAAGTAGCCCCGATACAAACCTGCCAGACGCTGCTGGGCACATTGGTAGTATGCGTTGCCCGAAGTGTTCCATTAACGTAAAATTTCACATCAGATGCTGATATAACAATCTCTAAAAGAAATCCCGTATTATCGCTTATATAAGATGATAAATCAGTAAGTTCCGTTGTAGTCCCATCTGAACTATATGCGTTAGGATTACCTGTAAGAGATACTATAGCCGCAACTTCATAAGCGGTCGCAATTAAGTCAATCACTTGAGATATTAATTGTTCGTTTTCCATAAATCCTATTCCGCATTCATATCCAGTTTGCCCCGCCCAATTCATTATTAAATAACTCTTCAGATGAATCGTAGTCACCCCATTCTTCAATGAAAATACCCTTTTATCTTTTGTATGAGCAAGACCATCATTACCTGTTGCACCACCGGAATTACATATTAAATATCCGGGCAGTGCTGCCGTATCATTCTCTACATTCACTGTGCCTGTGTTTTCAATGACTGACCAATTTATAGTATTGGGGTCAGCATCGTTGGCAACCGTATCAAAATAATCATTAAATCCAGGGAATACACCTATACCCAACAAGGATTTTTCTTCTGCTGACAATATATTAGCAATTATGGTTTCAGTATCAGTTTTTACAGCCGGAAGATCAGTATCATGAATTGCTGTAACATCTGTTCTAATATCAGCCGTATCGGTCTTAACCGCTGGTAAATCAGTATCATGAATGGCTGTAACATCTGTTCTAACATCCGCAGTATCTGTCTTGACTGCTGCTATAAGCGTTGTTATAACAGCTTCAGAAGTCTCCGTTTGTTTTCTGTCCATATCACTCATAATTACACCTGATTAGGTTCATGTATGCCATAAGCCCATACATTTACTTTACTTGCTACACTTGCCCATGCTTGTAAAGTATCGTTCGTATCGTTCATTTGTATCTTTATATCTTCTGGTCCAAGAAATAATGATTCTTTAGCGGCAAGACTGCGGTAATAAAATATGTCATTAGCCGTGTCAGTGCCTACTTCTGCGGTAGCATCATCAACCTGACAGAGATATAAATCAACGGCTGACGTATGTTGATTATAAGCCATAATACTGGTTATTGTCATATCCTCACCAGTAATATTAGTTGCCACTGTCGTAGCCGAGCCGGTTGCTGTGCCGGTTATAAGTGCTTTGCCAAGACGTTCTTTTACTACTCTCGTTACCGCCATTAATGGTATACTCCCGCCACAAGAAGTGATAAAAATTCATCATAAGTATAATCACCATAATCTATTGCAGGACTATCTTCACCGCTGTGTTGATGTCCTTCTTCCGTATCCAACGCTGAATTGATTTTCGTTACTATTTCAGTGTTTATAGTATTATGTTTTGTCGAACTCCACATAGTATAAGTATCAAAATCAGTCGTTAGATCAGTATCTATTAAAAAAGACATTTATCTGAAAACCCCCATAATCATTTGCGCTTCTATGTCTGCCATAGTGTAATTACCGCCTGATAATGACCGCGAAGTAACGCTGTCATGGTTATGGCCTGTTGATAAATTCATAGAAGCATTATATTTACCTACTATTTCGTTCTTCATGGTGTTTTGAACAGTATAATCGAATGCTGTACCTTCTCTTAAACTTGGCACAAGACTTAAATCTATCGCCATTGACGAAGCTGCCATTATATTACTCTCCTTACTCTGTGCATTTGATAAAAAAGTTCACCACCTGAAAAAGCTATGCCGTCAGTATCGTTAGCTCCTTCACAGTTTATTTTGAACTGTATGTAATTAAAAGGACTGTTTATACAAATAGCTTTTGGCAAAGCATATCTTGCTCCCCACAATGTATTACCCCATGTCTGACGTTCGGCGCTGCCTATATCATCATTCCAGAAAGGTATAATATTGCCATAATATCCTATATTTCGGCTGAGTATTCTACCGTCTGTTATCCATTTTATATCGATAGAATCATCTTCTTTTTGAAACAGCATAAGTGATAAATCACGAGCACGTTTTGTCAAACCGAAACCACCAGGATATTGCGGCCCAGTTAAAAGTGTAAATTCAATATCATTATCGGCAGCCACGCCTGCTGACACCGATTCATCTTTATATTGAAGTGGCTCTTCCATGACGTACACATAACCATTGGAATCACCTCTGTATATTTTCATTTCCTGCGCTGTATAAGGTGTACCGTCGAGTTCATATTTAGTTGTTGTATGTAATACTTCAGCAAGCGTCAACGGTTCATAAACTTCACCCTCTAACCAACCAGACCATACGTCATACATGCCGAGTTCGCCTTTTGATCCTGACCGTAAAATATTATAAACTAACGTCTCGCCATTACCACCTTGTGTAGGTGTGCGTATAGCAAACTGAAGTTCATTATGTTCAGCATCGTATACCGTGACATTATCGGCTGCTCCTTGATGGTCGCGATACCGGTTTACTATATTTTTATCAATAGGAGTAACTTCAAGTCCATTATCGATAGCAGCTCTTAAAACTCCTTTATAAATATGTGATTCATCAGAAAAATAAAGTATATTACCGACAGTACGTATCGACCAGTGAGACGATGTGCCGTATTCATTACTGACTGTTATTTGTGCGCTGCTCGAACTGTCAGGATCGGCTTCTGTTATAATATTCGTTGAAAACTGCTGGAATATAACACCATAATTGTAAACGGTGCCAAGCCCCATAACACGGTCGCCTTTAGGTGATTTGATTGTCCAGTTGACAGCCACATCTCCAGCGCCGGGCAGCCAATCAGTGCCATCTTGTATAGCTGAAATATAAATTTTATACGGATCGCTGTCACAACCCGCGGCAAGCATACGGTCATCATAAACCATAATATATTTAGGCTGACAATCTGTCCACGGGTATTCACCTGCGGAAACCGCATCAATAGTCGTACCGTCATATTTATAAAAATTAGTGCCATCAGCCATGAACATAAATGAAATTCCGTTCTCATCCTGAAACGAACAAAATGTAGGACGTGTTGTTACATTCGTATCGACTAATTCGGTCGGTACACCGGTATCTACATTTATTTTATATAAAAGCGTACCTGCTTTGACTATTAGTATCTGTGTCGTGCCTGTGCCTGACGGTCTGCGATAATCGTAAATACCGGTTACAGCACCGTCGAGAGCGGTAAGATTAAGCGCACGGCTACCCAGCCGTGAATACGGTATGCCATCTTCCGACAGATGACAGTTTTTTATAATCGAAAACTCATAACGGTTCAATGAAAGCACATCATTACTGGCATTCATGCCGTATAGCGGACGTGGTATGTTGTGCGATCGTAAAGGGATGCTCATTATTTTTCTTCTTTCTGGCGTATCATTTCAAGAAGATTATCTTTTTTCGGTTTACCTCTTAATTCAGGATACATCGACTGCACCACTGTCAGTAAATCATAATATTTCATATTTTCGTAATCAGGTTTTGCAGGTTCGGTAATTACTTCCGGCTCTTCTGGTTCTTTTACTTTTTGACCTAATAAAGCTGTAAGTGTTGCTACCTGTTGAGCAAGCTGCTCTATCTTTAATTTCATGTCGTCCGGTGAATCCTTTGAGATTTGCTCTTTATATTTTCTTTCACCCAATATAGCTTCTACGCGAGGATCGGTTCTCAAAGGATTATAACAGGTCGTTCCCTGATGATCCCAGAATGTTCCCGGAAGTTTCACTGTCTCGCGTTGTGCTTTATCAGCATTTGCCGTGTGACTATCACCGACTTTAGAATCATACGATACTGAAGTTTTTATCTGATTCAGTGTATTCCCGGGTGCCGGAATATTCCCATCTTCTTTATGTTTATCCATGTATATACGCACTGCTTCTGAAGTTTCAACTGGCATTTTATACTCCTTTTTTTAACGATAACCAACTTTTCGTATTGTTTCCGGCTGTTGCGCTGCCGGTAGTTTTATATGTTTAATTATGTCATCTATTTGCTCTCTGATTAATAACCGTATTTCCGAAGTATCATCATCATTGCCCGCCTTGATAAGTCGTGCGCCGATATTAGGAATTAATTTGTGCATTCTGTCAGGCAATGAACTCAATACTTCAACCGTACTGGTACTATCAGTCGGCGTTGTCGTCCATGCCGGACTTATTGTTGCCGTATAAGTAGCTGCGACAAAACCAGTTATTCTGCGTGTTTGAGCGCTAAAATATGATCTCATACCATTATAATAATCATTTTCAAGTATAATCTCGCCTGCTGTTGGCGATGACGGAAAAACGACTGATGTTGAAGTATTGCCTACCCCGACAGTACCGTAAAATAAACCGACCGGTCTGCGTGTATACCATACTCTAACTGTTTTATTATTTTCCTGTTTAGGAAATTCAAGATACTGGTCGATAACGCTCCATACTATACGTGGCGTTTTATGTAAACTTTCAGCATACTGCATTCTGTCGAACCAATCAGAAAATCCGGTTGTTCTCGGTGAATCAGAAGAAGTATAATCTTCTATCATTAATATTTTTTCATAATTATAAGGTATGCTATCAGGTATGAAATAACGTGAAGCGCCGGTAAGTGTCAGGTCAAAATATGTGGCAAGTATACTGGGACGTTCATCAAGTATGACATCAGCTATCATATCTTGAGCATTATCTAAATACATCATTTCAATATCAGAATCAAGAAATGAATCTTCAGGGTCTTGATTCGACTGTATGCGCATTACTTCTATCATGCGTTGCACGGTGTGGATCATATTTTATTCCTCAATAAATACGAGCGTATTGCCTGCCGGCATAACTCTTTTGAATTTATTGCTCTTTATTTCATAATAGTAATCGTAATTTTTCCATGTTTTCGGTAATATGCCTTCATATTTTCTTACCATTGAATTATGTTTGTTAAGATCGGTAATTATCTGTTTGGGCATTACTACCATGTCATCATGAAGGATAATATCCTTTGGATTATCAGCAACGCCTCTCAGTTTCAGCGTGGCATTCTCAATGAGTACATACATTATCTGAATCCCGGTGAATAAGGTATTTTTGATTTTCCTGATAGTACGCCCATTTGACGGGCAAGCATCTGGATAGGTCTCCGCATAGCCAATCCTACCTGACGATAATAATCCTGATCGCTTTTCTCTTTCGATTCTTTTACTTTACGGTCAGCTTCTTCCATTTCTTTCATATAATAAAAGAGTCTGTTATTATACCATTTCAATTTACGTAATTTATCAAAAGTACGTCCATCAATAGGTATACTTTTACCATTCTCATCACGTACTGCCATGAGTATAGTAGGTCGGCGCCCCTCAGCATGATATATTATTAACCACCGGTTTCTCCGGTGATCCCACTTTATGTTAAAATGTTTATCGATTTGTTTCAGACGACGTATTATTTTTTTGTCAAGCGGAGGGGCACCCATATTTATTTACCCACCTTTTTTTCTGAACCGGCTTTGCTTTTGTAATTGAGAGCGCCACCAGCTACATCTTTGCTCATTCCTTCAAGCTGTCCGTTAGCTTTCTTACCCTGGGCACCGGAAGGATGACCGTCATTTTTGTTTCCGTTTTTCTGTACGTTTAACATATCGTACCTCCTTTAGTAAATGGTTTACTTTATAAAACTAATATTATGTAAATAGTTAATTTCATAAGAATTAGGTAAAATATTTTATTTACTTTTTTCTCCTTTATTTTTAGATGTATCTTCTGGTGCAGGAGTAAGGTTTGGTCTTTGTTGAGGCGGCGGCGCAAACCTGAAACCTTCCTTTGACAACTCGTTTGCAAGCACTGGTAAAATATGCGTTCCGGGAACGGTCTGATTGAAAAGCATCTGCATCCTGTTTTCCCGCTCTTTTAGTGCGAGATAATCATAAGATTGCCATAGAAAACACGAAACTATTATCCCCGTTACGACAACAACTAATCCGATAACCCCGATAACGGCCGCTGTAGGCGTAATTCTAATATCTTGCAATTTATCCTCCTTCTTCACTCATAGTGTTTTCTATATGTTTTTTTATATCCTCAATAAGATCAATAAAATATGCACCAACTAAAACTTTGGCTTTTAAATCTTCTCTCATTAAGACACAAAGTTTATGCGCATCTTCGAGTTCTTTTATTTGCTTTTCATTCATTTTTATTTATTCTACTGTCTTGAGTTTTGTTATTACCTGATCAAGTATAGTAATATAATTCAAAAGATTTGTTTTTATTCTTTCTAAATCTTCAATGGTTAATATGTAAATTTCAGGATCGACTTCAATCCCTGTTTCCGTATCATATTGTTTTGAAAATATCTTGAAAGAATCATTATCTTTCTCAATTATTGCCATACCATTCTGATACCTTTGAATAATTTTCTTGACCAAAATAATATCATTTATGGTAGTATCAATATTCTGAAATAATTTTGGTTGAGAATACGCAGTAAATGCGAATAAAACAATTAGAATAATTAATATGAACTTTTTCATTTTCATTTTCCTTATGGTATAGAAACTATTGTATGATTAGCTTTATAAACATATAAAGAATCACCAGTAAAGGTAAAGGCTTCTCCACCTATCCATCCAGTTGTATCAGGCAGAGTTGAATTTAACTTGAATTGATAAAATAAGGCTGTTATTTTATTTCCAACCGCTCCTGAACTATCCGCCATTGCTATAGTAGGATGGGGACTTACAGGAAGAGCAGTATTGTCCTCTAAATGTCTAACTGTTGTAAATATATAGTTATTAGAGGAGCCATTTATCTGGCCTATCTTCCAAGCATCATTTGCTTCGGTAGTTTCCCATTTCATTCTTGTATCATAAGTAGTACCAAAAGAAAGATAATAAGTATCATTAAGTCTTATATTACTATATATATCTAAAAGACCGGCAAAGCGAGTATCAGCATCAAAATAAACTGCACCATCAAATTCACTTGTTCCTTCAACAGCCAAGCCGGTGGGTGAATGTCCCCATGTTG
>Ga0180007_10003725_pt1 | contig 16729 bp, 10 predicted proteins | sample MM_PC_MetaG_FD_121122 | JGI IMG/M metagenome (GOLD analysis project Ga0180007, IMG submission 121122) | Groundwater microbial communities from the Aspo Hard Rock Laboratory (HRL) deep subsurface site, Sweden - MM_PC_MetaG | ecosystem: Environmental > Aquatic > Deep subsurface > Groundwater... | reverse complement strand
GCTCTTTGCCCATAAGGACAAAATTTTTAAGGCCAGTGTGCTCATTGTGGTGGCCGGTATGGAAGGAGCCCTTCCCAGTGTGGTGGCCGGCATGGTCAAGGCCCCGGTAATTGCCGTTCCCACCAGCATCGGATACGGCACCAGCTTTGGCGGCATGACTGCCCTCCTGGGAATGCTCAATTCATGCAGCTCCAATATCGCCGTGGTAAATATAGACAATGGATTTGGCGCCGGCTACATGGCCTCATCCATTAACCATGTATCGGCAGTCGGATCGTAAAGGTAGCGCCCTTCCCACGAAAGGAAGAGACCTCAAGCTCCCCCTTGTGATCCTCTGTAACGATAAAATACGATACGGAAAGACCCAAACCGGTCCCTTTCCCCGGTGGCTTGGTCGTAAAAAAGGGGTCGAATATTTTTTCCTGCATTTTTTTTTCCATGCCCGGACCCGTGTCGGTTATTTTAATGACGGCCATCTGCCTTTCCACTGAAAAGCCAATAAAGAATACGGGGTTGATATCAACCTCAACCATGGCTTCTGTGCCGTTTTTAAGGATATTGAAAAAGACCTGCTGAATTTTGCTGGCCTCGCAGGCAACAAAGGGAAAGCCCGGTTCTATTTGAATTTGAATATGGATTTTCTTGGCATCAAATTCCCGTTTCAGATCATACTCATTTCTGGCAAGGGAAATGGTGTTCTCCATGAGCTGGGGAAGATTTTCATAGGATCTTTTGCCTTCCCCTTTCTGGGCAAAGGAGAGCATATTGGACACAATCTTTGCGGCATGGCCGCCTGCCTGATTGATATTCTCAAACTGCCGGAGGATGCCCCGGTTTAGCATGTAGGTGCGCAAATTCTCAAGACAGATGCCTGCCTTTTTTGCGGCCTCCATATTGGCCGGCATTTTTTTTGTCAAGCGGTTTAAAATCACCTGGGCATTCTGCATCATGCCGGCAAGGGGATTGTTGATCTCATGGGCCATGCCTGCGGCAAGGCCTCCGATGGACAGCATTTTTTCCGATTGCACCATCATGGCATCAATCTGCATTTGTTTGGTCACATCATCCATCCGGATGACGGCTCCCTGATTCTCCCCACCGGTCAAAGGATAGATGATGATGTTCATATACCGCACCTCACCTCCCATTGATTGACCGATCTTGGTCTTCTCAACCATTGTTTGATCTGTCACAGCAGTATGGATGCTTTGGGTAAGGGAAGCCAATTCCGGAAATACCTCATGAAAATTTCGGCCGATGGCTTTTTTTGCTGGGACCTGGGTCAGATTTTCCGCGTGTTTGTTCCAATGGGTGATCCTGCCTTCAGGATTAACCCCCATGAGAATGGAGGGCATGGAATTTAAAATATTGTCAATATATTGCTTGGCCTGGTCAAGCTGTCGGTGAAACAGCATGCTGCTCAATCCGTCGGTGATCCGCTGGCACATCCCCTTGAACAATTGCCGCTCCTCCAGGGTCCATATCCGTTTCTGGGAACATTGGTGAAGCCCCACTTCCCAGGCTGCACCTGTCTTGGGAAATACCGCCATGACCATCTGGGAATTCACATGATATTTGTCCCGGATAAACTTGCGAATGGCCTTCTTGGAATTCGGATCATAGATCACGGGATCTTCAGATGCCAAAACTTCCCGGAGAATGCGGCGGGTTTCGGAAGTGACCTCTACCCGGAAACCGGGCGCCAGAAACCAGCCAGGCTTGGTTCGCATGAAGGGCAACTCATAGAACCGGGCGTCCGGGTCACAGGGGAATAGAATCCAGGCCCGGTCACAATCAAAGATATCGATCATGGCATCTAAAATCTGGTTCAGCATCTGGGGAAGATCACCGGCAGTGATGATGATTTTGTTGACCCTGTCAAAACAGGAAGTATGCAGCTCCCTTTGCTTCCTTTCGGTAATATCCCGGGCAAAGGTAATCACGGATACCACCTCATGGTCTGAATTGAACTCAGGACATAACATCCAGTCGATCCAGGGACCGTCGGGGAATTTAAACTCTATCCTGTTCACCTTTTCAGTTGCGAACACCCGGGCAATGGCCGATTCCCATTTTTCCACAAGCGCGTCAGAAAAATCAAACTCTTTGTGGGTTTTCCCCACCACCTGTTCGGGTGAAATCCCCAGACTCTTTATGGCGGTATTCACATAGAGATGACGGCCCTGCCTGTCAAGCCGCATGATAATGTCATGGGATTTTTCAGCCAGGGTTCTATACCGCAGCTCACTCTCAATCAACGCGCCATGGAATTGTTTTCGCTCAATGGCCATGGCAATCTGGCCGGACACCTGGATGAGAATATCCATGTCCTTTTGGCCGAAGGCTTTGGGATCTGTATAATTTTGAATGGCAATGGCGCCGATAACCTTATCCATGGATAGCAATGGGACCCCGATCCAAATTTTCGGAAGACTACCCTGGATCCGTTTTTCCTGATATCGCTTGGCTAGCATGACTTCATCAAGGAACAAGGATTTTTTATTTATGATCACTTCGCCGGTAAGGGAATTTTTTTCAAACAAAACAAGGGCGTCATCATTATGGGTATCTTTTTCATCTTTATAATAAGGGAAATGTAGCAAATTTTTTTCCCTGTCATAGATACAGATATAAAAGTTGGGCATGTAAATGAGCCGGCTTAAGGACTTATGAATGCTTGCATACAAGGCACCCAAATCCAGGGTAGTGGTGACGGCATTGGAAATTTCAAGCAAAGTCTGATTTAGGATGTCTGCCTGTCTTAAGCAGTTTATTTCGCCCTCAAGAAGGGCTATCCGGTTTGCCCCCCCCCGGGCGTCATTGGGATCGGATGATGGCTGTTCAGACAAAATGAGTTTACAATTCCTGTCTTAATTCAAGGGCATCCTTGTTGCCGGGATCAAGCCTCAGAATCTGGTTCAGGTAATCATCTGCCTGAAGAATTTTCCTGTTAATGTAATGGATTCTTGCAATCTGAAGTTTTGATTCGATATGATCCCTTTTATGGGAGTCAATTGTTCTGAAATACCCCAGGGCTTTTTCAAAATCCCCTGTATCATAGTATACCATCCCGGCCTTGAACATCATGTCATAATTGGAAGGATTCTCCTTGATAACTTGTTCTAAAAGTTTTTTCGGATAATCATACTCCTTGTTTTCCAGACAAATCTCAATGACTTTTGACTTTAAAATATTGTTTTTCCGGGATCTTATCACTAGTTTTGAAAACAATTCAATGGCAATGGTTTTATACCCACTTATGAAGAGTGTTTCCCCAAGCGCCATGGCCTTATCAAAATACCGGGAACTCAATCCCAGGATTTCAATATAAATCCTGGCGGCTTTCTCATACTCCCGTTTGTCAATATAGACCTGGGCAAGATGATCCCGGGTAATCGTATCCTGACGATTAACGGACATGGCCTTTTCAAGACATTTTTCACCGATACCGGCCTTGCCTATTTTAAAATGAATCAGGCCCAGTTTCCGCAAAATTCTGGATGCCGACGGCTTGTGAATCAATGCCAGCCGGGTTTGTTCGATGGCCCCTTCATAGTCTTGTGCTTCCTCGCACTCCCGTGCTTTTAATAAATGCACGGTGGCCGGGTCCGGATTATTCGCACTATGCACGACCGCCTTGATTTTTTTGTCCAAGGATTCCAGGGTCAATGGCTTTAAAAGGTATCCGTCTATCTCGGATTCCGCCACCTCAGATACAATATCCCGTTCATTTTCTGCTGTTACCATAATAACGGGTATATCCCTTAAGGAATGGCTATCCCTGAGCCGGGTCATCATTTCGGTTCCGTTCATCACCGGCATGTTCCAGTCAATAATGGCCAGGTCGCAGGGACTGTTCCGTAAAACCTCCATCCCTTCCTTCCCATTCTCAGCAAACCGAAGTATTTTGCCGATATTCAGGTTTCTGAGCATTTTCCGTATGGTCAACCGCATACTTTTCATATCGTCCACAACAAGAATAGACATGTTTTCAAGATCAATCATATCCTGCCTTCCTTTGAAAAAGTATCAAATGCAGTTTCAATATCCGGTAAAATCCGGGACAGTGATGCCAGATCCCCCTGGCTTGCCGCCTGTTCCATGGAAAAAGCCGTCCGTTTTAAAACATCTGCATTCACATTTGCGGCAGATCCCTTCAGGGAATGGGCTTTGAATCTTACCTGTTCTGTATCTTCCAGGTCAATGGCCTTGTGCATGCTGTCGATGAGTTCAGGGGCCTCCTGGAAAAAGGCCTCCAATACCGCCCGGATCAACTCTTCGTCATTGCCAAAGCGTTCAAAAAGTTTACCCTTGTTAAAACATTTGGCCTCACTGTTTGGGCCGGGAACAAGATCCTGGGGCTGAAAATCATCTTGTTGACCCTGCGCGTTTTCCGAATTCCGGCTGTCCGGGTCAAAATAATCCTGTTCTAAATGCCCAAGTTCCAGGAAATCCGTCTCCTGGTTCTTCTCTTCCAGGCAATCTTTTTCCAGATCGGTTAAGGTCCGGATAAGGGACTTCTCTTCAAGATGTACCTGGATTTTCCGGGCCAGAATATCCGGTTCCACCGGTTTGGAAATAAAATCATCCATTCCGGCTTTAAAACATTTTTTCCGATCGCTTTCAAATGCATTTCCGGTCATGGCAATAATGGGTACCGGTAAAAGGCCCTGCTCTTTTTCATAAATCCGAATCAGCCGCGTGGCTTCTAAGCCGTCCATAACCGGCATCTGGATATCCATTAATATCAAATCACAGGGGTCTTGCTTGTATTGGGCCACTGCCTGGGCTCCGTTTTTTGCCTCTTCGGTGTTGTATCCCTGCTTACCGATAAGGGCCCTGGCCGTCAAAAGATTGGTCTCCATATCCTCCACGATTAAAATCCTGCGGGATTGTTTTTCCGTCTCCTCAAGGGAATAGCGGGTAATGATCGGTATGGAAATATTGCTCCTGTAAATAGACAGGACCACCCTGATGCAGTCAGACAGCACTTTTTTCTCAACAGGCTTGCTTAAATAGGCTGAGAATCCGATGGCTTCAAAGGCCCGGGCATCTCCTTTCTGTCCCACTGCCGTCAAAAGAATCATCCTTAGCTGGTTAAACCTGGGGTCTTGTGCGATCTTCTCACCAAGCTGCCTGGCATATTGATCAGATTCCTGTGCCTCCATGAGAACCATATGAAACGGCATGCCGTCGTCCTGGGCCCATTTGAGCATCTCAAAGGCTTCCACATCATCCCAGGCCTGCTCATAATGCAACCCAAGGGCTGTCAGATTGGCCTCAAAATTTTTCCCAAGGGAGGCATTGTCACTGATAACCAGAATCTTACACTCCTGAACAGAAGCCTTGGGAAGCTCAAAGGTGATTTCTTCCTGGGACTGCTTCTCCAATGGCAGGTCGAACCAAAAGGTGCTTCCCACCATTTCAATGCTCTCAACCGCTATCTTTCCCCCCATTTTTTCAACCAAAAACTTTGCAATGGAAAGCCCCAAACCTGTTCCCCCGAACTGTTTGGTGATGGAAGCGTCTGCCTGGGTAAACGCGTTAAACAAAGAAAAAATTTTTTCTTCGGCAATCCCGATCCCTGTGTCATCCACACTAAAATGAAGCCAGGCAGCCTCAGGGTCATCCGATTGAAGGGTAACACTCAGATCAATGCTGCCGGATTCGGTAAATTTGATGGCATTTCCGGTAAGATTGAGAATTATCTGCCGGATCCTTCCGATATCCCCCTTCAGACGCCGGGGTACACTTGAGTCTATGGAATAGGTAAACTTAAGTCCTTTTTGCCGGGCCTGGAGTTCGGGCAGGGAAACAATGTCCTTAATGGCAATCTCAAGGTCAAAGGGTCTGATATCCAGTTCCAATTGGCCGGCATCCATTTTTGACAGGTCAAGGATGTCATTGACAATGGCCAACAGGGCCCGGGTACTGTTGTAGACGATCTTTGAATAACTTTTTTGTTCGTCATTGAGATCGGAATCCAGCAGTACATGCATCATGCCGATGATCCCGTTCATGGGATTCCGAATTTCATGGCTCATATTGGCCAGAAACCTGTCTTTTGTTTTTAAGGCAGCTTTTGCTCCCTCGGAGACCCTTTTGAGGCGGGTGCGGGATTTTTTCAACGCCTCTGTGTCCCGCTGGTTCCTTCTGATAACCACCCACATGCCGCCGGCATACAGAAAAAAAACAATCCCCGTGAAAAAGAAACGGTCTTGATTGAGGTTCAGAACCCCGGGACCCCATGACGGACCCCAATTGAGAAAACACAAGAAAAAAAGAACACTGCCATTGTATAGGACCATGGATTTTTTATCGGGAAACAGGCTGGCCAGCACTGGCATAAAAAACAGGATAAAAAAGCCCGGGCTGTAAAACCCGCCGGTCAGACAGGCAAACACCACCGAAAAGATCAGAAAAAGCAGGGTCAGAAGATGGCAAGCCGCTTCCAGACGGTCTTTTAAAATCATGAAATAATGATTGATCCCCCAGGCAGACAACACCAGAAGACCGGAAATGACCAGGGGTGTTGCCTTGGATAAGGCAGCAAGCCCTGTCAATAGGGCAATAATCCCTGAAACAAGATAGGAAAACTGGATCAGTGCGGTTTTATTATACATGGTTAATTTCAAGACCGTTTATACACCATTGCAATCAAAGACATCAGGCCTCAATTTATTGCAACAGGCATGGTTGATAAATTAAAATATGCTTTTTATCAGAAAACACACATTTTTTTTACCCCGAGTATATCCAAACCACCCTTTGCTTGTCAAATCGAATTTATTTCACTTCTCTTTTCTTGTGCTCTCCTGACAGATGATATTTTTTACTTGACTTTCATTAAATTTATATATAGTAAATAATCTTTAAATAAAGTGAATATAAAAATTATGAAACTAAATGCTGTCAACAACCTACTAGTCCTTATTATCGTGGAGGTGATTATTCTCACCTCCAGGCGAAGGGGCTCTTAGTGGCATAAACGTTACATCAACTTTAAAAGCCGTTATCAGCCCCAGAGGGCAGATAACGGCTTTTTTACTTTTTGGAGAAGAACAAACATGAGAAGTCATATTGCAACAAAGGGTGTGGCCAGGGCCCCCCACAGAAGCCTGTTAAAGGCCCTGGGCCTGACGGACAAAGAAATTTTGCAGCCCCTCATCGGGATTGCCAATTCCGCCAATGAGCTGATCCCCGGCCACATGCACCTGGATACCATTGTCACGGCGGTAAAGGCGGGCATCCGCATGGCCGGCGGAACCCCCATGGAATTTTCAACCATTGGGGTGTGCGACGGCATTGCCATGAACCATAAGGGGATGCACTATTCTCTGGCCTCCAGGGAGTTGATTGCAGACTCCATTGAAGTCACGGCCACGGCCCATCCCTTTGATGCCATTGTCATGGTGCCCAATTGTGATAAAATAGTGCCCGGCATGCTCATGGCCGCGGCCCGGTTGAATATCCCCGCCATCTTTGTCAGCGGCGGCCCCATGTTTGCCGGCCGTCATCCCAAAAATCGGAATCAAAAAATTGATCTTGTCTCTGTGTTTGAGGCTGTGGGAGCTGTGCAGACAGGAAAAATGACCGCAGAGGAACTGGCCCAGATTGAAAATGCCGCCTGCCCCACCTGCGGGTCCTGTGCCGGCATGTTTACGGCCAACTCAATGAACTGCCTGACAGAGGCCATCGGCATGGCCCTTCCGGGCAACGGCACCATTCCCGCCCCCATGTCCGAGCGGATCCGCCTTGCCAAGGAAACCGGCATTCAAATCATGTCGTTGTTGAACCAGAACATCACCCCGGATAAAATTATCACCCGGCACTCTTTCATGAATTCCCTGGTGGTGGACATGGCCCTGGGCTGTTCCACCAACACGGTGCTCCATTTAAAGGCCATTGCCGCCGAGGCCGACATCGACATCGACCTTGCCATGATCAACGACGTCAGCAAGAAGACCCCCCATCTGTGTTCCCTGAGCCCGGGAGGGGCGGATCACATTGAAGATCTGCATTATGCCGGGGGCATCCAGGCGGTGATGAAAGAACTTGCCGACCATGACATGCTGGATCTTTCCTGTATGACCGCCACCGGAAACCCCCTTGGCAAGAACCTCCAATCTGTGATTGTAAAGGATACCAACGTCATCAAACCCGTTGAAACCCCCTATCACAAGGAAGGCGGCCTTGCCGTGCTCTTCGGCAACCTGGCCCCCCAAGGCTGTGTGGTCAAACAATCGGCCGTCCTGCCGGAAATGATGACCCATAAAGGACCCGCCCGGGTGTTTGACTGCGAAGAAGACGCCACGGCCGCCATCATGGAACGGCGTATCCATCCCGGGGATGTGATTGTCATCCGGTACGAAGGTCCTGCAGGAGGACCCGGCATGCGGGAAATGCTCACCCCCACCTCGGCCATTGCCGGCATGGGGCTGGATTCCGCCTGCGCCCTGATCACCGACGGTCGGTTTTCCGGCGGTACAAAGGGAGCCTCCATCGGCCATGTTTCCCCCGAAGCCGCCCAGGGGGGGCTGATTGCCATTGTCCGGGAAAATGATGAAATCCGGATCGATATTCCCGGCAAACAAATAGAACTGATGGTCTCTGAACAGGAAATCGCCCGCAGGTTTACCCAATGGAAAAAACCAGAACCCAAAATTAAAAAAGGATATATGGCCCGGTATGCAAGGATGGTCAGTTCCGCCGGCAATGGCGCCATATTTAAAAATTTCTAACAGGAGAAACACATGAAACTCACAGGGGCTCAAATACTTATTCGAATGATCAAATCCGAAGGCGTGGATACCATTTTCGGTTATCCGGGAGGCGCCACCATCGACATCCACGACGAGCTGGCACGCCATTCAGACCTGCGCCACATCCTTGTCCGCCACGAACAGGGCGCCGTCCATGCGGCCGATGCCTACTCCCGGGCCCACGATTCAGTGGGCGTGGCCCTGGTAACCTCGGGTCCCGGGGCCACCAACACGGTTACGGGCATTGCTTCGGCCCACACCGACTCCATCCCCATGGTGGTGTTCACCGGCCAGGTCCCAACCGCCCTCATCGGCAACGATGCCTTCCAGGAAGTGGATATTGTGGGGATCACAAGGCCCTGCACCAAACACAACTATCTGGTAAAAGATCCCAACAAGCTGGCCGCCACCATCCGGGAAGCCTTTCACATTGCAAGATCCGGAAGACCCGGTCCTGTGCTCGTGGATCTTCCCAAGGATATTATCCAGGCCCAGATCGAATTTGAGATGCCCGAAGAGACGGCCCTGCGGTCCTATAAACCCAATTACAACCCCAATAAAAAACAACTGGCCAAGGCCGTTGCCATGTTAAAAGAAGCCAAACGACCGGTAATCTTTGCCGGAGGCGGGGTGATCCTGTCCAGGGCATCGGACGCCCTCACCCGCATCGCCAGGATGGCCGATGTCCCTGTAACCGGATCATTGATGGGTCTTGGCGCCTTTCCCGGTTCCCATCCCCTGTGGCTGGGCATGCTGGGCATGCACGGTACCTTCCGGGCCAACATGAGCATCGGCAACAGCGATCTGATCATTGCCGCCGGCGTCCGGTTTGATGACAGGGTCACCGGGAATGTCAAAAAGTTTGCCCCCCATGCCCAGATTGTCCAGATCGACATTGACCCCACCTCCATCCACAAGAACATCCCGGTACACTGCCCCATTGTGGGAGATTGCAAAGCCGCCCTGGAAGGGATCCTGGAACTCATGGAAAAAGAAGACCCCGAAACCCTCAAAGCTGACCGGGCACCCTGGCTTGCCCAGATCGACCAATGGAAACAGACCACCCCCTTAAAATATGTACAGGGCCCAAAGATCATCAAACCCCAGTTTGTGGTGGAAAAACTCTATGAAATCACCAAAGGCGAGGCCATCATCACCACGGAAGTCGGCCAGAACCAGATGTGGGCAGCCCAGTTTTACCACTTTGACAACCCCAATCATTTTATCACATCGGGCGGATTGGGCGTCATGGGATTCGGCCTGCCGGCCGCCATCGGTGCCAAGGCAGCCTGCCCCGACAAACTGGTGGTGGACGTGGCAGGAGACGGATCCATCCAGATGAATATCCAGGAACTGATGACCGCCATTGAATCCCGTCTGGACGTGAAAATCGTGATTTTGAACAACCGATACCTGGGCATGGTCCGGCAATGGCAGGAATTTTTCTATGACAAGGCCTATGCCTCCACCAACATGGAAAACGCTCCGGATTTTGTATTGCTGGCCCAGGCCTACGGGGCCAAGGGATTTAGATGCGAGGATCCTGCCAAGGTGGAAGAAACCCTGAAACTGGGTCTTGAAACCCCGGGTACGGTCATCATGGACTTTCGGGTGGAACGGGAAGAATCGGTCTATCCCATGGTACCGGCCGGCGGGACCATCACCGAAATGCTTTTGGTTTAATAATTAAGGAATCAACAAATGGAAACAAACAGATACTTACTCTCTATTCTTGTGGATGATGAACCAGGGGTTCTTTCCAGAATTGCAGGCCTTTTTTCAGGCCGGGGCTTTAATATTGACTCTTTAAGTGTTGCCACCACGGCAGATCCCCATGTCTCCCGGATTACCATGGTGACCAATTGTGATGCCCAGGTCATAGAGCAGATCAAAAAACAGCTGCACAAGCTCATCAATGTCATCACCGTTACGGATTTAACCGAAAAAAAATATGTGGAACGTCAGCTGGCACTGATCAAGGTCCATGCCAAACCCGAAAAAAGAGCTGAAATCCTGAGAATTGTGGACATCTTCCGGTGCAAGATTGTGGATGTGGGCCATTCCCACTACATTATTGAGATGAGCGGAGACAGCGAGAAACATGCGGCCTTTGTCTCCCTGCTCAAACCCATGGGGATCGTGGAAATCGCCTCCACCGGATCCATTGCCCTGGCACGGGAAAACGGGAAATAAAAATGGAAAAAACACTTTTATACGACACCACCCTAAGGGACGGAATGCAGGGGGAAAACATATTTTTCTCCCCGGAGGACAAGCTCAAGATTGCAAGGCGCCTGGACGAGGCCGGTATCCACTATATTGAAGGCGGATGGCCCGGCTCCAACCCCGGTGCCCAGGATTTTTTTAAACTGGCACGGAATATTGAGTTCAAAAATGCAAAAATTGCCGCATTCGGCGCCACCCGGCGTCAGGGAATCACCTGTGACCAGGATGGGAATTTAAAAGCCCTGATCGATTCTGGGGCACCTGTGATTACCATCTTCGGCAAATCATGGGACCTGCATGTGGAAGAGATCATGTCCAACACCCGCAGGGAGAACCTGGCCATGATCCGGGAGAGCATCGCCTATCTTCTGGCCCGGGACCTTGAGGTGTTCTATGATGCCGAACATTTTTACGACGGGTACAAGGCCAATTCGGCCTATGCCCTTGAGACCCTGGAGGCCGCTGTTGAAGGCGGCACCCGGTGTCTGGTTCTCTGCGACACCAACGGGGGGTCTCTGCCCTGCGACATCGAAGCCATCACCAGAGCTGTGGTCGCCCATTTCAAAGGCAGGGAGCGGGACGACATCCTGTTCGGCATTCACACCCACAATGACTGCGCCATGGCCGTGGCCAATGCCGTTACCGCCGTCCATGCCGGCGCCACCCTGGTCCAGGGAACGGTCAACGGATATGGCGAACGGTGCGGAAATGCCGATCTTATGGCCATTATCCCGATCCTTGCCCTGAAAATGAAGCGGGACTGCATCAGCCCTGAAAACCTGAAAAAAATATTGAATTTGTCCCGGTTTGTGTCGGAAACCGCCAATGTGCCGCCGGTCAACTCCAGAGCCTTTGTGGGCAAGTCCGCCTTTGCCCATAAGGGCGGGGTCCATGTGTCGGCCATCATGAAAAATCCCAAAGCCTACGAGCACATTGTGCCGGAGCTTGTGGGAAATGCGCGCAGGGTACTGGTTTCCGAGCAGTCGGGTAAAAGCAATATCACCTACAAGGCCCGGGAACTGGGGGTGGACCTGGGAGATGACGACCGCAGAAAAGCCCTGATTGTGGCCAGCATCAAGGAGCTGGAAAATGAAGGGTTTGAGTTTGATGCCGCCGAAGGATCTTTGAAACTGATCATGGAAAAACTCACCGACCAGTTTGTTCCCAAATTTGAGCTGGAATCCTTCCGGGTGACCGTGGAAAAAGACAAGGAAAGACCCTGCTATTCCCACGCCATGATCAAAATCCGAGTGGGGCACACAACGGAAATCACCTCGGCCGAAGGGGACGGACCGGTATCAGCCCTGGACAATGCCCTGAGAAAAGCCCTGACCACCATCTACCCACAGATTGACGACATGCACCTGGTGGACTTCAAGGTCCGGGTCATCGAAGGGTCCGACGGCACGGACGCCAAGGTCCGGGTTCTCATCGAATCCAGGGATACCAACAATATCTTTTCCACCATCGGGGTGTCGGAAGATATTATCGAAGCAAGCTGGCAGGCGCTGGCCGACAGTTTTCAATACAAACTTTCTTTGGACACTATACAAAAGGGCAAATCAAATGAATGATGACAGAAGAATTATAATTTTTGACACCACCTTAAGGGATGGGGAACAATCCCCCGGGGCCAGCATGAACCAGGCGGAAAAACTGCGCATCGCCTCCCAGCTGGAAGCCCTGGGGGTGGATGTGATTGAAGCGGGATTTCCGGCCGCCTCCGACGGCGACTTTGAAGCGGTAAAGGCCATTGCCGACACGTTGAAACGCGCCCAGGTGGCAGCCCTTTGCCGGGCCAGCGAAGCGGATATCCGCCGGGGCTGGGATGCCATCAAGAATGCGGCCCACCCCAGAATCCACACCTTTATTGCCACCTCGGAACTGCACATGAAATACAAGTTGCAGATGGAACCTTCCCAGGGGTTAAAAAAGGCGGTGGAATCGGTGAAACTGGCCGCCTCGTTTACGGACAATGTGGAATTTTCCGCCGAAGACGGGTCACGGTCTGACCGGGATTTTTTGTGTACCGTGTTCGAGTCTGTGATAGAGGCCGGTGCCACCACCATCAACCTGCCGGATACCGTGGGCTATGCCATTCCCGAAGAATTCGGCCAATTGGTCAAATATGTGATTGAGAACACCTCCAATATTGACAAGGCGGTCTTGAGCGTTCACTGCCACAACGACCTGGGCCTTGCCACCTCCAACACCCTTTCCGCCATTAAAAACGGGGCCCGTCAGGTGGAGGTCACCATCAACGGTATCGGCGAGCGGGCCGGCAACACCTCCCTGGAAGAGGTGGTCATGTCCCTGAAAACCCGGCCCAATTTTTTCCCCCAGACCACGGGCATCAACACCACCAGGATCTATCCCACCAGCCGCCTGGTTTCCATGATCACCGGCATCCTGGTCCAGCCCAACCGGGCCATTGTGGGGGCCAATGCCTTTGCCCACGAGGCCGGCATCCACCAGGACGGGGTATTGAAAAACCCCATGACCTATGAAATCATGAAACCGGAAACCGTGGGCATCACCAAAAACAGCCTGGTCCTGGGGAAACATTCCGGCCGCCATGCCCTGAATGCCCATATCCAGACCATGGGATACAATTTGTCCGACGATGAACTGAATGTAGTGTTTAAAAAATTCAAGAACCTGGCCGACAAGAAAAAAAGAATCCAGGACGAAGATATCGAAGCCCTGATCAATGAAGGGGTACTGCGATCCTCGGAAGTGTTCTGCCTGGAATACATCCATGTGCTGAGCGGCAACACGGTCTTCCCCACGGCCAGCGTCCAGCTGAACATCAACGGCCGGCCGGTCCACGGGTCCACCGAAGGCAGCGGCCCCATTGATGCGGTCTACAACATCATATCCAAACTCACCGGCACCAAGTCCGAGCTGCTCCGGTTCACCATTTCCGCCCTGACCGAAGGCACCGACGCCCAGGGGGAGGTAACGGTCCGCCTGAAAGAAGACGGGATCACGGCCCTTGGCAAAGGGGCGGACCCGGATATCATCACGGCCGCCGCCCTTGCCTATATCAACGGCCTGAACCGCCTTGAGTATTTGAAAACCCATCCCCCCAAGGAAGAGGCCCTGCTATAGGCTTTGCCTGTTTTGTTTCCATGGGACCCAGATGAACCCGGCGAATCGCAGATGAATACAAAAATCTGCGATTCGCCGGGTCCTGATGGGATTACCTGCCGGTGAATTCGGGCTTTCTTTTTTCCATAAAAGCAGTCACAGCTTCCATCAGATCATGGGAAGGGATAATATTAGAACTGATGGCTGCCACATATTTGAGGCCCTCTTCAATGGATTTTCCCACCCCGAAATTCAAGACATCCTTGGAGGCCTGGACCGCCAGGGAAGAGTTGTCCGCAATCTGAAGGGCCATCTCTTCGGCTTTTGCCAGCAAGGTGTCATAGTCGGAAAACACCTGGTTGACCAGCAGAATCTTTTCGGCACGCTCGGCCGTGATCGTTTTTGCCGTAAAGGCCAGTTCCCGGGTAATGCCCTGCCCCACGATCAAGGGAAGCCGCTGGAGGACGCCCACGTCGGCAACAAACCCCACGGCCGCTTCCTTAAGACAAAATACGGCATCCTTTGTACACAACCGGATATCACAGGCCGTGATCATGTCCAGCCCTGCCCCGATGCAATACCCGTGGACAGCTGCAATGACGGGTTTCCTGATTTTCTCCATACAGGTCATGGTTTCCTGAAGGGGATAGATTTTTTTGAGCAATTGCCATTTCACCCCGCCCTTTTGTTCCGGTTCCATCAATTCCGGCAATTCTCCCATCATTTCCATCAAGTCGATACCCACACAAAAATCACTGCCTTTGCCGGCCACAATAATAACGCTCACCTCCGGATCTTCGTCCAGTTCTTCAAATATTGCCGGCGCATCTTTCCAAGCCGGCGGGTGCATGGCATTTTTCTTTTCCGGCCGGTTCAGATACACCCATGCAACTGGTCCTTTTTTTTCCACAAGATAGTAAGGGATTGTACTCATTTTTTTCTCCATTTTTATTTCAATCAGCCTCCTTTTGGGCCAAAAGGAAAAAAGTCAAATAAATCAGGTTTTCCCCGATTGCTTTTTTTGTTTTTTCCTTATAAGGCTTTATTATCTTTTTCTCTCACCGCGATCCATGTAATGGAAAAAGCGGAGCTATTTCTTTACTCTGCCCTAAAATCAAGGGGGCTCCTTGCTTCTTTAAGGGTTCTCGACCGAACCGTATGGGTATAAATCATGGTTGTTCTCACATCACTGTGCCCTAAAAGTTCCTGGATCGTCCGGATATCATAATTGGCTTCAAGCAGATGACTTGCAAAACTGTGGCGGAACGTATGGGCGGAGGCCCTTTTTAAAATTTTTGACTTTCTTACTGCCCATTTAATGGCTTTTTGAACATGGGTTTCGTGGAGATGATACCGCCGGTATTCATTGGTCTCATGAACAAACGTCAGCTCTCTTGCTGGAAAAAACCACTGCCAGGTCAATTCTTTGGGCGCATTTTTGTACTTTTTTTCAAGCCTGTCCGGTATAAAAACTCCGGAATAGCCATCCTTCAGGTCTGTTTCATGTAAATTGATCACCCGGTTAACCTGTTCTTTTAAATCATCCCGGATAGATTCCGGAAGCGGAACGGTTCGATCTTTTTTCCCTTTTCCGTCATGTATGGTCAGTACATGATGATCAAAATTAAAATTATGAATCCTCAATTTCATGCATTCTGACAATCTGAGACCACACCCATACAAAAGCGTCACCACAAGATCAAATGGATACTGCAGATTTTGAAGGATGCTATCAACCTCTGCCCTGGAAAGCACAACCGGTATATAAGGTTTTCTTTTGGCCCTGACAACACCCTCGATTTTCCCAAACTCTTTTTTCAACACATTTCTGAAAAAAAATAACAGCGCATTAAAGGCCTGGTTCTGGGAAGATGCTGATACTTTCTTTTTAACAGCTAAAAATGTTAAGAAATCTTTCACATCATCAGAAGTTAATGAGTCCGGCAATTTGTCTTTTGTAAAATATCGGAGTTTTTCAGCCCATAATGAATAAGCTTTCAATGTTTTTTTAGAATAATGCCGCAGTTTGATTTCATTTTCAATCCCGTCAACAGCCCGAACCCATGGATCATTATCTCCATTTGAATCAAACATTTTAATATCTTCATGGATTTCATGGAGGGGAACCGAATTTTCCGATGGAGTTTTTGATTTGTCTATCCCTGAATAATATAAATCCACAGCCTTTTTTGCCTGAGATTGCTGGAAAAGTGTCTGCTTTTTTTCTTTCAGTTTTTCCAGAAAAAGCAAAAGGCTTTTTGTATTCGCATATGGATGGGCATATTTTTTACAAAAATCCAGATAATACAGAAGCCACTTTTTGCAATGGCCATATTGATCCGGTGCAATATCACTGTTCATCAACAGCAGATTATATTTTTTTTGAAGCGCCTCAGGTACTTTGATCATGATATCAAGTCTTGATAATGTTCAAATTTGCTTGTTATCCAGTTAGGATTTTTATACTTGACTTCATTTTTGCTGTCAAGTTATAAAAAAATTGCAAGATACACAGAACCACACAACTACTTGTTAACGAGGACGGCGAGAGCGGGGGTGGACAATCGACCGATAATATGTTAGCGCTGTAATTTTTCAGCGCGGCCGCTCAACCTTCGTTGAGACGGACAAAGCACAGCAAAATTACAGCG
>Ga0180007_10003724_pt1 | contig 16733 bp, 12 predicted proteins | sample MM_PC_MetaG_FD_121122 | JGI IMG/M metagenome (GOLD analysis project Ga0180007, IMG submission 121122) | Groundwater microbial communities from the Aspo Hard Rock Laboratory (HRL) deep subsurface site, Sweden - MM_PC_MetaG | ecosystem: Environmental > Aquatic > Deep subsurface > Groundwater... | reverse complement strand
TTTGCGAGTGGTTATTATAAAATTTGCTGATAGGCTTCATAATCTAAAGACGCTAAGGTTTGTACCTGAAGATAAGAGACATAGAATCGCTGTAGAGTCAATTGAAGTCTATGCGCCACTCGCTAATCGTTTAGGAATGGGAAAACTTAAAGGTGAACTAGAAGATGCTGCTTTTCCATATGCTTACCCTAAAGAATATAAAGAAACGGAGGAAATTTTAAAAGAGAAAAAAGGACTTTATAAAAAATATTTGACAGAAGTAAGTGAAGAACTTAAAAAAGAACTGGAAAAAAATAAAATAAAATTTGTGGAAATAGATTATCGGATAAAACATAAATATAGTCTTTACAAAAAACTTCTAAAGTACGATATGGATATAGAAAAAATCTACGATATTGTGGCTCTCCGAATTGTCGTTGATACAGTCGAAGAATGTTATAGAATTTTAGGATTAATTCATTCTCTCTGGAATCCATTACCTGGTCGTATTAAAGATTATATTGCTATCCCAAAACCAAACGGCTATCGTTCTATCCACACGACTATTTTTACTGGTTTAGGTGGGGTAGCGGAAATTCAGATAAGAACCAAAGAAATGCACGCAGAGGCAGCCTATGGAGTTGCGGCACACTTTGCTTATAAAGAAATGGGTAATAAAAAAAGTAAAGATGATAAAAATAAATTTAAATGGATTGAAGAATTAAAAGAACTAAACTATTCTTTTAATGATCAAAAAAACTTTATTGAACATTTAAAGATGGATTTTTTTAGTGATCGTATTTTTATTTTTACACCCAAGGGAGATGTTGTAGATTTGCCTGAAGATTCTAATCCAATAGATTTTGCTTATTCAATTCATACTGATATAGGGGATCATATTTTAGGAGCAAAGATAAACGGTAAAATGTCTCAAATTTTTACCAAATTAAAAAATGGAGATATCGTGGAAATAATAACCGGAAAAGATTCGAAACCTTCTAGTAAATGGCTTGAATATATAAAAACCTCCGTAGCAAAAAAGAACATAAAATCATACCTAGAAAAAAATAGCCTACTTTCAAAGCTCAAATCTTTTGGTCAATCTTAAATTATTACACACTAAAAGTAGAGATATTATATAGGTCGGCATCATCCTTTTCTGTTTCTTCTTTTGTTCTGTCATCAATAGGAATATTAGTAGCTGGAAGACTTTCGGGTTCCGAAACACCCTCTGTGGAATTATTGTTTTGATTATTTTTAGAAATATAGTTTTCTAACATCTCGGCTGGTTTTTTCTCAATTTCTCCTTTATGAATTAAATCTAAAATTGTTCGTAAATCTTCCGTGGAAAAAAAATCAATTTTAATCTGCCCGCCCAGTTCACGTCTGTCTATGTGGACGCGAGTACCCAGTTTTTCTTGAAATTCTTCTTCTAATTCAACAATCTCTGGGTCGGGCATAAATTCTTTTTTACGTACACGATCATAAGCAATTTTTCGAGCTAACCTTTCCGCTTCACGCACAGTTATTTTTTTATATAAAATTTCTTTAAACAAAACCATTTGTTCTTCGGGGTGGTCTACAAGCATTAAAATAGGCCGAGTATGCCCTTCAGTAATTTTTCCTTCAGATAAAGCATTAAGAATTTCTTCTGGCAAGGTTAAAATACGCAAAGAGTTGGAAACATATTCCCGACTACGACCCATTTTTTTAGCAATTTCATTATGGGTAAATTTAAATTCAGTAACTAACCTAAAAAAAGCTCGAGCCCGGTCAACAACATTAAGGTCTTCACGCTGTAAATTTTCAATAATAGCAAGCTCTAGTTTCATAATGGCCGTATCTCCAATACGAATTATAACTGGTATCTGAGAAACTCCGGCAAGTTTGGCAGCTCGCAATCTTCGTTCCCCTGCGATAAGTTCATATTCAGTCATCAATCCGCCACCTTCTTTTTCTACCTCTAAGCGAGAAACAATGAGAGGCTGAAGCACTCCATATTGCTTTATGGAATCAGCCAAGTCCCCCAATCGTGCTTCATCAAAATCTCTCCTAGGTTGAAACGGATTTGGTTTTATTTTATCGGTGTCAATCCAAAAAATTGAATTGGAATATAAATTAGACATGGATTGATTTTAACATAAAAATTTAGTAAAGTGTAAATGTGGAAAAACGTTTGCCCAGGTGGCGGAATTGGTAGACGCGATAGACTCAAAATCTATTGATGGCAACATCATGAGAGTTCAATTCTCTCCCTGGGCACATGGGAAAAAAAATAATAAAAAAGAATATCTCTTTATGTGGTTCAATGGACTTCCAAGTAAAAGGCGGGAAAAAATTAAGCGGGACCATCAAAACAAACTTTTCTAAAAACGGCTCAGTTGGGCTTCTTTGCGCCTCTCTTTTAAACAAAGGAATAACTACCTTACATGGTATTGCCCGAATTGAAGAAGTTTATCGAGTAATTGAAATTCTGGAAAGCATTGGTGTTTCCGTTAAGTGGCAAGATCAAAATACTGTAGTAATTACTCCCCCAAAGAAATTCACCTTAGAAGACATAGATGTTGACTCCGCTGTCAAAACTCGCTCTGTGATAATACTAATTGGTCCCTTGATTCACGCTCTTTCCTCTTTTTTATTACCTCATGCCCAAGGATGCAATTTAGGAAAACGCACGATTGCCGCTCACACTTATGCACTAGAAGCACTCGGAGTAAAAATAAAAACTACAGCCGAAAATTATGAAATTACCACCAAGAATTTAAAACAAGCAAAAATAGTGATGTATGAATCTGGAGATACGGCTTGTGAAAATATTTTGACTGCTTCGGCCTTAATCCCAGGTAAAACAACTATTTCTTTCGCTAGCGCTAACTATATGGTCCAGGAAATTTGTTTTTTTCTTGAAGCATTAGGAGTAAAAATTGAAGGTATCGGAACAGCAAATTTAACTGTTCACGGAATAGCTGAAATAAATAAAAATATCGAATATTGGAACAGTGAAGACCCAATCGAATCGATGATGTTCATTTCGGCTTGTATTGTTACAGATTCTAGACTTACGATAACAAGATGTCCGATAGACTTTCTCTCATTGGAATTGGAAAAATTAAAAAGAATGGGTTTGAAATATAAAATTTTAAAAAAATATTTTTCCTATAATGGGCGAACAAAACTTGCCAATATTGAAATATTTCCAAGTAAACTAAAAGCTCTAGTGGACAAAATCCATTCCAATCCTTACCCGGGAATAAATATAGATAATCTTCCCTTTTTTGTACCCATTGCCATTGTAGCTAAGGGTCAGACAATGATTCATGACTGGGTTTATGATAATCGCGCTATCTATTACACTGAACTAAATCGTCTAGGGGCAGATATTACTTTAGCAGACCCACACCGAGTATATATTCAAGGAGGAACACTTTTAAAACCTGCTCAAGTCGTCTGTCCACCAGCCTTGCGTCCCTCAATGGTTATTTTAATTTCTATGCTGGCAGCTTCCGGAACTTCAATCCTTCGTAATGTTTATATGATTAATCGTGGTTATGAAGAAATAGCTGAACGCCTAAATTCTATCGGTGCTGATATTAAAATTTTGAAATGACCCATTCGATAAAAACTCAGGGTCATAGTGAGAAAGGCCGAACCATTAAAAAAGTTATTGTAATACTTGGCCAAACAGCAACCGGCAAAAGTGATCTGGCCGTTAGTCTGGCTAAAAAAATAGGCGGGGAAATTATTTCAGCCGATTCTAGACAAGTTTATAAAAATTTAAATATAGGTACAGGGAAAATAACAAAGACAGAAATGAAGGGCGTCCTCCACCATTTGCTTGATGTCGTCAGCCCGAAGAAAAAATTTACTGTAGTGAAATATCAAAAAAAAGCAATATCAGTTATGGCTGATATTGCAAAAAGAGGTAAGATTCCAATTATTTGCGGAGGAACAGGATTTTACATAGATGCCATAACTAAAGGCACAATTTTTCCAGAAGTTCCACCAAATGAAAAATTGCGTAAGAGTTTATTACAAAAAGATGCGACCGCATTATTTTGTACTTTACAAAAATTAGATCCAGAAAAAGCTAAAAATATTGACTCTAAAAATAAAATTAGGCTCATTAGGGCAATTGAAATAGCTAAGGCTTTTGGTAAAGTTCCCCCAATCACGGAGGAATTTCCTCCGTATAAGTTTATAAAAGTCGGCCTATATCTACCACCTAATAAATTAAAAAAGAAAATAGAAAAAAGAGTGAAGAAAATGTTTCAAGACGGCCTACTTGACGAAATAAAAAAACTAAAGAAATCAGGAGTCTCAAATAAACGGCTAAAAGAACTAGGTTTTGAATATTTTGAACCGACTTATGAAAAAGTAGTAACCGAAACACTTAAATATGCCAAACGCCAAATGACTTGGTTCAAGCGAGATAAAGAAATTAAGTGGTTTGACGCGTCAAAATTTACTTTTAGTGGTATAATTAAAATATTATGAAAACATTAATACATTTTTTAGTTTCAACTTTAGCCATATTAATAACCGCTTATGTTTTGCCGGGAGTGCACGTCAGTGGTCTGTTCGCTGCTTTTGTTCTCGCAATAGTTCTCGGCGCGATTAATCTAATCTTGCGTCCAATACTTATAGTTTTAACTTTACCTATTACTGTTTTAACACTGGGACTTTTTATTTTAGTAATTAATGGTTTACTTATTATGCTGGCCAGCTATATTGTACCCGGATTTACCGTAGCTAGTTTTTGGTCTGCTCTCCTATTCGGCATCGTCCTTGCAATCGTCAATTGGGTTTTACAGGTTTTTGAAGAAGAATCAAGATAAATCATTACTTGCTTTTTAGTATTTTTTATACTAATCTATACACATGTCACAAGATAGACTTATAAAACTTGTCTGCGGAACCTGCAAACGCATAAATTACTGGTCCAGCAAGAACAAGAAACTCGTTACTAAAAAAATCGAGCTTAAAAAATACTGCAAATGGTGCCGAAAGCAGGCCAAGCATAAAGAAATCAAAAAATAGATTTTCCCTGCTTTTCTGCTATACTAAAGGCGACCCTAATTAAGGTCGTTTTTTATTATAGTTAAATTTCATAAGGGCGATTAGTTAAGTGGTATAACTTCGGTCTCCAAAACCGATGTCGGGGGTCCGATTCCCTCATCGCCCGCATTTTAAAAACCATTGTTTTGTAAGACTTATTTTGGGTTGTTCTAAGAGGGAATGGAACACTTCCTTGAGAATATGGTTGGAAACTAGCATTATCTAAATAATGTGGTATAGTGCAACCATTATGAATAATTCATTGAATTATAAGCTTAAATGCATAAATGAAGACTTTCAGGTAACAGAAGTCTCTTTAATGCCATCTTTTGTTTTAAGTGGCCCTCGCAAATTTACCTATATTTGGCTTCAAAAATCAGGATTTACAACATTTGAGGTTTTGGAACAAATTAAAGTCTTTTTTAAACTTTCATTTGAAGATGTAAGTTGTCAGGGATTAAAGGACGAGGAAGCAATTACAGAACAACTTATTTCCGTAAAGAAAATTTTATCTGAAAAAGACATCAAAGCATTCAATAAAAAACATACTTTTAAAAATAAGTTTGCAAAAATAAAATATATAGTTGGTTATGGCGAAAAACCCATAAAGGAAAGAGCTCTTCACGGCAACGCTTTTAAAATTGTAGTAAGAAATTTAAATTCTACCTTTGCTGATAACCTTTTAAACTACATTCATGACCATAAACAACTCTATTTTATTAACTACTATGACAACCAACGATTCGGAATGCCCGGTGGTCCACATAACACTCATTTGATCGGCAAATCAATAATGAAAAATAATTGGAAACAAGCTTATGATCAATTAAAAATCACGAATAATATTACCCAGGAGGTAGGATTAAAAACTAATGAGGTTTCTGATTTTAAAAAAGTATTTGCATCTATGAACCCAAAGAAGGTTTCATTCTTTGTTTCTGCTTACAACAGCTTTTTGTGGAACGCTGAAGCTTCATTGGTAATTAAAAAACATACTAAAAGCAAAATTTGTTTATTTGAAAATGTTGGAAAGTTATATTTACCTACTGATTATTTATTTCAATGTCCACACATCTGCGAAGCGGGAGGATATGAACTCATTGCCGAAAATCTTTCAGTTCAATCAAAACCAAACAAGAGAAACCTTTTAGTGGCTACTAATATGTATGCTCATGATTTAGAGCCTGACGAACTTTATAAAAATAAAAAGAAAATAACACTTTCATTTTATTTACCTACAGGAAGTTATGCTACAATGATCGTTAAGCAACTTTTTTTAAAATTAAAATATAGAAATTAATGGACAAAAATATAGAAATTGAAATACGCGGACCTTTATCAAAAGAAGAATTTGATAATTTAGTGAAGTTTTTCGAAGAAAAAGGGAAAAAAACTTCAGAAAAAGATAGAGTTTTGATTGACTATTCTACTTTCCTAGAAGGCGGAGTTGAAAAAAGAAAAAAGGATATACGACTAAGAGTCACTAACGGCATTCCTGAAATTATCGTCAAAGTTGGTGAATGGGGAGGAACTGAACAGCGAAAAGAACTTTCTGTTTTTACTAAACCAGGTGAATTTGATACTCTGGTTGAGATTTTTGGCGAGCTTGGATTTAGTAAAGGAATGTTGTGTGTAAGAAAAAGTAAAGTTTATGAGTACAAAGATATCGAATTTGCTTTAGTAGAAGTACCAGGACATAGTTATTATTATGAAGCGGAAAAAATGGCAAGTAATAATGAAAATGGTGATGAATTAATTAAAGAACTTGAAAATGTTTGCAAGGAACTTAAGCTTAATATTTTTGATAAAAAACAATTTTTTGAATATGTAGACAAACTAAACAAAGAAGCTAACGAAATTTTTGATTATAAAAATAATACTCCAAATTATTTTAAAAATAGATTCAATCTAAAGTAGAAACAGGCGGCCGGGGTTAAACCCAGTCGCCTGTTGGTGATGATACGCCGTAAAGCCATCAGCCATGATGACCCCTCACAAAGACTTTCCCTCGGATTATTTTGTGTGCGGGTCGATTATGAATGATAGCGTGTCTAGCGAACTCCTGGCCACACTCAGGACACTTGAGGTCGCCCTTAGTGAAATCCTCCGATATCATATCAGCGTAACACTTGATGAGCATACCTCCACCTTCCTTTTTGTAGCGGTAGAGCATGGTCTGGCACTTAGCGCAGTGCACTGCAATTGTGTATGTTTTTCCCATAGAACCTCCTAAGATGATGGTTGGATTGCATTCCATTTTGAAGGACATACTCCAACGCAGGCGTTGCACGAAATGCAGTTGTCGGTGATGACCGCCAGTGCGTTTTTGTTCGCGCGGCGAACTATTGAAAGAGCATTGAAAGAACAGGATTGAACACAGATTCCGCAACCCGTGCACCTCTCTTCAAGCACAACCGGACGGGGTGATGAAAACCGATGTTCATCCGTCTTCCCATGTGTGAGCCCGACGAGGTCGTTAACTGAACCATACTTCGGGTTCTCAGCGAGAAACCTCTTCAAGCCAGCCGTAATCTTTCTGAAAACTGTCGGACCTTTGAGCGCTGGTGCTGTATAAAGCTGAACCGCGCTGGCACCTGCCATCAGCATCTGGATTACATCGTCGGCAGTGAAGATTCCACCGCAACCGACGACTGGGATGCTGAGCGTCTCTGAAAGCTGATGCACACACCACAGAGCGATAGGGAAAATTGCTTTTCCCGTCACTCCACCTCCTCCACCCTTGATTCCAAGTTTGGGTTTGGCGGTTTTAGTGTCGATCAACATTCCAGGGCCGATGCTGTTTGTGCAAACAATAGCGTCAGCTCCCAGTTTTTCCGCTTGTTTGGCCATTGGGATCAGCAAATTCGAATACGACAATTTGATCCAAATGGGTGTCGTTGTAACGTCACGCACTGTTTTCATCAGTTTTTTTAGATGAAGTACGTCGACGTTTAGGTTCCCATGTAATGCCCCGGAATGAGAGCACGAGATGTTGATTTCAAAAGCATCAACACCCATCTTGTCAAAGGTTTGAATTAAATAGCAACAGCTATCCAAGTCGCGCCCTGAAAGCGAGATAATGACTGGACAGCCAGTCTCTTTGACCTGACTTACCCCATGATCTTGCCACTCCGTCCACGGTTTTTCGTTTCCCCACTCGCAGTTAAGCATGCTGTCTTTGTCAAAGACTGCGTAGCGTGGAGCAGGAACTTTTAATCGTTCCGGCGGAACATGTTGCTTTAGCGACCGAGTGACTATACTCGAACAACCAAATGTTTGAGCTCTTAGAAAGAACTCAGGTGTTTCGGTGATGTGTCCTGAAGCTAACAGCAACGGCGTTTGTAATTTCACATTACCAACTTGTGTGTTGAGAGACATGGCTATCCTCCTTGATTTTCTAGTTGTGATTTCAAAACCGTACACACTTCATCCAAGACCAAAGATTCTTTTGCTTCAGTAACTTCGATCACTGAAGCAAACAGTGATCTTCTCCGTAGGATTGTCTCTATCTCGCTTGTGGCATTTTTAACTCTTTTTTCTATCTCTGCCGGACTTTCCGTCTTTCGTATAACAGAAAGCCTTTTGCGGAGCAGTAAAAGATCAAACGTCACAAAACCGATAGCGAAAATCCTTGGGTTAATTCTGATTGCTTCCAACATATTGTCTGGATGCACTTCAGTCAGTTTGATGTCAGAACTCGGAAACAAGTCTTCTTTTCTCAGGCCATAACGATGACCAAAGAGATCTTGGACCAAGACAATCTCACCAAACTCAGCCATTTGATTGAATTCAGAAAGTGAAACATGGATTCTGTTTCCGCCCTGCTGTTCATTCGAACGCAGAGGACGGGTTGTAAACCATGCCAGTTCCTGAATCTGTGGAAAAATCTGTAGTAATCGTTCTTTTACGAAGCCCTTACCGATTCCGGAGGGCCCACTGAGAGAAATAATCATTGTGTCCTCCTTTCGTTTGGTTGTCGAAAAACTAACTTTCTGATTATTAATATACAACATATTTACCATTTTGTAAATCCCAATAAAATTAGTTAAATGGGCATAGTTTGTATCAAAAATAATTCAATTATGATAAAATTAAACCAGTTTATTAGCTTAACCAAGCAGATTGAACCCTTCGAAAACACTATTCCACTTAAGAATCATTATTTCGATAGTGTTCCACTTCAAAGCTTCGCAGCCCGCAAAATAATAGGTTAATAAGCTAAACAACAACCCTTGGCAAAAGCGGACTGATGCGTGTAGTTATTTCATAATTGATAGTGCCAATTTTCTTTGCTATTTCTTCAGCAGTAATTTCTTCTTTACCCTGATAGCCCAAAATTACAACTTCTTCTTCGGGCTTAATATTTTTTAAATGATTTATATCAACAATACACATATTCATTGATATTCGCCCTAAAATTTTACAGCGAGTACCAGCAATTAAAACCGCTCCTTTATTAGAAAGTCTCCTATCTAACCCATCAGCATAACCTTGCGGAATGAGTGCAATTTTTGTTTCCTTTTTGGTGTGATAGGTAAGTCCATAACCAATAGTAGAAAGAGGGGGTAAAATTTTTATTTGCACAATTTTTGTTTTCCAAGACAAGACGGGCTTTAATATAAAATTGGAATTTTTATATTTTGATTTTAAATAAGTTGAAGGCCACATACCATATATTCCAATTCCTAAACGAATAATTGAATGAATTCCCTTACCTTTTTCATAAGCTAAGAGCCCGGAAGTAGAAGAAATATGAGTTTGCAAGTTTTTAAAACCAAAATTTTCCGCCAATTCAAGCGCTTGAAAATATCGGTTAATTTGTTTATAAGCATGCGTTTTATTTTTTATTCGCAAAAACGATTCCTCAGTTAGTCGAGCATCTTCAATATTAGCAAAATGCGCATAAATACCGGAAAGCTTTATGTTTTCTAAACTTTTTATCTTTCGAAAAAGTTCTATCAATTCATCAAATAAAAATCCCTCACGGCCCAAAAGTGCATCTATGGGAATATGGATTTTTTGAATTAGGTTTGCCCTTTTGGCAAAAACAGATATCGCCGTTAATTGTTCTATTGAAAAAACAGCCAGAATACAGCCTAATCTAATTACCTGCAATAAATCTTGTTTTTGTACATAGCCAAAAACAAAAGTTTTCTTTTGACTGACCTTACGTAGTAATTGGAGCTCTTCCAGCCCATCTACAAAAAAGTAATCTGTATGTGGATTTAAAATTTTTACTATTTCATTTTGTCCATGACCATAAGCATTTCCCTTGACCACTACTGCAAACTTAGTCCCTTTTTTAGCTAAATTTTTAAACTGTTTAAAGTTGTGAATAAGGTTCGCTTTTGATATTTCTATATAAGAAAGAGGGGTTTTTCTTTTCATGGTTCGGTCTTTTTCACCATGACCCTGAGTTTTTATCGAATGGGTCATTTCATTCTTTGTTCTCAGTTATAAGTTCTAAAAATTTTTTGGGAAACATTGGCTCGTTTTCAGCTAGAGCTTGATGATAAATAACAGTTGAGGGAGTAAGTCCGGGAAGAGTATTTATTTCTATTACGATAATATTTCCTGTTTTAATTTGCACAAAAATATCAATTCTGGCATAACCACGAATTCCAAGTTTTTTAGCAACTAATTCAATAGATTTTTTTACTTTATTTATATTTTTTTGGGAAATAATTTCCGTTGGTGGTGGAGTAATATTTACCCCCGTGCCACCTTGAAATTTTTCTTCAATACTTAAAATTGTTTCTTCTGCTACGGTTATGCTTGGAGATAAAGCTTTTAGACGACCACCCCTACCATAAGCAAGTTTTTCTTCAATTACTCCTACGGTCATTTCTACATAACCATTTTTTCGAATATGAGAAATTTTACCTCCGCTAATTTTTAACTTATCTGTCTCAATAAAAGATTCGAAAATAATATCTGCTATCTCTCCTTCAGGCATTTGAATAATACTGGACTGATGAGTAAAAGTACCCGGAGTGGCAACTGAGTGCTTATTTTTTATAAATGAAATATAGGTTGCTAAATCCTTTTTATTAAAAAGCCTAACTACTCCAGCCGAACAACCATCACCTCGAGGTTTCGCGATAATTGTTTTTGTTCCAAGTGTTTTTAAAAGCATAACCCAATAGGCTTCTTTTGTTTTATCATTAGATAATTTTGGAATATCTTTAACTTTTAATAAAATATGTGGAGCGACGCCAATACCTTTAAAATTTGCTTGAGAAATTACTTCATTAGTTAGCCACTTATCCATACACAATTTTGAAGTAAAACTATCTGAACCATTGTACTTAATTTTGTTTTTTTCTAAAATTCTTTGGATTGTTCCATCTTCACCAATTCCGCCATGTAAGGCTAAAAATATATGTGAATATTTTTTGAAAATTTTATTTAAGGTGTGTTTTTTTGGCATAAAAAAATCTTCAGTAGCATCGGTTTTTTGCAAAAATAATTTTATTTTTACTTTTTCAATCAAGAAAAACAGTCTTTTTATATCCTTAGGAGCTTTTTCCGCATTTTTTATTATCTCTTCAACTGTATGGTTTAAAATATAAGAATAAGGAAGTTCCCAAACTTCTTTTTCTTCAACTAAGAGATACGGATGTGGTTTATAAACCATAGATCCTCGTAATTTTAACCAAACATTAGTACCACTCATAAGTGAAACTTGCTTTTCTGCCGTGTCACCACCAAAAAGTACGGCTAATATTTTTCTCCCGCCACGACGGGTAAATTTTTCATCCAGAAATGGATTTTCTATTAATCTTGAAATATTTCTACGAAGACAAGCATTATTAACGATAAAACGTAACAGGTCTTGATGGGAAAGACCGATTCTAGATGACTGTTGAAATAGAAAACTATTTTGTTCCATCCCAGAAATCGGATTGAAATCAGCAAACCAAACGTTGCCATCAGGCAAAAGAAATCCATCAAAGCGGGCAAAATCTCTCATTCCAAAAACAGAAAACAATTGCTCCGCTTCTATTTGTATTTTTTCTATTATTTCATTTGAAAATCGAGGCGGACAATGATAGGTAACTTGACGGGTAGGTAAATATTTCTTGCGAAAATCAAAAAATTGATGTTGGTCATAATCCATTTCCATTTCTGTTGGTAATATAGCAACTGGCATATTAAATCTATTCTGTAAGATGATAACCGTAAATTCTTTGCCTTCAACAAAGGGCTCAACTACCACACGCGTATCCATTCGCTTACTAAATAAAGTATTGATAGACTTTATTGCATCTTTTTTATTTTCTACAGAAAATACACCAATACTTGACCCTCCAGAAGCAGGCTTTACCATCGCTCGGTTTATTTTTTGATTTTTCCAAAAATCTTGAACTTTTTTCTTAATTTCTTTTTCACTATTGGTAATTTTTAATAAAATGGACTGCGGAGCATAAAACCCAAGAGATTTTATATACTCATTTGCTTTAAATTTGTCAAAAACTTTTTTACAAGATACTGACCCTGAGCCAATAAAAGGAATATTGTTTTTTTCAAGAAAACTTTGTAATTCCCCATCTTCACCGAAAGAACCATGAATTACCGGAAAAACAATTGTCACACTTTTTAAAACCTTAATCAGCTCAGATTCTGAAAGTTCTTTACTAAATTTATTTAATTTAAAATCAAAATCGCTTGGAGTGTTAGAATAAAGTTGGGCCGTGGAAATCTTGTAAGCTTTTTTTTGTTCATTAAAATAAATTGGAATAATCTCTACACCCTGGCTACCCAAATGATCAAGCACACTCCGAGCCGAATTCATTGATATTCCACGTTCAAGTGACGGTCCACCTGTTAAAAGCGCTATCCGAAACTTTTTTCTTGAAGTTTTGCGAGAATCTATTTTTAACATACCCTTATATTATAAGAATAAAATAGAAAAGTCAAAAAATATGTGCATAACTTCCTTTTTTCTTGCAGAAAATTATTTTAAAACAATTTAACTACATCATGATAAGTGATAATAAACATTAGCAATATCAGGAGATAAAAACCAATTATATTTAAAGTATTTGCTATTTTGGGACTTAAGCGTGAACCTTTTATTTTTTCAATTAATAAAAAGAAAAGCCGTCCGCCATCCAAGGCTGGAAACGGAATAAGATTTATAATGGCTAAATTAATGGAAATAAGGGCGGCAAAAGACAAAAGATAAACAAAACCAAACTGGTAAGCATCTCCAACAATACTCACAATGCCCACAGGTCCGGTAATTGCGGCAAGGCTACCTCTCCCGCTTAAGGCCTCTTCTAGAAGCCCATAAAGCCCTACAACAGTATTTTTAGCCGTAAGCCAAACTAGATGCAATCCTTCTAAAAGTGCGCTAAAAAAGGGCAGTTTAGCTATTCCAATTTGATCCATAGATATACCGATTGAAAAATTTTGGTTGTCTTTTGGGATGTTTAAGGCTGGGGTAATTTGAGCTAATTTAATTTCAGTATTTTCTCCTCGGATATATCCTATATCTATTTCTCTTCCCTTACTTTCAGCCATAAAAGATTTAATAGTTTCAGGACTAATATTTGTTGTAAAGTTATTGTCACTTTTTATATTAATTATTTTATCACCAATTTTAAGCCCAGCATTTTCAGCAGGAGATTTTGCTAAAACAGAGACAATTACTAAGTTCACGTTTTGTAATTGATAACCAGCAGACTCGTTTCCAACTGAAGTTGGAAACCCTGACATAAAACCAAAAGAGAATAAAAACCAAGCTAATAAAAAATTAGCAAAAATTCCAGCAAAAAGTACTAGGGCTTGCTGCCACTTGGGCTTACTAACCAAACTACGCGAAAAATCTTGCTGAGAGTTTGCATTTTTTTCTAAAAAACCAACCTCTACAAAATCAGCTTCATTTAAACTCTCTCCAAAAATTTTCACAAAACCTCCTAAGGGCAATAAATTAAAACTATATTCCGTCTCCCCTTTTTTAAAACTAAACAATTTCGGTGGAAAACCAAAACCAAATTCATCCACTCTGATGCCGAATCTTTTCGCAACAAAAAAATGTCCAAACTCATGGACTAAAACCAAGACTAATAAAATTATTATAAAAATAATAATACTCATATTACTAACCCATTACTTCTTTTTCTTTTTTCTCAAAAATTGCTTCTAGCTTACTATTTGTTTCGGTAATAATTTTTTGCAATTCTTCTTTAGCGCGGAATTTTTCATCTTCAGTCATTTTACCCTCCTTTTCTTGTTTTTCAATATCAGCTACCACGGCTTCTCGTTCTCGACGCACATTAATCCGACTTTCTTCCAATTTTTCTTTTAAAACTTTTACTAAAGTTTTTCTAGTATCGGTAGTCAATTGTGGAAAAATAACCCTGATACCTAAATCATCAGTCGCCACTGATAACCCTAAATTTGAACCGACAATAGCTTTTTCAATTGCTTTTACTTGAGACTTATCCCAAGGTGCAATACGCAGTGTTTTAGGGTCTTCAATAGAAATAGAAGCTACATTCTTCAACGGAACATATGAACCATATGATTCAACAGATACACCGTCGAGAATCATCGGCGACGCTCGCCCGATATTTAATTGGCTATATTCTTTACTTAAAAATTCCTCTACCTTTTTAAGCTCTGTTTTGAAATTTGAAAAGTTGTATTGCATATTTTCATTATATCAAGACTATTACTTATAGCAAGAACTTAAGTTATAGCAAGAACGGTTCTTGCTACTCACGCAAGAACTGTTCTTGCGAATTTTTAGCTCTAAATAGAATCTCCAGAGAATGCCAGATAGATATAAGTGGCATCGGTGACATTGATATTAGTCGCCGCCAGCTGATTGACGATAAAACCGGAATTATCGGGGTCAATAGAGTCGTCATCAGTGACTTCGGCGGCTGTGGTGTTGAGAGATAGGTGCGGGTCATTGCCAGCGACAATTCCACGAGTGGAATCCCAGACATACCAGTCGCCGGTGGAGTCAGTGCGTTTAATCATTATGAACTTCGCCCCGCCGGTAAATCCGGCATCGAGAGTTAGTGACGACCCGTTGCCGGTGTAGCTACCGACTTTGCTTATGCCTGCTTTGGTGGCGAAGAGGTAGGCGACGTAGGTTTGAGCATTTTGATTAACTTCATTTTGTGATGCTTTTACCGTAAATACAGTAGTAGTTGGGTCAGTATTATTCCACTCTCCAGAAACACCGGCAGCATCTGTTGTATCCAGATTTAGTTTTTTTGTATTTCCTGTTCCTGCTGAGTAAACAGCCCAACTTTGTGCCCCACTTCGTTGTTTAACAATTATTAGTTCTGGAACAGCGCCAAGGCTATGATTTATTGTCTGTGTAGCTACTGTACCTGTATACGCCACCTCATCAAACACGCCTGGGTAGCGGCGGAAGAGATAACCAATAAAATCCGTAGAACTTCCTTGATCTCCAAACCCTGTCTGGTAGTTCCACCCAATCAAATTATCTGTTGTTTCTGCTGCGGTTCCAGATGTAGATAAATAATTTTTTCCTCCTTGTAGTCTACTCGCCCATAATGAATAACCTGCAAATCCTGGTCTATACCCTATAATAGCGGCATCTACCGGGTAACTTGATTGGAATGTAGGTAATGTTGCAGTTCCATTCACAGCATTATACACCTGCGTCCCCACGGTAGGGAGCTTCATCGGGCCACGGCGAATGGCGCAGTAGATGTAGGTAGAACTGGCATATTCTCCGGCTACCGCAAACCCTGTATTTCTTACATGCGTTGTTCCGTTTCGAGACAGCCCAGCGTTAGATAAGTTTGGGAAAAGCTCTTCCGCGTTTGTGTCGTAAGTGAACCCGCGCATTGAGTCCCACATCGTCCAATTAGAAGTACCTCCTATGGCTCTCTTGTGTAATAACCACTGCGGTTCCCATCCCAACGTCACGGTCGCAAGACCACCGGCATCCGTCGTAAACGTCCCACACTGAATCAGCCCATCCGTCCCATCATCATGCGCCCATGCGTAGACGATATACGTCCCGTCTGCAATCACGCCATCTTCAAGGGTGAGGGTAGTGCCGGAGACAGTGATATGCCCAAGGGTGGCTTCTGCATCGGTCTTGTTGAGATAGACCAGCTTGCCAGCGGTGAGGGAGCGGTGCCAGACGTACCAGTCACCTGCTGCGTCAGTGCGCTTGACTGCTACCATGCCGACTGTGCCAAGAGAGGAGAGGTCTACGGTTTTGTCTACGCCAGCAGCTTTGACTTGCGAGGAGACATGGAAGAACTTGTCGGCTTGGGCGAAGGACCAGGAAACATAAGTTCCACCGCTACCTAAATCGTTCCAAATCTGAGAATTGTTTGGAAGTAAAAACCCTGTACTTGAGAAAGTAAATCCACCTAAAGTACTTGCAGCATCAGTCAGATTACTTTGCATCCTTTTACTCGCAACCGAATCGTGCAGGTTATGATTTATAGCATTTGCCCTATTCTTAATCCAAACCATGCTAGCTTCTACATTTGTAGTAATTGTTCTGTTTGATGTTCCGTCACCAGTCCAAGTTGTGGTATTAAACACATCCTCGATATAAGTAGGCGGCGCAGCAACCACGACATCACTAGCATTACTATTCGCACTCACCGCGTCAACAACATTAGTCCCCGTCACCACACATCGAATAGTCTCCCCGACATAGGCTACTTCAACCACATAACTACTAGAAGTAG
>Ga0180007_10003723_pt1 | contig 16735 bp, 13 predicted proteins | sample MM_PC_MetaG_FD_121122 | JGI IMG/M metagenome (GOLD analysis project Ga0180007, IMG submission 121122) | Groundwater microbial communities from the Aspo Hard Rock Laboratory (HRL) deep subsurface site, Sweden - MM_PC_MetaG | ecosystem: Environmental > Aquatic > Deep subsurface > Groundwater... | reverse complement strand
TAAAGCATCCAAAACCACACGGGTTTTGAATTCGGCGGAGTGTTTTCTTCGGTTATTCATGGTGACTTGGGTTAATTATATTCTACCTTAGTCACCTGTCCGATTTCAGGGGATCATCTCAAATTACTTCGGGTGAACTCTATAGAATTCTGGATGATTCTGCCCATTTGGTTTATGAGCTTCTGAAAAGGCCTGATGAACACGAACTTGTTACACGCGCTCTTAATCGACCTCAATTCACAGAAGATGTTGCGCGGGAGGTGGCTCTTGGTGCTTTTAATAGATTTCAGGAGGTAGCATCAAATGAAACAAACGTAGATGTCGAATCTGTATTGCAAGATAGTATTCATATTCATGATGTCCGGACAAGAATACAGACTACTTTTGGGAAAATAAGAAATTCAATAAAAAATGGAACACGCTAAACATCCAGCAAAGAATTATGATTTCGCTCCTTTGGCAAGCATCCTTGGTCAGTATAATACCAGGGATTTTGGAGGAAATAGGCAAAAATTAGATGAAGCTCTTGATAAAGTATTAGATGTTTTAGGGGTTCAATCAAAGCCCCAAGTTCCTCATTCTTCACCAGAATTGGTCGTTGGTATTCGGTTTTTTTTGAAACAAACAATTATACCCATTCTGGAATCAACTGGTGAAAAAATAGATTTACATAGAAAGCACCGTGTACAAGGTGTTGTTCGTGAATATTTGAGCCAATTAGAAAAATTGGAGACATCAGGTGTCAAAGGGTGGTTGTGCGACAAGGGGGATGTATCAGCTATGTTTGGCATTCCTGTTGCTGAAGTAAATAATTGGAATTTGATAGATTCTGAAAATGAACAATGGAAAGGCTGGAAGCCACCCAAAAATAGCCCTGTATTAAATGAGCCTGTATTAATTGATGAAGTTGAAAATATTCATCAGGTTGTTAGCAATAATTTGCTTGTCGCACCGACAGGTAAACCAGTGTTTTATTCAGATAGGGCTGAAAGACATCATCTTTTCTGGGCTCCTACTACTAGTGGTCAAGAATGTGTAATACCTGATACTTACTCACTTGCTGATTTCTTGAGATTTCACTGTCCGCATAATGATGCTCATTTAGCTCATTTGAATGCTATTGCATCAAAAGGCGTGGAGGCTTACAGCGATCATATGGATGAGCGTGCTTTTACTGAGGCTGTTGCTGTTCATGCTGAATGGCAGATGTTTGAAGCTTCTAAAAATGATAGCTTTATCTATGATCTATATTCTCAATTGGGTGCAGATCGCCAAAGGAGAATTTCCATAGAAGAATTTCAGAGTTGGTTGCTGGACTGTCGTGGTTATGAATTCAGACTGCGACTGATTCGTTTGTTGGGCGACACATTAACTTTTTCAGGAGAGACTAGTATGGATCGTATTATCGAACAGGCCTCGGCAATCACAGGTGTAAATAAGGAAGATAGTGAAGCTGAAATAAGAAAATATTATCATTTTCCAGGCTTAGGGGCAGCATATACATTGGGCTACAAGAAATTTCTAAATAAAGGATTAAGAAATACACAAAATACATTCATAAAAAACGGCCAAGTCGTATCAACGTGGCATCAATTTTGATAAATAACTATAACTATGAAAAGAACACCTGATTTTCAAAAATCTAACGAACAACGTGAAGTAGCAGTAGATAAGTCCACTTTCCATTTGAACGTTGCTAACACGAGCGGAAAAGTTCGCAATGTAATACATCCACTCGAAGACGACAAGAGTAATCGTATTTATGAACTTGATGGATTTGTCCCTGTGGTAATTGATGAAGATTTTCTAAGGTCTATTGGTATCGAATCGGAAATCGATAACGAAGCCCTATCACGGTTAATTGAAGGCTCTGAGCAATTCAAGCGTTTATATCAAAGGCGTACATTAACTCCAGCGCCAAGTTTTGATTTTGCTTCAATTGATTTAGAAAACCCTCTTGAAATACATAATTACACAGGGATGTGTCCTACCTATGTTCAGGAATTAACCCCTTCCGTTGGAGCTTGTTCTATAGCGTGCCAATACTGTTTGGTCACTGACGGAGATCACCAGGCTCCTACAACAGTGTGGCAAAATTATCCTGATTTGGTTGCTAAAGTTTTAGAAGAAAAGAAAGATGTTTCATCCTTCTATTATTTTTCACCAAAGACAGAAGCTTTTTCTGAACATCATCTTGAAACAGGCATAGCTCATGGAATCCTCCAGTCATTTATTGATCACTTTGAAAAATATCCTGATTCAAAAGCAAGAATGTTTATTGCTACAAAAGCAGGCATGAAGCATTTAGATTTTCAATATGGTGGTAAAAGTATCATTGATTTATTGTCCAAATTAAAAGGAAAAGTGCAAATAAATGGAAGTATTGGTATTATGCCCGATTTTCTTAGAGATGTACTTGAGCCAAATGCTGCCTCTATTGAAGACCGCTTAAAGGCTTTGCAAGAATGTCAAAGCAGAGGTCTTTATGCTGAATCTGTTTTAGCTCAACCACTTCTGTTGCCTTATATGACAGAATACGTATTAGACAACTATTTTTCACAATTGAGCAGGGCTGGTATAAAAAATATCAAACCTGAATTTCTAACAGTGGATCCAAAAAACTTGGCTTTTCTTTCTCAGTTTGTACACCATTTTAATCCAGAACTGATGAAGGATCTACTTGAGGTATATATAGGTTCAGGTAATAGCGATCATCGCAAACAACGACTTAGATTAGCACCAGACAGAGAGATTTCAATTACCATGCTCAGAAAACTTGAAGAATATGCAAAAAAATATGGTATAAGTATCAGCATTTGCAATTGGGTAAAGCATGAGCTGAGCCAATTAGACCCGACTATAAAAAGGATTGATAGTGAGTCATCCGCCAATGGATATAGATGTCTTGGTTATCAAATTAATATTTTTGACAAAAAATAGCTCATCAATCTTTAAAAGGCTCTCTTTCTGCTACCAAGAATCAATATTGCACTTATCTTTAACAGTATCACAAATGCAATAGCATACAATATACTTTGATCGATTGACCAACCCACAATCAACTTTGAAAATATTAGAATGATTGATGATCCGAAGCTTACTAAGGATAAATTGGTAGCCCTTTGTGATTCTGGTGAATTCTTTATGATGAATGAGCTTCTTACATTGCGGAAAATGTTTTCTGAGAAGAAGAAAATACAAAGGGCGGTAATGGCAATTATTCTCGATTCAGATATAAGGAGTATAAAAGCCATTATCTGAAGTGTCGCAGAAAAGATTAATACCGAAAAAGTCTTCAGTTTTACCTCTAGGATATGGGAAAGTTTTGATCCAAAAATTGAAAACATTTTTCCAAGAATATATATGATCCCAAGGTTTTCCAAATTTAAATCCAGTAGGTTAAATTGATTTTGAAAAAGCATTTCCCCTCGTTCTGAAAAAAGGCCAAACGCTATTACCAGAAGAAGTGATGTGAGACCAAATTTTTTAAATAGTAGTATTGTAGGAGCATTTTGTGTATCTATTAAATCAGCCTTATGGCTGTATTTTTTTGTATTGATAAAACAAATCAGCAGAAGTGAAATTAACAACGCAAGAAAACCTATTTGAAAACTGAAAATAATATCGACGTATTTTATTGCGATACTTGAGATTAACAGGCCAACGATTGTGCCAAGTTCATCGGAAATACTCATGGAACCTAAGTGATGAGTTAACATTTTCTTGTTATCAACCAAATCATCCAAAAGAGCTTCTTCAGTCCCGGAAAGCATTGCTAATCCAATGCTAAAAAAACTTTGGAACACTAGAAATCCAACAAAATCTTTTGAAGACACTAAAAAGCTAAAGGCGAAAAGAGATGAAACAAGCCCAAGAATAATTGTTATTTTTCTACCCCATTTGTCAGCAAAATATGAACTGGGTACTTCAGCAAGCATCAAGAATACGAGACCAATACTCTGAATGAGGGCAATTTGAGAAAAGGAAAGTCCATTTCTGTTTTGCCAAATAATTAGGGTGGGTATAATTATGCCATAGGCAAGGTGCTGAAAGAATACTGAGCTATAGAAGATTTTGAGTTTATTTTTCATCATTTATTAATCTATGTGTTATAATTATACATTAGAAAAAGCAAATAGGCATATAAATGCATTTAGATTTACATAAAAAATTATGAGCACAGAAGGCACAAAATTGGATTTCGGTTTTATGTTGACGGCCAAAAAAGGTCTTCGGCAAGACCTTTTGAAACTCAGAAAAAAATGGGACATCCCGGAAAACGGAATAAACGACAATGAGGGCGCGGAAAAGTGGTGGAATGAAATTGTCAGGAAAAGTGATGATTACAAAGGAAGAAATGATAGCGAAATTGCCATCAATGCCTTTGGAAACGACATCAGGGAAATCATGAAAAAATATGATATCCATGCCTCATATCACGATGTGGTTAGGGGGTATTTACTGTATTACTCGGCAGGTATTTTTTCTCAGCCGCATAACACCTCTATAAGTATTGATTACAAAGATTTTAAGGCCGTAGGCATGAAGATAAATATCTTTCCTCATACAACCATGAAAGATATCCAGAAGCTCTGGCCACTTGTTGAGATTCAAAAAGAGAGAATGTGGGGCATAAAACGGGGAAGCAAGAAAAAGAAAATGACCAATGAGAAGACCAATAAACGTGTTATGGAACTTAGTAATGCGGGTCAATCCGACAAAGAAATTGCAAAAATCATAAAACAGGAAACGGGACACACCAGTTTGACCTATGCCGATGTGGCAAAAATAAAGTACAGGATGAAAAAATAATCACCCATAAGAAATCCTTATAGGGGATATATCAGAAATTGGATTGGCCGTATAAAGAATATGGCTTATTTAACGTATATTTTTATGAAACAAACCAAAGACCTAAAAATCCATTATGTACCCGTGGGCGAACTGAAACCCGCCCCCTACAACCCCCGCAAGTGGGATAAGGTGGCTGAGGAAAAGCTCAAAGAAAGCATTAAGCGGTTCGGGCTGATTGATCCGTTTATTGTGAACGCCACACCCAAGCGTAAAAACACCATTATTGGCGGTCATTTCCGCTTTGAGATGGCGAAATTAATGGGATTCAAAGAGGTTCCCGTGGTTTATGTGAACATTCCCAGTCTGCAAAAAGAAAAGGAACTGAACCTGCGCCTAAACCGAAATACGGGCGAATGGGATCTGGAACTTTTGAAATCCTTTGATGTGGATATTCTGCTTGATGTAGGCTTTGATGATGGGGATTTAGCCGATATATGGGATGAGGTCATCAGCGTGGAGGATGATGCTTTCGATAGTGAAAAGGAATTACAGAAAATCAAAAGCTCCAAAATCCGCCCGGGTGACCTTTTTGAACTTGGTACGCACCGCCTGATTTGCGGGGATGCGACCGATGAAGCGGTTGTGAAAACCCTTGTGGGAAAAAGGCGTGCCGATATGGCGTACTGCGACCCGCCTTACAACATCAAACTCGACTATAACAAGGGTATCGGAACCAATGGAAAATACGGCGGAACCAAGGTGGATGACCACAAAAGCCATGCCGAATATCGGGAATTTCTGCGCAAAACAATGGTGAACGCTTTAGCTTCCTGTAAGCCCGACTGCCACTTTTTTTACTGGTGCGACGAAAATTATGTCGGGCTTCTGCAGGGGCTTTATACGGAAGTCGGAATCGAGAATAGAAGAACCTGCCTGTGGATTAAAAACAGTCAGAATGCAACCCCGCAAATCGCTTTCAACAAAGCTTATGAACCGTGCGTGTATGGTCTTCGCGGGAAGCCTTTTCTGGCTGAAGGGGTGACCATATTAAATGAAATTCTTAATAAGGAAGTCGGTACGGGCAACCGAATGATTGATGACATCATGGATATCTTCAATATATGGCTGGTTAAACGCCTCTCAACAAATTCCTACGAACATCCGACCGAAAAACCGCCCAGCTTGCACGAAAAACCACTGAGGCGGTGTACGAAAACAGGAGAGACCGTAATCGACCTGTTCGGCGGGTCGGGTTCGACCCTAATTGCCTGCGAACAGATGAACCGCAAATGTCTGATGGCCGAAATCGACCCCATTTTTACCCAATTAATCATTAACCGTTATGAAAAGCTCACCAACAAAAAAGCCCGCAAGCTCAATTAAAGCGGGTGATACTTATAAACTCGGAGACCACCTGCTCCTTTGCGGGGACGCACGGAATCCGAAAATGATTCAAAGCTTTCTGAATAAGGACAAAATCAACCTGATTCTGACCGATCCGCCATACGGCGTGGCATACGTTGAAGGGAAAAAGGACTTCACGCAGATGAAGGGTGACCACCGAAAAATCGCCAACGACCATATTCAGAGCGAATACGAATACCGGAACTTCACACGGGAATGGATGGAGGCCTGTAAGCCCAACATGGCCGCCAAAAACACCTTCTACATTTTCAACTGCGACAAAATGCTATTCAGCCTGCGGGAAGGAATCAGGGACTGCGGTTACCATTTTACCCAGCTTCTGATATGGGCAAAGAGTAATGCCGTGATTGGACGGATGGACTATCTGCCCCAGCATGAACTTATCGCTTACGGGTGGCACGGCAAACACGCTTTCCTGAAATCCAAAGACAAAAGCATACTGGTTTACCCAAAGCCAAGCAAAAGCCTTCTGCACCCCACCATGAAACCTATCGGGCTGTTAAGAAGACTGATTTTAAACAGCTCGACAATAGACGACATTGTTTACGACCCGTTCGGCGGTTCGGGCTCCACGCTTATTGCCTGCCAGCAGACAAGACGGAAGTGCAGGATGGTCGAAATTGACCCACTTTACTGCGAGGTCATCCTGCAACGCTTTGAAGACCTGACAGGTATTAAACCAGTAAAAATATGAAAAACAAAACGACCGTAAAACAAAGGCAGATAGAGCAAAAAACCCTTCTGATCGGGCAATTCAAAAAGACCCCCATCGTGCAGGTGGCCTGTGAAAAAACGGCGATCGGACGTTCCACTTATTACCGCTGGCGAAAAGAAGATAAGGACTTTGCGAATGAGGCCGATGAAGCACTGCAGGAAGGATGCTTACTGGTCAATGACATGGCTGAATCCCAGCTGATCTCGGCTATTCGTGAGAAAAATCTGACCGCCATCATCTTTTGGCTCAAACACCACCATAACACCTACCGTACACGGGTGGAACTTTCGGGAAAAATCGAGACAGGCGAAGAACTGACAACTGAACAGAAAAACATCATTGAAAAGGCTTTAGCCCTTGCCTCAATGAATTCAACTGACCTTAAAACCAATGAAAAAGAATCCGACTGAATCCGAATTGCAGGCGATTATCAATGATCAGGCGGTACGGCGTGAGGTTTCCCGCAAGAGCCATTTTTGGTTTTTTCATATCTACTTCGGCCATTATGTGACCTATCAAACCGCCCCTTTTCAAAGGGAACTCTTTTCACTGACGGAGGATACCAGTAATCAGGCGCTTGTCGTGGTTGCCTTCCGAGGTTCGGGAAAATCAACCATCATGAACCTTTCCTATCCTATCTGGTCAATTCTCGGCTTCCATCAAAAGAAGTTCGTGCTGATTGCGGGGCAAACCCAGCAACAGGCAAGACAGCATCTGCAGAACATCAAGGAGGAACTGGAAAGAAACAAACTGCTCAAAGCGGACCTCGGACCCTTTGAGGAACAGAATGATGAATGGCGGTCTTACTCGCTTGTTATCCCCAAATACAACGCCCGTATCACCGCCGTTTCCACGGAACAGAGCGTGCGTGGAATACGCCATAACCAGTACCGCCCCGACCTGATTATCTGCGATGATATCGAGGATATGGCCTCGGTTAAAACGCAGGAAAGCCGTGATAAGACTTTTCAGTGGCTGACGGGCGAACTCATTCCCGCAGGTGACCGAAGTACACGGCTTATTATGATTGGAAACCTGCTTCACGAGGATTCTATTCTGATGCGGATGAAAGATAAAACCAGTTTGAACGAAGTGGCGGGAATATATCGTGAATACCCATTACTGCATGAAAACGATGCCTGCCTTTGGCCGGGTAAGTATCCCGATGAGTCCGCACTTGAAGGCGAAAAGAAGCGGGTGGGAAGCGAATCGGCGTGGCAACGGGAATATCTTCTTAACATCGTCACCGACTTAGATCGGGTGATTTTTTCCGAGTGGATTAAATACTATGATGAACTACCCGACCCCGCCCTGAAGGGCAATGAATACAGGCAAACCGCCATCGGAATCGATTTGGCTATATCCAAAAGGGAAAGTGCCGATTACACGGCGATGGTGGCGGGCAGAATGTACGGATACGGCGACAAGCGCAAAATCTACATTCTGCCGAACTCCGTCAATGAACGATTATCTCATCTGGAAACCCTTGAGCGAGCCAAACTGATGTCCAAAACACTTGGTTATGGCGGTTCAAAAGCGACTTTATATGTAGAAGAAGTGGGTTATCAGGGTTCCATGATCGAACATCTGAAACACGACGGTTACAGGGTGGAAGGGTGCAAACCTCACGGGCAGGACAAGCGTTCACGACTTGCCCTTATAAGCCACATGGTACAGAACGGCGAAGTGCTTTTCCCACGGCAGGGAGCCGAGAAGTTGATAAGACAACTGACTTACTTTGGTCTTGAAAAGCATGATGACCTTGCGGATGCTTTCGCCATGCTAATCCTTGCGCTGATGAACCGAAAGGAGTGCAGGGTGGGTCTTTGGATAATTCCAAATAACAGAAGCTTCACGGGGAACCTGATGAATATGGGCTTTTAGTGCTGGACTTCCATGCCAGTTGTGTCATTCCTTGGGTAGAAACTAACCCAAAATTTATGATACAAACAAATGATGTTTCCAGTCACCATCCGCCTGTGACTACGCCCATTTTACAGCCACTGAGCTACTGCCTTTATGCCCGTAAATCCTCCGAAGATGACGAACGGCAGGCCATGTCCATTGATTCCCAAATCAAAGAAATGCTCCTGATGGCGCAGAAAGAGGGGCTGAATATCGCCGAGGTCAGGCGGGAAAGCCATTCCGCCAAAGATTCGGGCGCACGCCCCGTTTTCAATGAGCTGGTCGAGGATATTCGGGCGGGAAAATTCAATGCGATTGTCTGCTGGGCAACCGACCGACTGAGCCGTAACGCTGGTGACCTCGGCAAGCTCGTGGATATGATGGATCAGGGGCATTTATTGGACATCCGCACTCACGGACAGCGGTTCACTAATTCACCCAACGAGAAATTTCTACTGATGATTCTGGGCAGTCAGGCTAAGCTGGAAAACGACCATCGGGGTGTAAATGTTAAGCGAGGACTAAAAAGCCGTGCGGAACTGGGGCATAGGCCTTGTATGCCACCGCTCGGTTTTATGCTCAAGCCGACCTACGGCGGAAAAAATAAGGTTATCATCGACCCAAAAAGAGCGCCCGTGGTAAAAGAGGTGTTCGAAAAAATGGCCAGCGGAGGCGAAAGCGGTCGCACCATTTATATGTGGCTGAAAGAGGAAGTGCAGTTTGTGAGCCATAACAATAAACCGCTGGCGCTGAGCAACCTTTATACCATGCTGAACAATACCTACTACTATGGCGAATTCGAATACCCTCAAGGAAGCGGGAAGTGGTTTAAAGGCGACTACGAACCCATCATCACCAAAGAACTCTTTGATAAAGCGCAGAAACAGATGAAAGCCCCGCCCCAATCCAAAGCTGTGAAGGAGTTTGATTTTGTGAAGATGTTCAAATGCGGAAACTGCGGGTACGGAATCACCGCCGAAGAACATGTAAAACGGTACAAAAGCGGTAAATCCAGCCGATGGGTATATTACCGATGCACCCAGCAAATTAAGAAAATATGCAGGCAACCTTTTTTACGGGAAGAAGAATTGCTGGAACAGCTGATTGAACTCATTGAAAATGTCAGCATCGACCAGATCGGTGCACGCAAGAAGCTCGAAAACGAGGTACTTAGATTCAAGCGGTTTTCCGAAGGGGTGCTTGGGCAAAAGGGAATGAATGAAAAGGACTTGGACATAGATATCAGGAATTACGCCAAATACATCCTGCGGGAAGGTTCAAGAGATGAGAAGCGGGAGATCCTGTCATGCCTTAAATCGAAGATTTATTTGAAGGATAAGAAGATTTATTTGAAATAAGTGATCAAAGAACCTTCCTGATTTACAAGGACGGTATTACGGGAGTATTATTGACCCCTTTTAATCGTCAAAATGGCCTGGAAAAAGAGAGCAATAAAGGAGTTTTTCAAACAATACTACCCGTTAGCATTATTTTCTGTTGTCGTTTGTTTCATCTTCTTTCTATCCATCACCTATTGGCAGGGATATTTTGAGTGGAAAGATATAAAGCCATTGCCCGATCCAGACCTTAGCCTTCGCATGCTTAGTGCATTGGTATTCGTTTCTTTCGGCCAGCTTCTTTATTGGTTGAAATTCTATTATGTCTTGTACTTTATTTTTGTAACTATCCTCAAAGACAAGAGGCTTTATAAAGACTTAAAGAGATTGATATGGAATGTGCTGATGTTCATTATGGGTTTCTATGTCGCTCCATGGATAGTGGATCTTTTAAATAAGATTTTATCATTCTTCTATAACATTTTTGCCTTTCTTATCTATCTATTCCCGCCTATCGGAGTGTCGTTGATATTAGGGCTGTTTATCAGCTATTACAAAAAATTACAAAAGAAAGCTTGATTAGTGAACAAATGTTCACTACAATAATAACATGTTAATTATGACATAATTGCGCTAAAATGTTAGTCAAAGAAAAAACAAAATTTATGGATAAAGATATTTTGCAAAATTTATATAAAAAGCCCATATCTTCTACAAGGGGTGGCCCATTGTATATGGCGTTTTCCTATCCTACAAAAATTTCACCAGAAGCAATTGCACTTTTTATTGCAACTCATACTGAGCCAGGTGATACCGTATTTGATGGATTTAGTGGTAGTGGCACCACAGGCTTAGCCACTTTAATGTGTGCGTTCCCAACAAAAGAACTTAAAGAGGAAGCTCGTAGATTACAATTACCTGTTAAGTGGGGGGCTAGAAAGGCTATTTTGTATGAAATTGGTACACTCGGAGCTTTTGTGTCAAATAATCTATGTAACCCACCTGACTCAAAGCTTTTTAAAAAAGCGGCAAATGAGATTTTGAAAAAAATTAATGAGAGTCATGGCTGGATGTACTCAGCGAAGGATCCTGATGGCAACATCGGTCAAATACGTCACATAGTTTGGTCAGATGTAATTATTTGCCCAAATTGTAGCAAAAAATCACTATTTTGGGATGATGCAGTTGAAGTAAAACCAGCAAAAATATTAGCAAAGTTTAAATGTAATGCATGTAATAAAGAAGTAGCATTAAGCAATGCAAAGCGTTTAACTAAGTTATTTCACGATTCACTTACAGGACAGAAAAAAAGGCAGAAAGTACGTAAAGTAGCATGGGTTTATGGCACAACCAAAGGATTAAATTGGTCAAGACCTGCAACAAAAGATGATGCGGAACTTTTCAAAAAAATTGAAGCAACTAAAATGCCTGCTTCTGCACCTATCGCAGAAATTAAGTGGGGTGATTTGCATCGTAAGGGATATCACGAGGGTATAAAGCATCTGCATGATTTCTATACCATACGCAACTTTGCTGTTATGTCTGCGTTATGGGAAATTATTTCCAAGTATCCTGATAATTTAAAAGATGCCCTCAAATTTTGGATTTTATCTTACAATGCATCTCACTCGACACTCATGACTCGAGTTGTCGCAAAAACTGATCAGGCTGATCTTGTGGTTACAGGTGCCCAATCTGGCGTGTTGTATGTAAGTGGACTACCTGTTGAAAAAAATATATTGACTGGGCTTAGGAGAAAATTAAATGTCATTGATAGGGCTTTTAATGCCGTACATCGAATCCCGGGTGCTGTTGAAGTGGTTCAAGGCTCATGTACTAATATTAATCTTGAAAATGAATCTGTTGACTATATTTTTACAGATCCACCTTTTGGCGGTTACATACCCTACAGTGAGATTAATTTTATCAATGAAGCCTGGTTAGGCAGATTAACTGAGACTGCTGATGAGGTAATTATTAATAAGGCACAAAAAAAGAAATTGGTTGATTATCAAGATATGATGTCAAAAGCTTTCAGTGAATTTTCTAGAATTTTAAAAAAGAATAAGAATGCCACAATTATTTTTAATTCAGCAGAATCAGGAGTGTGGTCGGCATTAAAAAATGCCTATCAATCAGCGGGATTTCAAGTAAAAGTGACGAGTATTTTAAATAAAACACAAGGTAGCTTCAAACAAGTCACAGCGAGTGGAGGTGTCAGTAGTGATCCAATAATTCTTTTATCAAAAACAGAGAATATAAAGGATGAGGCTCCAAAATGTGTTTGGAAAGTAACAGAATCTCTTATTAAGTCTGCAAATAGGGATATTAATTCAATTGAAAAAACACCACAACGCCTCTATTCCAGATTGGTTAACCACTATATTTCGCATCATAACGTAGTACCCATTGATGCAATAACATTCTATAAACAGCTTAGCGAAAGATATCCCGTATGATTCAACAACCTACAACATTAGAGGGTGTGCGTCATAGCGCAAAATTGTTTACTAATTCTTTGAATTTAAATAAAAGAAAGGAATTTGGACAATATTTTACAGGCATGTCGCTGGGGCGCCTATTGGCCTATTTAGCCTTTGATCCTAAACATAAAACTGTACTTGATCCTATGGCGGGACATGGTGATCTTCTTGATTCTGTCGCAGAATATGCAGCCAAAAATAATGTTAGATTATCCCATATTGATGGTATAGAGTATGACAAATTTGTAGCTTTAGAATGCCAAAAGAGAATTAATTCGTGTGCTACAATTTTTGGCCATAAAAAATCTAAAATTGAAATAGGAAATGCCTTTAATTTAGATTTGCTTAAAAAAAAATTCCAACGTCATTATGACCTAGTTATTGCCAATCCACCCTATATTCGATATCAATCTCTTTCTGAAAATACGGATAGTCAATTTCATCAAACAGAAATAAGAAATGAACTATTGAATATTGTAAATGCAATTGCCCCGCATAATGAGAAGCAGATTTGGTCAATTTTAGTAAAAAATTATTCAGGCCTAGCCGATCTTACAATACCCTCTTGGATTTTATCGGCCTTGCTGGTAAAACCAGGTGGTAAATTAGCTTTAGTTGTACCAGATACATGGCGTACACGAGATTATGGCAGAATCGTACATTACTTAATGCTTCGTCTATTCAAGTTAGAATACATAGTCGAAGAGGGTTTGGGTTTAAATTGGTTCCCTGACGCCCAAGTCAGGACTAATTTAATTGTAGCAAGCAGGTTGCCAACAGCCGAATCAAATTTATCTGTCGCTCTACGAAAAAATAACTATGATACTCGTGTAATCAGCATATCTTCACATTATTTTAATAATCAGCTATTCGATCTACATTCACCAACAAATGACACTAATAATTTTGAACGCTATGACTTATCATGTGATGTTCAATTAGATTCTTTGCTGAATGTATCGAAATTAAGTTGGATTAAGCAATTGGAACCAAATGAACACGATAGCTCTGTATCAATTTCACAAAAGATATTAAATATATTGCCTGAAAAAATTATACCAAATATTTGTCGTCCATCTGATTTAGATATTGGAGTTGGGCAAGGACTAAGAACGGGGTGTAATGAATTTTTTTATGTAACAAAAACTGGTAAATCTAAAGGTGAAGATGACCAAATAGAAGTAAGCGATAAATTTGGTGGTGGCCTATATTACATTCCTCGTACCACACTAAAAAGTGTCATAAAAAACCAGAGTCAACTAAAGTCTGATGAAGTAGAAATAGATAAAATAAAGACTGCAATCCTTGATTTAAAAGGATGGATACATCCTAATGATTACGGAAAGCTTAATACAAAAGAAGGTGGGCATTTGCTAAAACAATTTAGAATAATGCCAAAGGAACTATCTAAATTGGTTAATTTGGCTTCACAGGTTAAATTTCACAAAAAGAATGATGTGAAATTTATTTATGAGCTCTCAGCCGTAAAAACAAATATTAGACAACCAAATTTAGAGAGAAAACTAGTGCCCAGGTTTTGGTATATGCTACCGCAATTCGCAAAACGACATATGCCAACCATCTTTATACCACGGCTAAATCATACGCTACCTACGCCGAAACTAAACTCAGAACCACCGATTCTAATAGATGCCAATTTTATTTCGCTTTGGTCTAATGGTGGGCATGGGTGGAAACCTGAAGGACTATTCGCACTATTTAGAAGTACATGGGTTAAAGTATGCATGGAATTAAGGGGCACACCCATGGGAGGTGGCGCGTTAAAAATTGAAGCTACACATTTGCGCGATATTCCTCTGCCAAAATTAAATATAAAAGAAGTTGAGAAAATGAATTTGTTGGGCAGAGACTTATTTGACAAGGGAAATGGCATTCATACTCAAAATCAAATAGATTTTTTTGTTTTGAAATCCATTATTGGATCAGAAAATAGCAATGAATTGCTCAAAAATATCAATCAAAAATTAAGTGCAATTGGACAAAGCAAAGTTAATATCAGGAGAAAATGAAACAAAATACTCAATTAATCGCAACACAGGAATTAATCAAGCAATCTCTTTATTTCAGAGAAAGAGGTGATAAAGAGCGCAAATTGCGTGATGTTTTTTTATCTCATTTGAGAACAATCTTTAATGACGACCGCGATACGAATTGGGTAAATCATTTTGCGGTTGGTGGTGAGCATCATATAAAAATATTAGATTCCAAAGGGAATGAAAAAGATCGTTTTATTGATAACCTCGTAAATTCGACAGAAATTGAATTTGAGAAAGACCTTCGAACAAAACATTCTTGGGATGATGGGCATAGACAAGTATGTGAATATGCATCAGGCATTATTCGGCAAGGAATATCACCCTCACAAGTACGTGGCATTGTTTCAGATACCGTGGATTGGTATGTGTATGACATAGAAATAAATGAAGGGGCTAATTTGGATCAGATTAAGCCAGATGAAATTAGACTTATTAAAATTGATGAACTAAAACTGATAGATTCATCAGCAAAAACCGCACAAAGATATTTAGAATTTATTAGGAAGCATTTGGCTAGACAGGAATCAAGAGCACTTAATGCTGAAAATATCACCTTAGACCTTGGTCTAAAAAGCAAGCATTATACAAAACATGTCAAAAAATTGATGCATCTTATTGATGAGGCAATGAGTGAATCGAATAGCGTCGAATTAGCTACGAGTTTATGGGCTAAATTCGTTGATAACCTTGAGCTGGAGGGGTCTGATTTTAGACTTGAGGCTTTCGCCACTGAAACCTATATGTCAATTTTGGCTCGATTACTATGTGCAAATGTACTTCAGCAAAAGGGCTTGCTAAGTGAGGATAAGGAAATGCTTGATATCATTAGTGGCACTTTTTTTGAAGCCAATTTCTTGATCACAAATATGGTGGAACAGGATTATTTTGGTTGGATTTCAAAAGAGCCTTATTTTAAGGAAATACTAGATATAGCCAGAGAAATACAAATTGATTTATACGCATATGATTATCAAGATTTACCATCTGGCGATCTCTTTGGTCATTTAATGGCGCAGTTAGCAGGAAAAACACAACGTAAATTATTGGGGCAAGAATGGACACCACCTTGGCTAGCTCGTCAACTTGCCAAAAAATGTCTTGAAAATATAGGTCATGAAAAACCATTTTTTCTTGATATGTGTTGTGGCTCTGGTGCAATAATTGCTGAAGTTTTGAAGGAAATTATGATAGAACTACCTACACTTTCAGATGAAGAACTTTTTCAAAGCATGACAGGTTTCGATATTGATCCGTTGGCTGTGATGTTATCAAAAATTACCTGGATTATTACCCTAGCGGATAAAATCAGAGCTTGTAAAACCGCCGTAACTATACCTATTTTTCATGCCGATACCTTATATGCAGTTACACCTATATCTCACCACATACCCCTGTCTGGTGAAATGAACAATATTGAAATCGAAATAGAAGGGAGAAAAATAGCATTGCCTATGGAATTTATTGCGCCTGAATCGCAACAAATATTTGATACAATCATTAATTGGGTTCATGACGAAATAATAGAAGCTGAAAAACAAAAAAATGCGGATTTTATTACACTAGATAAAACGACCAGCACCATAACTGGAATACTGGAACAGCATGATAAAGTTTACCAGCCAAAAATATTAAAAGAGATAATAAGTGGAGTATTTGAACTAACAAAACATCTTGGAGCTCTAGCTTCAAAAGACAGAAATGGGATTTGGGCATTTATTCTAAAAAATACCTATCGCCCCGGTCTTTTAGCTGGAAAATTCAATGGATTGGTATCAAACCCACCATGGCTTACCATGAGTAATCTAGCTGATAATCCGTATAAATTTAATCTTACAAAGCGTGCTAAATTGTATGGTATTAAACCAACTGGTTCCGCGCATCCACATTTAGAGCTAGCAACAACATACTTAATGCATGCCGTTGATTATTATCTTTCAACCAATGCTGTTATTGGATGTTTAGTGCCTGGAACCATTCTTAATGGAGATCATCATCAGCCACTGAGGGATGGCTCCTATC
>Ga0180007_10003722_pt1 | contig 16740 bp, 14 predicted proteins | sample MM_PC_MetaG_FD_121122 | JGI IMG/M metagenome (GOLD analysis project Ga0180007, IMG submission 121122) | Groundwater microbial communities from the Aspo Hard Rock Laboratory (HRL) deep subsurface site, Sweden - MM_PC_MetaG | ecosystem: Environmental > Aquatic > Deep subsurface > Groundwater... | reverse complement strand
GTTGTCGCTTAAAAAGGTGGCTTTTAAGACTGATTTGTTTGCGGATGTAGTATTGCACAGTGGTACGCAGCTGCTTTCGCTAACGGCTATGGCCGGTTTCTTTCGCGAATGGCCCGATGTGCTGTTGTATGGCGAATACCAGTTTAAGTGGACGGAACCGCTGGCTTTTGCCCACGATGCCGCGCTTGCGCTCGGTTTTAACAACATATTCGGTACTCCCCTGGATTTTGGTGTGCAGGCCCGGCATAATTTTATGGACCATTCCGGCAGTGTAACCCTGGGGCTTACCCAGCCCCTGTGGCCTTTTGTAAAGCTGGAAATCGGCTTGCCTATAGTGTACGGCGCGGAGGGCTCCAGCGCTGTGCTGACCAACGCCGATCCCGGCGGGCGGTGCATCCTGCTGGCTGTGGCACTTACTCTAAGTGGCGGATTTTAATAAGGATTATGGGTACAGACTTAATTAGCAAGCCAGAATGATTGCGTTACAGTCTGAAAATCAGCTATAATCGGCCTATACTAATGCTGGCAGGCGTTATTAATCGGTTCGAAAGGGCACTACATGCAGATAATTCTGCCCGGTTTATTGGCCGGGCTCTTAAATACCCTACTTATACCCTTTATTTTGCTTGTAGCCCGCAAAAACCAATGGTTCGACAAGCCCGGGCCACGCAAAATCCATACCGACAAGATTCCACGCCTGGGCGGTGTGGGCATTTTTCTGGCCTTTATCGGCAGTATTGCTGTAAGCCTTATTTTTAGCGGCAGCTACCGGCAGGAAATTCTGCTGTTCTGGCCGGTGCTGGTTTCGATGCTGGCTGTACATCTGCTGGGTTTGGTTGACGATTTTTATGATTTAAACGCCCGTTTTAAATTTATCGTACAAGTCGGGGCTGCCGTGTTTGTGGTGGCTATGGGCTACCGTTTTACACACATCTGGCTGCCGGGTTTGGGCAGTTTGGACATAGGCTGGCTGTCCTGGCCGCTAAGCTTATTCTGGATAGTGGGCGTACTTAATGCCATAAACATGATAGACGGTCTGGACGGGCTGTCCAGCGGTATCAGTTTGATTGCGGCACTGGGTATCGGGTTGCTGCTTATGGAACATGGGGCGGGCTTCCCGGCCCTGATGGCCCTGTGTCTGGTAGGTTCGCTGGCCGGTTATTTGTTGTACAACTTCCCGCCGGCAAAAATATTTATGGGTGACTCGGGCAGTACCTTCTTGGGTTTTACCCTGGCAGTGCTGCCTTTGCTGGATACCGGCCATGTTGCTGAAGGCCTGTGGTTCTGGGGGGCGATAACCCTGCTCTTGGTACCGGTTTTCGACGTATTTGCCGCAATACTGCGTCGCAAGCGCGGCGGTGTGCCCATGATGAGCCCGGATAAATGGCATATACACCACAAGTTAATGCATTTTGGCTTTAGCACCCGCACTATTTTAGGCATTATCTACGCCCTTTGCATGCTGGCTACCTTGGTGGCCATCTCGGTACTGGCCCTTCCGGCGCTTTGGTATTGGCTGCTAACCGTAATAGTATGGCTTGGCTTCGGTGCCTTTTTTATAGTGCTGCATTACGCCAAAGAACGATCGTTACGCAAAGCACAGGCACAAAAAAGCTGATTTAGTTAAAAGCAAAATTATCACGGATATACAAACGGGTGCGAGCGTGTTCCGGCCGCCGCCGCCCGTTGTATACCTATAGTTTTATTTTTCCCGGGCCATTGGTTCGGATGGTTTCGAACGCTCTATTAATTTATGATTGAACAGGTTGACTATTATCGGGTTTTTTGGTGCGCCAAAGTTAATCAATAGTTTTCATGTTTTTTACTAAAGTGAAGGTATTTTGTAAAAAATATTATATTTGTATATGGTGTGAGGCCGGAAGCTATTAGAATGGTTTCTTTTATTAAGGAATCTCAGAAATATTCTGATTATTATAAGATTGAGGTTTGCTTAACTAGCCAACATAGGCAGCGGCTGGATTAGGGAGACTTTTTTTCGAATATCTAAGCAGATTACGATCTGGAGTTAATGCAACCAGACTCGACTTTGTTTAATATTATACTACACAGTGTCTACGTTAAATTTTATGAAATTGTGTTGTGGGTGTTTGTTTTCCATGATAAGGTAATAAAAATGCACGAACACTTTGACTCTAGGCGAGAAGGATTTTACAGAAATCATATAATAAAGAATGGTGAACTTTTGATGTTGTAGCAATGGCAATATTAAAGGATGACCGGCAAGTGATACGTAAAGGTTTTGTGTACAACGAAGCCCATCTTGCATAACCATGTACTAGTGGAGCTGAGTTATCTGTAAATCATAACCACGGGATTGAAGTTGCATCGTTGTCCATTAGGGCCGCAAAAGAGAGCGGAGCCGATGCGGTTAAAATACAGACATACACTGCAGATACAATTACTATAGACTGTTCTAATGAATATTGTAAGAGATCAAACATGGCACTCTATGGGATGTAAGAAATCTTTACGATTTATATAAAGAAGCATATACAGCCTGGGAGTGGCATGATAGACGTCGTGATTACGCAGAATTTAGTGGTCTTGTGTTTTTTCCCGCTCCATTTGATACTACGGCTGTTGATTTTCTCGAGTCAAACAATGTTCCTATTTATAAGATTGCATCATTTGAAATTACTGATATTCCTTTGAGTGAATACACTGCTTCAAAGAGAAAACCTATAATTATTTCTACAGGCATAGTTATAATAGGCGAAATATTTGAGGCTGTTGTAGCATGCCGGCGAATGAATAATTATGATATTACTTTATTAAAGTGCACTTCTAGTTACCCTGCTCCGATTCCTGAAGCTAACCTTAAAACCATGATAAATATGAAAGAAACTTTTGGAGTTAAGACTGGACTATCGGATCATGCCATGGGGAGTGATGTTGCTATCGCTGCTGTTGCTCTTGGTGCAGAGGTTGTAGAAAAACATTTTATACTTGACCGCAAAATTGGTGGTCCTGATGCCGAGTTTTCAATGGAATCAGCGGAATTTATGGCAATGGTTTACTCCATCAGGAATGTAGAGAAAGCACTTGGTAGTGTAACATATAAGCTTTCAGAAGGAACGATTAAAAACAGAGAGTTTTCACGATCGCTGTTTGTAGTGGAAGAAATAAATGTTGGGGAATTGTTTACTGAAATAAATGACCAATCGATAAGACCGGGGTATTGGTTACCACCTAAGGAAGTAGAGTCATTTATTGTGAAGCAGGCTAGATATGCGATAAAAAAAGGGAACGCCCTTAGCATGGGGTATGTTGAATTAATTAGGTGATGATGATGTGTTAAGTATACAAGGGGTGTAAAGAATGGTAAATAATAATTATTCACTCGAAATGTTAATGGAAAATAATAGACTGGAACTCAATTTTAATGGTAAAAGTCATATTAAATTAAACAAAGATGTAACTGTTTTCTTTGAGGCAATGACCTGCAATAATCTTGAAGTGAGCGTAGATCAAATTTTGAAATGCTATTCGAGTGAATTTGCACCATCTTGTTGCTACGAAATGTTCTTGCATTATGTTTTTATTGTTTTAGACCATAAAAAAAATATCATCTCAATATACCGTGATGAAACAGGATTCTATAATGTATACTATACTATAGAGAATAACTGTATTTATGTTGGAAACAATCAATTTGATATTATCGCAAAGAGAAGTGATCGAAGATTCAATAATTTTTCAATCTGCTCGTATTTAAGCTTTGAGTATATACGTGATCCACATACGTTTTTTAGGGATGTGATCTCTGTTTGCAGAGGTGAAAAATGTGTGATTGATATCATGTGTAGAAAAATTGAGAATCATTTTGTTAAAACTATATATAGTGATTATGAAAATATTGGCGGTAATAATGATCCCAAAAATATGAAAAATGAGGTAATTAAAGCATTTCAAAGACGAGTTAGTAATCATAATATTGTATTATTATCAGGTGGTATAGATTCGACTATTGCAGCGACCGTGCTAAAAAAACATTTAGGTCAGTCAGTTGAAGCGCTAACTTTTCATGTTCTGGGAGCTGATGATGAGCGCAAGTACTCTCGTGAATGCTCAAGTAATCTTAATCTTAAACATACAGTTGTAGAGATTGATCCTTACTCAAATTTTGAGTTGATTGATTTTGTTGGGACATCAAATTTTCCATATTTAGGAGGATTATTATATCCATCACTTTTCAGTGCACTTGCGAAAACGGATAATAACTCTGTGTCAGTTTTCGCTATGCAAGATACACGTCTACATACACCTCATTTGAGTTTGTATGATGTTATTAATTTAGTATTATTAAGAAATAAACCTGTATGGCGAAATTTAGAAAAAAAAGTGATAGAGCATATGTTACCTGTATTGGGTGATAAGGTAAGATCAAAATTTGAAGGAAAATTAAATATTGATGATATTTATACGTATATTTCAAATACAAAATATCATTATCATCCAAATAGTTCTATAAATAATTCTCTTATTGGTAGAGAGTTTAAGGATGATTTGTTGGGGCAGTTGAAAAAAAGGATTGATATAAAAAAATCAAACAGAGAATTAATAAATCAGATAATCGATGTGGCATGGGATTGGCAATATAAGGACGATATTTCATATATGAGATCCTCAATTGAAAATAATACTCCATATGTTTCACAGATGCCTTATTATGATTATTACTTTACTAAGTATTCTTCAGGTCTTCCTTTTTGGGCATCGATTAAAAAAACAATTGGACGTTCAGGTTTTAATCAAAAAAAAGTAATTATTGATAAATATATTTTGAGACAAGCTTTTGAAGCTGATTTGTCCAAACAGTTGGTTTATAGAAACAAGGCAGTTTCAGTTTCAAATCATCTTTTTCTAAATGGAGCATTAAAGCCATATGTTGAAAACTTTTTTAATAATCGTCTTATAGGGAAATCTGATCTTAGTACAAAATTAAATTTAAATGAGGTATATAATATGGGAATTAATAATAATGGAAAATGGGAGAAAGGTGATTATGAAAATGTAAATGAAGTTATTAATCTTCTGATGCTTGAAATTATTGCATTTAAATATAAAATAAAACTATAGATATGGAGTGTTTAGAATGAAAAAAATATTTTGTGCATTTATTGCATTGATTCCCTTAAATTTTGTTAGGATTATCTTATATAAAACAATAATTAGATACAATATTTCATGGAATAGTAGGGTAGGATGGCTAACGTTTTTTTATGCAAAAAAAGTAGTTTGCAATAAAGTAAATATTGGATGTTTTAATTATATTGATGTAAAAAACTTTATAGCCCAAGATAATTGTAAGATTGGCAGATTCAATGTTTTTAAGCTTTTTAATGATATTTTTATTGGTAAATCTAGTACTATTAATAGTCACAATCGTTTTTTTGGAACGAGAAAAGGAATTTCACCATTTAAATTAGTCGAAAAAATCGATATTGGATGTAATTGTGTTATTACTAATAAACATCTTTTTGATATATCTGACTCGATTACTGTTGGAGATAACGTTACATTCGCCGGTTCGGGAACGCAGGTTTGGACACATGGTTTTGATTTCAGTCATACTAAGATACAAGCTCCAGTAAAATTGGGTTCCAACATTTATGTTGGAACTAGGTCAATTATTATTGGAGGTGTATCAATAGCTGATTATGTATCTATTGGTGCAGGAACAACTGTCTCTTCATCAATAAAAGAATCTGGCTTTTATGTTTCATCAGTTGTTGTAAGAAAAAATAAATCACTTGATTATAGTAATAGTAAAAATATTGTAGAATATAATGGGTATAAATTTGTGCGTAAAATATAGCTCTTAAAAGGATGCTTGCAAATATGCTGGTCTGGAAGTGGAGAATTTGTGGTAATTAAGAATGTTTTTAAAAAATATGTTAATTTTGCAATTTATACAATGCTTAATTATATTGATAAGGCCTTAATTGTTGCCATTCCGATATTGTATTTATTAACAACTAAAAACCAAAATACATATAATAAAATTGAATTCATTATATCATTAGGTGCTGTAATTGCTCCAGTTTTTGAATTTGGTCTTAGAAATTATTTATTATATGGTTACCGAGATTCTGATAATCCCCAGCTTTTTGTTGGCAAAGCATCTAGTTATTTTTTAATAATTAGTTATTTGTATTTTATTGTTTGGCTAATAATCTCAATTGTTTTAAAAATGCTGAATTTGAATAGTTTTATAATATTTGCTATTGTTGGGATAAGAATATTATATAATAATATATTTGCATTTTTCTCAATTGTTGCTAGGTTAAAAGACTCGCCATCTAAAATATTTTTATTATCTATAACAGTTAATGGTATAACCTGTATACTTATAATGGTTTTAAACCTTTTTAATATTCCATTATCAATCCAATTGATCTTTCTAACGCATATAATTGCCGTTCTAGGTTTTGGTTTGTATATTTGCATTAATAGAATTTGGAAACAATGGCATGGAATAATAGAATATGTTAAGAAAGCATTAATATACTCCTGGCCTCTTATTCTGAATATTTTTCTAGTAATGTTGGCTCAGAATATCGGAAAAATATACACAAAATTATTCTTAAACGAAGAAGCAATGACAAGGATTGCACTCGCTCAAAGGGTAACATTGATAATACAATTAGGACATACTTCTATTACTGGTTACTTGTCCAAAAAAATGTTTTTAGAAAAGGGATTGGAGATAAGTAAAAAAATATTATTACTATATACTCTGGTTTTATCTGTTAGCATTGCGATGTGTATATTATTTTCATTGCTATTATACCTATTTATGTCTTCATATAATTTACTTATTGATCCAATTTTTTATATTATGATCATTTATACAGCTTTATGGTGTTATTCGGCTTTTTTCGAAATTTACTTGAGTCGTAATAATAAAAATATCTACATTCCAATTACCACTGTTATTAGTTTTTCTTTATTTATAATAGCACTTATGGTTTTTAAGTTTATGGGTGTTATGGGTATTGCATTTGCTATGGGTGTTCATGGTCTCATGAGCTTAATACTGATTATGATAACTATAAAAGCATTAAAGAAGAAATATGTTTATAACATTTAAGCTGTATAGGAGCGGAATTATTTATGAGCGATATTAGTATTTGTTTTGTGGCGAATTTTCATAAAACTGAGTTATTTGATTTATGGGCAAAATCGCTACAAGTAGAAAAGAAAAATATTTTTTGGATAACAACAAATCAAAAAATATATAATAATTTAGCAAAAGATTATTTAATTAATAATATATTGCTAGTAAATTGGGAAACGTTTGATAAATTTGAATATCTTGGCGAGTTCAATTTAAATGAACTTGTTTATGGAGATCGATTGCTCCGTTATCAAAAGAAAAAGGGTTTAAAATGGTTAAGATCCATACAAAAGCCTTTAATTGATTTTATATCAACTGCTAATATTAAATTTATCATTGGTGAGTTGACATGGGCTCATGAAATATTGATTATGCGAATTGTAAAGTATTTAAAGGATCTGAATTGTGTTTATTTAAATCCACATACAGTAAGAATTCCGAATAGCAGATTTGCTTTTTTTTTAGATGAATTTCAAACCGAATTATATGAAAATCAGTTAGAAGCACCATCAAAAGAATTTCTTGAAAAAGAATTTACTATTAAAAAGCCAGATTATTTCAATTTAAATAATGAAATTATTAAAAAATCTCGTACAGCTTTTAGTAAAATAAAACGATTAAGAAGATTCTTTACAAGAGAAAATATAGACAAATATGATCCAACTTTACCTAATAACCCAATATTACAGTTCAAACTTAGAGCATTAGAGGAATTTAATAGAGAAGCGTATTATTTTATACAAAAAACACCATGGGAAGCTATCAAAGATAAAAAGTATGCATTATTAGCGTTGCATAAGCAACCAGAGGCTTCTATAGACGTGTTGGGCAGATATGCTGAAGATCAGTTGCAAAATATTAGAAATATATGGAGAATATTACCGGAGAACTGTTTGTTAGTAATTAAAGAACATACTAACGCGATTGGCGATCGTTCGTTGTCGTTTTATAGAGAGATAAATAAACTGCCTCGAGTAGTTTTAATTGATGAAAAAATTGATTCCTATATTCTAATAAGAAATGCAGACTATATATTCTCAGTTTCCGGGACAATTGCATATGAAGCTGCATTGTTAGATAAAAAAGCTTTTACTTTATGTAGGACTTTTTTTAATAAACTTAAATACTGCAGTTATATTAATTCATTTAATAATGCAGATTACTACTTAAAACTACAAGCTTCATGCGGTAATATGGATAAGCAAGAATTCTATTCATGGCTATGGGCAAGAAGTTTTCCAGGAATTATAAGTGATCCAATATCAAATATTGATTGTTCGTCGGAGCAAAATATTACTTTGCTTGCTCGTGCGTTGACAGCAGTGATAAATGATTATGTTAATTGAAAAAAAATTTAATATTAGTAGCTTAAGTATACTTATATTGTCTATGTTGATAGGCGTGTCATATCTACTGATGTTTGACGGTTATAAATATGTGTGGTTGATCAATAATATAGTAATAATAATGGCATATTATCTTCTTGTAAAATATCAAACAGTAGTAATTGTGGTTATTTTGATACTTTCTTCGAGAGTTCTTAACGGCTTTCTTGGTGTCAACGGGTCTAATAGTTATAGTTATGGAATAGTGATTACTACATACTTGCCAATGCTGGTTTTTATATTATTAAAGACCAAAAAAAGTACGTGCTTTAAGCTAAAGGATATTAATAAAATAAAATTTGCTATAATTTTTATTTTTTATTCAATCTTAAGCTTTATTTTTAATATAAATACTGCATATCCTATGCTAACAAAGAATATTATTCCATTATCATATTTTATTATTTTTTCAGTTTTTTATTATAAAGAATATCAAGCAATTAAAATCACTCATGTTGTGATTTACTTCCGTGTTATTTTATTGTTTTCCCTAGTTGTCTATTTTCGGCCTGATTATTACCTCGTCTACTCCAGTCTTATGCAGTCCGGTTATGTTTTTGGTGTTCCTGTAGTGCAGCCATTTAGTGATTATTTTGGTTTTATTCGTAATCATGGAATATTTTTTGATGGAAGAATATTTGGTATTTTTATTTATACTTATCTTTATGTATTAATGCAATCAAAAAAAAAGATACAAATTATAGAAATACTTATGCTTTCAATTATTACCTTGACGACTGTTTCTAGAGGAAATATCATTGTCTTTTTTGGGTTGATGTCTATTTACGCATTTAAACAAATGCTTTTTATCAAGAGAGTAGCATTTTTTCTTGTCGTGGTATTAATAGGGGTTTTGTTACTAAATAATACTGGTGCAGTATCAAGTGAATCACTTTCAAATTTTATTTCTTCCTTTAACATCATTGGTGAAAATAATGCTTTCTCGCAAAGAGAGGGGTTTTCCGAGTATGCAATAGCAAAGTTTACTGAACGCCCATTATTTGGATATGGATTGGGAAGTTTAACAGCAAGAGATACTATTGAAAGACATGTAAAAGTTGGTAGTGTCTATTATAATACTGTATCCGATGCTTACCTTTTTACAATTCTTGCGGAATTAGGGTTGCTAGGATTTGTTTTATTTCTTTTATCATTGATTGATATAATTATTTCTAGATATGATATTCTATCTGTGGGGTTTTTCTTATTATTTCTTAGTCATATGATTGGCACTGATATTCCTAATATATCAATGCCTTACTTTTGCTTGTTGTTGTTGTTAATTAACAGTAAGCAACGTGTTAATCGTTTACAAATGTATAGTGCAAACATGATTAAAAGCCCGATAAAGAAGATGAAGGTAATGCGATAGGTTGATTTTTATATAAATAATGTTAGCACCAGCAAAATGAATATATATGGATTATTCCAGTATTTTAGTTATCGTTTTCCCTTTGTAGCTGCCATGGCATTAGTATGAGTGTGTTATCTTTTGTGATATGTTGCAGGAACTTGTTGAGAAAGATCACGCTGTCTTTGATTATTAGCTTTAGTTCTTTTTCTAAATGCAGTATCCGTCAATTGCATTCAAGCGTATAAAGTCCTTTCAAATATTCATATTACTAGAAAGATTGTTCATAATCATGAGAGTGAGATTTTAATCTAATGGAAAAAATCAATTTATTTATTGACGGCCATGTCTTAGATGAGACAAATCAGGGAACCTCAACGTTTATTAGAGGTTTGTACTTAGCACTGGCTAAAAAGTACCCAGCAGTTACAGTATGCATTGGCATATGTAGCCGGGAAACAGTTTTAAAAGAAGTGGAACTATTTAAATACTGCAAACCAGTTTATTACAAAGCAAAGAATAAATATTTCAGATTATTAATCGATGTACCTATAATAATACGGAAGTATAATATTGATTATGCCCATTTTCAATATTTCACACCTTTAGTTAAAAATTGCAAATGGATTGTTACAATACATGACTTATTGTTCAATGATTTTCCAAAAGAATTTCCGTTTTTTTATAAAGTTATCAGAAATATTTTATTTTATATTTCTTTGTTTCGTTCTGATATAAAGACTACGGTCTCAGAGTATTCAAAAAAAACAATAATCCGGGATTTTAAGATTAAAGAGAGTCTTATTAATGTGATTCCAAACGCTGTTGATCCATATTTTTTTATTAATCACCAAGATAAGGCAATGCTAAAAGTTGTAATAAAAAAATATGATTTGAAAAATTATATTTTGTTTGTTAGCAGGATTGAACCAAGAAAAAATCATATTATTTTAGCTCGAGCTTTTTATGACCTTCAGCTTGACAAAAAAGGATATCAGCTAGTTTTTGTTGGTCGAAAGTCCATTCATGTTTCCGAACTCGAAAGCTTCATTAATAGTATTCCAGAAGATAGAAGAGTTTGCTTGCGCCGGTTAGAAAGTATTCCAAATAATGAGTTGCAATACTTGTATAAGGGGGCAAGACTTTTTATCTATCCTTCTAAGGGGGAAGGTTTTGGTATCCCTCCACTTGAAGCTGCCGTTACAGGAATACCAACTTTATGCTCAAATGCGACTGCAATGAAAGATTATAGTTTTTTTGATGATTGTTTTTTTAATCCGAATGATATAGAAGAATTAAAGCAAAAGATTACTGACAATCTTAATAGAAATGATGAAGTAAATATAAGGCGTAAAAAAGAGATTATATTGAATAAATACAATTGGACAAAATCTGCAACAGAACTTATGAGGTTGATTGAGATTGAATCTGAGCGGAGTATAAATGAAAATAGCAATTCTTAGCACACGAGGAATCCCTAATAATTACGGTGGCTTTGAACAATTTGCTGAATATATTTCTGTTGGGCTCGTGCAAAAGGGCCACGAAGTAACCGTTTACTCACCTATGTACCATCAGTATAGCTCTCCTTGTTTTAATGGAGTGCAAATAAAGCATGTTTATAGCCCTGAACCTTGGTTAGGTGGAGCTATCGGTAGTTTTTTCTATGATTATTTGTCTTTAAAAGATGCATTATTAAATGATTCATTTGACATAATCTATGACTGTGGCTACACCAGCATAATCCCGGCTTATATAAGATTTGCGGTTTCAAAATTAAAAACATCAATAATTGTTACCAATATGGATGGTTTGGAATACAAACGCACCAAATTTAACCCTTTGGTGCGTTCTTTTATTTTCTGGGAAGAAAAGCAAGCTGTTAAACTAAGCCACGCTTTGATCGCTGATAACGTAGGTATACAACAATACTTAAAAGAAAAATACAATGCAAATTCCGAATTTATTCCTTATGGCGCTAATGTACCTGCAGTTTTTAAAGAAACACAGTTGGAGCCATACTGTATAAAACCCGAACAGTATTATTTGCTTATAGCACGAATGGAACCGGAAAATAATATTGAGATGATAATTGAAGGCTATATAAACTCTATTTCTGATAAAATACTTGTAATAATCGGCAATACAAATACAAAATTTGGCAAAAAAATCAGTAAAAAATACCAATCGGAACATAACATAAAGTTTGTTGGTGGCATTTATAAATCAGAAATCATTGATGCGTTGCGGCATTTTTCTGCTTTGTATTTTCATGGCCATAGTGTAGGTGGAACTAACCCATCGCTGCTTGAAGCTATGGCCGCACAATGCCTAATAGCTGCCCATGATAACAGTTTTAACCGAACGACCCTAAACGATAACGCCTTGTTCTTTACTAGCCCGCAAGATGTCGCCGCAATTATTAAGCTACCAGAAAACAGATTAAAAGAGTATCGACAGAACTATACACCACTAAACTTGCATAGCATAAACACAACCTATACATGGGAAAATATCGTAACTAAACACGAAGTTTTTTTTAAAAAATTACTTGAAAGGACAAATACGAAATGAAAGGTATCATTCTCGCCGGAGGTTCCGGCACTCGCTTGTTTCCCATCACCTACGCAATATCCAAACAGATCCTGCCTGTCTACGATAAACCCATGATTTACTACCCCCTGTCCGTGCTTATGCTTGCCGGCATCCGGGATGTACTTATCATTTCCACCCCCCGCGACATACCCGTTTTTAAAGAACTTTTTAAAGACGGCCAGCACTTGGGTATGAGCTTTAGCTATGCCATCCAGGACAAACCACGTGGGCTGGCCGATGCCTTTATCGTAGGCAAGCAGTTTATCGGTAATGATACTGTCGCATTAGTCTTAGGTGACAATATTTTTTATGGCCAAAGTTTTTCCAAAACCCTTTCCCAGGCAGCCGCCCGTACTAGTGGTGCAACCATCTTTGGTTATTACGTTAAAGACCCTACATCCTACGGTGTCGTGGAATTCGATAGCAGTGGCAAGGTAATTTCAATCGAAGAAAAACCAGCAAAACCACGTTCGCATTACGCAGTGCCAGGACTGTATTTCTATGATAACCAGGTAATCGACATCGCCAAACACGTACAACCATCAGCCCGGGGCGAAATTGAAATAACCGCTGTAAACAACGAGTATTTGGCGCGAGGTTCGCTCCAAGTAGAAAAGCTGGGGCGAGGCATGGCCTGGCTTGATACCGGCACCTATGATGGCCTGCTGGAAGCCGGTAACTTTGTCGAAGCCATCCAGAAACGCCAGGGCTTGTACGTATCCTGCATCGAAGAAATAGCCTATCACAAAGCTTGGATTAACCAGGAACAGCTGCTTACATTGGCCGCAGGCATTAAAACCGAATATGGCGAATACCTGCGCTACATAGCCGCCAATACCTAAAGGAAACCCATGCCCTGTACTATTCAAACAACACCAATAAAAGATCTACTCGTAATTGAACCAAAAGTTTTTCCTGATAGTCGGGGCTGGTTTTATGAATCCTACAAAGCATCCGATTACCAAAAAGCCGGCATAGTAGAAATTTTTGTGCAGGATAACCACTCCTTATCTTGCCGGGGCACCTTGCGCGGCCTGCACTTTCAGACCGCACCACATGCCCAAGGCAAGCTGGTACGCGTTACGCGAGGCTGCATCTGGGATGTTGCCATCGATCTGCGCCACAATTCTGCAACCTTTGGCCAGTGGCATGGCCTTGAACTGTCAGCCGAGAACCGCTTGGTATTCTGGATCCCCGCTGGCTTTGCTCATGGCTTTATCAGCCTTGAAGATGATACCGAGCTACAGTATAAGTGCACCGCCGAATACTGCGCCGCCGCCGATGCCGGCTTGCACTGGAACTCACCCTTACTGAATATTCCGTGGCCGGATCTTGGCCTGCCACCACTGTTATCACCCAAAGACGAACAACTACCACCTTTTGACCCATCATCCGTATATTTTAAGGATTTTGCATGATCTGGATAGTTGGCAATAAAGGCATGTTAGGTAGCGAACTTTGCGACCTGCTGACAGCCAATAAGCAAGAATTTCTGGCAAGCGATCGCGAGCTGAACATCCTGGATACTGAAGGCCTGCGTCAATTTTCCAAAGACAAAAATCTGCACTGGATAATCAACTGCGCCGCCTACACGGCCGTCGATAAAGCCGAAGACGAAGAAGAGCTAGCCCTAAGACTGAATGCCGAAGGCCCGGCCAATCTGGCTCAAATTGCCCGAGACTGCAAAGCCCGCCTGATCCATATTTCCACTGATTATGTATTCTCAGGAACCGGCAGCCAGCCCTATACCGAAGATAACCCCATGCAACCCCTTGGTGCGTATGGCCGGACCAAAGCTGAAGGCGAACGCCGCGTATTGGCACTAGCTCCCGATGCCCTTATAGTACGCACCGCCTGGCTGTACGGCAAACACGGCCCCAATTTCGTTTATACCATGCTGCGCTTGATGAAAGAACGGGAGAGCCTCGGTGTAGTTGTGGACCAGCAGGGTAGCCCCACTTGGGCCCGGGATTTAGCTAGAGCCCTGCTTGCCCTGATAGAACAAGTATCAGTGCCGGGTGGAGTGTACCATTGCACCAACGAAGGCCAAACTACCTGGCATGAATTCGCCCAAGCCATCCAGCACTACGGCCTTGAGTTTGGCCTTTTGGAGAATGCTTGTATCATAAACGGCCTGCGCACCGACCAGTATCCCACCAAAGCCAAAAGGCCGCAATATTCGGTGCTAAGCAAGGAAAAAATAAAAAGTCTGGGCATTGCGGTGCCGGATTGGCGGGAGAGTTTACAAGCCTTTCTTAGAGATCTGTAACGGAGATATTATGCGGAACGATCAGGAAACATCCTCTGTTCTCAATCTTGTAAAATCCTTTGTCGAACGCGAAAGACAGCGTTACACAATCAAAGCTGCATATTTGTTTGGTTCCTGGGCCTACGGAACACCAAATGCGGACAGTGACATTGATATCGGCTTGATACTTGAAAGGGCCTTAAGTATCGAAGAAGAAGCTAGTATTTTTTCTGACGCCCAAGAGATGCATTACCGGTTGGAACCGCACGTGTATACTCAAAAACAGTTCGATATCGGAAAAAGGGCGATAATAGAAGACATCAAAGAGCACGGAATCAAAATCGCCTGATAAAGTAGGATAGTTATGACCCCACCCGGAATATGTCAATATTGATGAGCCAACCTAAAAAAAGATTGAAATCGCGGCTATGAAGCAGCATGTATCCATTTCAAAACAGGTTGTAGCGCAGCTACGCGAGCGAGAGGAGCCTGTTTATCCAAGGAATTTTGAATCTCTATATGGCTCGATATCTGATGATTCTTTTACCCGTCCCGAAAATATCCAGTTTAAAAAAGAAAATGAAAGAGAACAATTATAGTGTATTTTTTGGGTGTTTATAAAAGCAAGCGAAAAACAGAAAATATGGAAAAGGTCGAAAAGTTTCTTGAACCTTTTGAAGTAAAGGAGAACTATGCGAAATTTTAAAACCATACTGGTTACTGGTGGAGCCGGCTTTATCGGTTCCAATTTTATCCGCTATCTTCTGTCCGGTACTTCTGGTTTTACCGGCCGGATTGTAAACCTGGATGCGCTAACCTATGCCGGGAACCCGGAAAGCCTGGCTGATATACAGCGCATGTATGACGCTACGCGCTATTTTTTTGCGCAGGCGGACATCTGTGATAGGGCAGCGATCGAAAAAGTATTTAGTGAGTATGATATAGACGCAGTGTGCCACCTTGCGGCCGAAAGCCACGTGGACCGTTCGATCCACGGCCCTGAGGCTTTTGTGCGCACAAACGTAATGGGCACCTTTACCCTGCTGGATGTTGCACGTACTGCCTGGAAAGACCGAGAAGATGTGCTGTTCCACCATGTAAGCACCGACGAGGTGTTTGGTTCCTTGGGCGAGACCGGCTATTTTACCGAAACCACCCCATACGATCCGCGCTCGCCTTATTCAGCCAGCAAAGCCTCCAGTGATCATTTGGTAATGGCCTATCATCATACCTATGGTCTGCCGGTAACACTGACCAATTGCAGCAACAACTACGGCCCTTACCAGTTCCCGGAAAAGCTTATCCCTGTAATGATCCTGAACATGCTGGAGGGTAAAAATCTGCCGGTGTACGGCGACGGGCGAAATATACGCGACTGGCTGTATGTAGAAGACCATAATGCCGCTGTGTGGACGGTAATGCAAAAAGGCCGTCTTGGAGAGACCTATAATATCGGTGGCGAGAACGAATGGCAGAATATTGAGTTGCTTAAGCGCTTGATCGACATTGTAGTCGAAGAAACAAAAACTCCGCCAAGCCAGTATCAGGCCCTGATTACTTATGTAACAGACCGGCCAGGCCATGACCGGCGCTATGCTATAGACTGCAGCAAACTAAAAAACGAACTCGGCTGGCGTCAGTCCGTGGACTTTGCAGGAGGCTTGCGTAAAACCGTTCGTTGGTATCTGGATAATCCCCAATGGATAGACCATGTGCGCTCGGGTTCCTACCGGGATTGGCTGCAGCAGAATTACGGAGAGCGTTGAGCGGCTATAATATAACATTACTATCGACAATATGTAAAAATTGCGCGTAATCCTGTTATAAGGAGCTACGCATGATTCTGAACATCAACCCCCTGGTCGACATCGTTTTCAAGAAACTGTTCGGCAGCCCCCCCTATGAGTCAAGATAGTTGTCACCTACTATTTTAAGGAGATGACGACTATGGGATACTCGATCAAACACAAAATGCTGGTTCTGCAGAAAGTGCTGCCACCATCTTCCATGTCTGTACACG
>Ga0180007_10003721_pt1 | contig 16742 bp, 15 predicted proteins | sample MM_PC_MetaG_FD_121122 | JGI IMG/M metagenome (GOLD analysis project Ga0180007, IMG submission 121122) | Groundwater microbial communities from the Aspo Hard Rock Laboratory (HRL) deep subsurface site, Sweden - MM_PC_MetaG | ecosystem: Environmental > Aquatic > Deep subsurface > Groundwater... | reverse complement strand
CGGATCTAAGGTAATGATCTTGCTGGGATTATCTGCTGAGCCAATAAAACCAGTAACAATTCTGGTATGCTCACCATTAACAGCCACTACATTGCCTCCGTCCGATGTTTTCCAGTCAATGCGCGTGCCAGAACCAGCCGTCCCCCAGACAATAACCGGATTGCCGTTTTTAATTTCATTAGTTAATTGAGTTATGGTCCAGCCAGTGAACCATTCAGACTCACGATACGATTGGCCTGCCGTAGCAATGGGCTGCCAATAAACACCATACCCGGTTGAGGGCTGTTTGCCGTCAATATCGCCCACAAAAGCAATATGCGGATTGCCCCACACACCATCTTGTTTTGGTGTGGGATCAACGCCTATGGCCTCAATTATGGTGGCTTCTGAAACATTTATTCCGCGAAAGATCAGGGCCATGACCAACGTTGCAATTTCACAGCTTAAATTATGCTCCTGCCGGTGAAAAGGCACAGCCAGATTAGTAACTGATAGTTCAGTGATAAAAGGGATTGTAATAGCCTGTTCTGAGTCAAAACCGGTCTGGCTGGTGATGCCCTTGGCTACAGCAGCTATATACTCAGCATTAAACCCTAAAGACTCGCTGGGATGGAAAATTATAGTTTGGTCATCATCCCAGGTAAAACTGCCAGCTGTCTGCGGGGAAATGCTAAACCCTCCTTGTGCAGACTCACGATTCACCGGCTGGTCAAAAACAATTTTCACGCTGCTGTTTACGCTTACCCCCTGATTGCCTGAAGCGGGAAAGGAGCGTAAAAGTTTAACCGGTCCGATTGTTTTAAAAGTATGCACTGAATCTTCCTCAAGATAGCCTCCCTCATATGTACTTAAACCGGATTTTAAACTAACAGTGTATTGTGTATCCTGAGAATACCCATCTGGAGTGAAAGTAACCGTTTTATAATCTTCAGTAATCCACTGGCCTTCTAAAGCCGGCTCTATGGCCACATTTTCCTTAAAAGAAGTTAAATCAACATTTTCAGAAAACACTATGCTGATATCTTCATCCAAAGAAACAGTATTTCCTTGGGGTGAAAAACTTTCTATACCCGGCGCTTCACGCACCTGCCAGGCTCCATGCCAAACCGACTCAGGCTCATCTTGAAAAGCAATTTCCTGAGTACCAAAATGATACCTGATTTTCTTTCTGAAAATATTCAGTTCGTATTCCTGACCTTGAGATAATAACCCTTTAGGTTCAATAAAATATTTTCTCTTATCATTAGATAAACTGGCTGTGGCCTCAATTTCAGGAGTAAACTGGAAATCAAATTCTGATAAATTTTCGTTAATCTTATCCAAACTAATAGTCCATTCCTGATTCACGCGAATCAAATCTGCTGGATCTGGTGATACTAATTCAACATCCGGCATATCCTCAGTAGTAAAAACTAAGACATATTCTGCCGGCTCTTTATAAGATGGCAGGGCGCTTTCTACGTTTGAAACTTTTACCTGGTATGTAACTCCTGTACGCCAAGTCAGTTCTGGCGTAAAAACTATTGTTTTAACTAAGTGCTCATTTATTACATTATCCTCATATCTAATCTGGCCGTAAACCTCAGGTGTAATTTCAATATCTATCTGTCTGGCCACTGGCCAGTCAAATTGCAACATGATTTCAGAATCAGTCAGGACCTTGCCATCAACTTTTTCTACGATCATCTCCGGCTGAGGAGCCCGGCCAGCCAGCAGTATTAAAAACACGAGTAACAGGAATATGGCGCTGGCAATACTCCAGACAATATAAGATGCTTTAAATCTTTTTTCTTTTTCTTTTTTATTGTTTAAAGCCATAATTATACAGCAATTATACCAAAAAAAATGCTTAATAACAATAAAAAACACCCCAATATTTTAAGGCGTTCTTGAATAAATTATTTTAAATTATTAATTGTCTGGTTCTTTTGGCTCCTCCTGGGCAGGTGCTGGTTCACTTTTATCCGGTCTGCCTTTCTTAAGAACGCTGACAATACCTAAGATAACTCCAATAACACCAACTAAAAGCATTAAGCCAATATACCAATTAGGCATAGAGAATCCATCAATATCAAAAATCAAAAGAACAATCCCATCTAAACTGATGAGTATCCCTACTACCAACGTATAAATTGCTGCGGCCATATTTTTGTATTAATAATCAATATATACAATTTTACCAATATTATTTTTTATAGTCAATTATTAATCAATAAAAAAAGAGCTCTGCTACTTAGTACGTAACAGAGCTTTTCATAACCGCTAAATGCTTAAGCTTCGGGTTCAACATCAGTAGCAACGACAATTGGATGCTTTATTTGCCCAAAAGCAAAACTAGCTGAAGGGCCACCTCCAAAGCTGAACCAACCAAATCTCTTACCCACTTCTAATAGTTCAGGGTGAAGAGCTAAGGCTAAGGGTATCGAAGCGGTGGTCGTATTGCCAAAACGCCCATCTGCGGAAATAACTGATCCTTGAAATCCCTGACCTTGCCACGCCTTGACAATTGGGCCATTAAGCTGGGCCGGGTTCGCCTCATGAAGTGTAACAAGATCAATTTCATCCAAACTTAATTTAGCTTTTCGAAGTGCTGCTTGTATAGCCGGCTTGCTCATGAATGGTACAAAAAGATCCTTTACTCCAGGTCCATTCATACTTAGACAATTCAGATATTCAACCAGATCCGCTTCAGATTGAATAGGTCGCGCTGTCCCTCCAGCAGGCGTCGTAATAAGATCCGCTCTTGAACCGTCAGCCCAACTCCAAAAGTAGCTTGGATCAAACCAGTCGTCTTCAACCGGAACTGCTGCACAAAGCGTAGCCGTGCCTGCGTCTGCCAGCACACAAGCAAACGTGCGGTCCTGCCAGTTAATCAAGGTGCTCATCTTATCAGCGCCAATTAGCAGTACATAACGCGCCTGCCCAGAACTAATAAGACCATAGACCAACCGTAAACCAGCTACCCATGAACTACAGGCTAAGGAGCCATCATCGCAGATTAATTCCCTTGGCAACACACCATCCAAAACTGGGATTCCCAGTCGATGCTGTAAAACTATTGCATCAGGAGGACTGGCTAGATATGATGGGGTGACCGTACGAAATATTACCCCGTCTATCTCATCAGCAGCAATACCCACCCTATCCATTAAGAGCTTTGCAGCAAAGTAAGCCAAATCATTTGTACTGACATCTTCTGCACCAAAGCGGCGTTCACTAAATCCAATATACCTCCTGATCCAGCGATCACTGGTTCTGAATAGATCAGTTGCCTTTCCCATAATCAGTGGCTGACCTGCGTCTTCGAGACGCTTGTTTACAACTCCCAATTCCTCCAGTAAGCGTTCAGCGATCATATTATTTGTTACAACATTTGGTGGCGCAAAAGCTGTAATGCATTCTATGCCCATACCAAACGAAGGTCGAGAGGCCATAAAAACCTCCTTCTATTTTTGAACGATCTTTTTCTGTTTTTTACCCCTTTATAAAATCATATCCAAAAAAGCCGGCTTGGTCAAGCCGTGAGGCCCCGAGCGAAGCCGAGGGGTCAACTAGCCCAGGCCCCGGAGCGCAGTCGAGAAACTAAAAAGACCTTAACTAGTTAAAAAGCTGATCCGTGATGCTCCTATACCATCTTCTAACCGACTTTAGTCGGGTAGGTCAAAAAATAGGCTTACGCCACTAAAGTGGCTATGAAAAAAAAGGCCATCTAGCTGACTTATCAACACGCCAAACCTTACTTTTTAGTAATCGCGTTAGTGAACCAGGAAATCACCCACAATATTAGCGCTCCAATTACAGCCGTAGGCCAGAATTTATCTATTGCGAATCCGCTTACTACCGTAGCTACCAACCAAAGCAGACCAGCATTGATTATAAAAGTAAATAAACCAAGCGTCAGTATATTTATTGGCAGGGTCAAAATAACCAAGATTGGCTTAAGAATGGCGTTAGCTATACCTAAAATCAAAGCGGCAATAACGGCTGCCGGCCAGAATGACTCAACTTCAAAGCCATTTAGCAGATAAGCTACAACTAACAAGGCTGCAGCGTTTAGTAATAACCTAATGATCAAATGCATAATTTTTTAATTATTAATGTAAAATGTATAATTTATTATCGCTAACCACACTGTATCGGCTGCTGAAAAAAAGGATCCTGGTAAATTGTGTTGTCTAATTTCAAATATAATAATACAGCGCCAGGATCTACCTGTGTTTCTGGAATGCATACTTCATAATCGCCAATATCGGATGAAATAATTACAGTCTGCTGTGGCCAGGTGAAAGATTCTTCTCCATGATTTTGCAGTGCAATTACTAACGGCGCCGTACCAATAAGAATTGGTGAATCTGCTGGATAATCACCCTCTACCCAGCCATCATCCCATCGCAACCAGCCAAGTAAACGAGCATCGTATATATCCCCGCGTGAAAAAGCAATGGCACCATAATCAGGCAACGAGGTAGTGCTAGCCGATAATATTATCTTTGGTTGCGCGCCGCTACTAAGAAGTGTAGAACAACTAGTTATGGTGGTCATTTCCTGTAAAAGCGGGTCGTAGTATGTATTCCCATTGGTGGATACATAAATAAGCTTTTTCTTGGAATTTTCAAGTGTTAGGGCCGGCACACAAGCAGTCACAACACCTAAGTCACTATCAAACGTAAATACCTGTTTAGGAAAAATAATTGATTCTTCTGAAAACTTATTTTGGTAAGCAATAATAAGCGGGGCGTGGCCGCTATTATTAGCCAGTACATTATCATCAACGAATACTGGACTCGAAACACCCACTTCATTATAATTCCCAAACTGGTATGAAACATCACCTAACACTGCCCGATGAAAAATAAGCGTACCATTTTCAGCTAACTCTTGTGATAAACCAACATCTACTAAGTCTGTCGGAGCGAAAGAATTTTGAATTACGGTGCTGCAATCCGATTCATGTATCTTTTGAGTCAAAAGGGCATCCTCAAAAGCATTACCCTCATGATCAATATAGGTAACCTCCGAATCAAGTGAATCAGGGAGCGTTATAGATGGTAGGCAAACATTTTTAACCTCCCCGGCAACATCCCAGACAGTTATCATATCTTGAGGAGTTACTAGCGTTTCACCACTACTAATATTTGGATGGGGTGCTATAGCCAGCGGTGCGTTTCCATAAGCTCTTAAATAACAATCTCCACATAAAGCCTCCCTGTCAAAATTAGCAGGATAAAGATAGCCAAACTCCCAAATATCATCCCAAAAACTTCCTCGAGTAATGGCATGATAATCAAAATTTTCAGGATACAAAGCGCTGGTTCCTGCTTCGTACACATTTAAAACCATCCCCCTGTTGAGTAGAGAAGAACACGATCCTGATAAGGCGGAATTAGTTAGACTTATGTCAAAATAAGGCGTGCCTTCAGTGTCAAAAAACCGCTGTTCTCCAGAAGAAAGATCACCTAGGCAAATAGTATATATTTCTCCCAAACTGTCTTTAATCGTCATGTGCTGGCTAAGCGGGAAATCGCCATTTTGTGCTATCACTGATAGCGGTTGTTGTTCACCTGAAAACTGCCCATCAACAAATGTGATATTGCACTGGTTTGGATTTGTAGATACAAATCTGCCTAATTCAATTATTCCATTCTTAACAAATAAATTTGAACCATCCACACATGACGAACCAGTCGGCTCGCCAAATAAATGGTCAAACATATCTGAATACAATTCTGTAATATCCGTTACGATTAGCGGAGCAGGGTGGCCGTTTGAATGACCATTGGGTTGGCCATGTGAACCACCGCCAGGATTCGGACTATCCGAAAATCTTGTTAAAAGCGCTGGCACTACAGCAAATGAAAAAATACCAATACCAATTATTGACGTAGCGATTAATAATCCATTTCGCGTTTTAGTGGAAGTTGCTTGTTTTATATCTATCTTCATTAATTTAAATTAACAATTAAACTCGCCATAAAAAACTTATTACACATCTCACAAATCAATCACTATACATTTTACATTATTAATTATACATTATTTATTTACCGCCTACCGGATTTGTCACCCTATGGGCGATGTCCCGAAGGGCCAAACCGGTGTTACATAGATGACCTGCCCGCCACGTAGTATGTGGCCCGCCGCAGGTCGCAATTACCGCGTGTGGGATTCGAACCCACGATCTCCTGGATGAGAACCAGGTGTCCTAGACCAAACTAGACGAACGCGGCCTGAATACTTCAATAAATAATAATCAATAGAATGATTTCAAATTCTGTACCTGGCTAGATTTACCCCGTACTTTCTGCAAAGTGGAACAGTGCGGGGCGAAGGCGGCCTAAAAACTGCCTGCATATTCTAACATATGCGCGACCCCTATCAAGGGATGCCATAACTACAATTCACAATTCCCGCCTGCCCGGAAATTAATGAATAACAAATAATACTACCAGTTCTTTCGGGCTGTTTCAAAATAGATCGCGGCCAAAAAGGAGCCAATTGACATTTGCAGATAGAATGCTGATGGAATATAAATTATTTCATTTCTTACCTCTGTAAAAAATCCAAAAATTCCGCACATTAATCCGAAAATTGCAAAGGCTATGGGTATATATTTGCTTTTCATTATTTCACCCCCTTTCAATAAATAAAAGTTTATAAATTATTTCCGATTTCCTGGCACATTTTTACTAAGGCATTGGCATAGCCCCATTCATTATCATACCAGGCAATTACTTTCACTAAATCCCCGTCAATTACTTTTGTCAGACTTAAATCAACGATGGAAGTATGAGGATTACCAATTAAATCAGAAGAAACTAACGGCTCTTCCGTCACCTCCACTACCCCCATATACAGCGGCTTTTTAACAGCTTGCTTAAAGGCATTGTTAATATCCTCAACGGTCACCTTCTTCTTGAGCAGTATAGTTAAATCTGATAAGGAAACAATCGGAGTAGGCACGCGAATGGCTAGCCCGTCAAATAAACCCGCTAATTCCGGAATTGTCTCAGTAGTGGCAGCGGCGGCGCCAGTAGTAGTGGGTATAATATTCTGCGCCGCTGCTCTGGCCCGGCGTAAATCCTTATGCGGCCCGTCAACAATATTCTGGTCAGCTGTGTATGAATGAATAGTAGTCATACTGGCCTTTTTTACGCCAAATTTACCGTGCAGTATGGCAGCTACTGGAGCGATGCAGTTAGTTGTACATGAAGCATTAGAAATAATTTTCTGATCTTTAACCTGATTATTATTTACGCCCATGACAAACGTCTGCACATTTCCGCCCTTGGCAGGAGCTGAAATAATTACCCACTTAGCACCTGCAATAATATGTGCCGAAGCCTCCTCTTCGGTTCTGAACCTGCCCGTGGACTCAATTACAATGTCTATTTTTAAATCGGACCAGGGTAGCTTAGCCGGCTCTTTTTCCGATAATACTGGATATTCCTGGCCATCAACTATAATGCTATTATCATTATAACTGACTTTTTTATCAAATTTTCCGTAAACCGTATCGTATTGTAAAAGATGGGCCAATGTTTTATTGTCCGTCAGGTCATTCAGGGCTACAATTTTAATATCCTTTTTTGTTAAAGCTACTTTAAGCGCTGCCCTGCCAATTCTTCCAAAACCATTTATGGCAATTCTTAATGACATATTAATTCATTCTTAATAATTAAAAATTATTTTACCATCCCGGCACTGCCAAGAAATTCCATTTTTTCTTCTGTCACTTTCTGGATTGCTTCTATGGAAGGAGTCATCACCTCGCGCGGATCATAAATATCAGGATTGTTTTCTAAAGTATGCCGTAAGGTCTGTGTAAAAGCTAATCTCAGTTCAGTATCAGTATTAATTATGGTAATGCCGTACTTAATGCCATCTTTAATCTGCTGCCCGGACATGCCTGAAGCGCCATGCAAAACTAAGGGTGTATCCGGAATTATTTTATGAATAGACTCAAGACGCTTTAAGTCTAGACCGGGGTTGCCTTTTTGCATCTTAATTATCCCATGCACGTTTCCTACGGCTACGGCTAGCGTGTCAACGCCTGCCTTTGATACAAACTCTTCTGCTTCCTCGGCGTTGGTCATCATTTTCTTGCGTTCCTCAGGGCTCACTTCTTCTAAGCCTTTGACAATCCCCAGTTCCCCCTGAGCAAAAACGCCTTTACGATGGGCGAAATCAACTGCCTGTTTGGTTAAAATAATATTTTCAGTAAAGGGCATATCCGAAGCATCCATCATGATGGAAGAAAAGCCGGCCCGCACGCATTCTGCTACTGAACGAAAGCTTTTACCGTGGTCTAAATGCAGTGACACCGGAATATCCCCCGCTTCAACAGCCGCAATAGCCTGTACAATGCTGGTTATGGCTTTTAAGCCGGCGTACTGTATACTGGTCTCTGACACCTGTAAAATAACAGGCGACTTCATTTTTACTGCCGCTCTAACGACCCCTATGGTTGTTTCCAAATTCTCAATATTAAAAGCTCCCAAAGCATAATTTTTCTTTTTTGCATCCTTAATTAATTCTGACAGGTGAACTAACATACTTTTATTTATTGGCTAAAAAACTTATAATAATTTTTCCGAATGACGGGCCTTCCTTGCTCGCTCCGCCGACTAAAACGCCATCAATATCATCCATCTTAGCAAAACCGCCTGCATTATCAGGATTTACTGAACCGCCGTAAATAATCGGCAATGATGCGGCCACGCTGTCATTATATAATTCAGCAATAATTTTCCTGATAAATTTATGCATAACCTGGGCTTCTTCTGGAGTATCAGCTACGTCATCAATATTTCTTGGATTCGTGCTAATGGCCCAGATTGGCTCATATGAAATAATTATATATTTCACATCAAATGGCTGAACATCACGTAAGCATGTAGCCACTTTTTCCTTAATGACTTTTTTAGTCAACCCAGCTTCCTTCTCCTCAAAAGTTTCGCCTAGGCAGATAATCGGATTAATTTTAAACTGCAGGGCTAATTGAATTTTTTTGTTGATCAACTCGTCATCCTCATTAAAAATTCTCCTTCGATCTGAATGGCCGAGAATCGCATATTTAATTCCCATACTCGCCAGCTGTCGGGCAGAGACTTCACCTGTAAACGCACCCTGCGCCTCCCAAAAAAAATTCTGTGCGCCAATGGCAATTTTCTCCTTGGCCTGAGAACGTGCAAATTCTAACAAAGGAAATGAGGGACAAATTACTACCTTTAATTTTGTAAAAACTTCTTCATCAGGTGAAAAATTTGAAAAAAACCTTTCAATACCTAATCTGTCAAGGTTCATTTTCCAATTAGCAATTATATAAGGTTTTTGCTTCATATTTTTAAAAAAATGCAGTGATACCAATGGTTGTCAGGGTTACTACTATCCCGGCAATTAAAACGCCGACTATTATTGCTGGAAATGACCGAGAAAACCGGATACCGAATAAAAATGCGGCTACTGACCCGGTCCAAGCGCCAGTAATAGGCAAGGGAACGGCTACAAACAATACTAAGGCGATGAATTTCCCGTATTTTTCCATATTAGTTGAGAAACGCCTGCGGGTACGCTGGAATACCCAGTTGAAAAATTTTTCAAAATGCCTCGAATTCCTTATCAGCCGTTGGGATACCGGTTCTAAAAATAATAAAAGGAAAAATGCTGGAATTAAATTTCCGACTACTGACCAGATAAAAGACGACCACCAGGGCAGATCAAACCCGACTATAGCGACTGGAATGGCTGCCCGTAATTCAGCAATCGGCAGCATAGCTATTAACAGGGTAGCAACTTCAGGTGGAAAATTTTGAAATAACGATGAATAATCTATATCCAACATATATTATTTTAACATTTTTCTGGTATTAAATCCATATATAATTATTATGCGACCATTTGATAATTTCCTTGGCTTCAGTAAACCTATTCTCCGAGGTGGCACTATTAAGCAGGACAATAATAACCCCATTCCCGTTTTTCTCAGACTGGCAAACATAGGTAAACCCTGCCTCGTTCAAATATCCGGTCTTCGCTCCGATTAAATTAAGTTCTGGGTCAGTCAAAAGCATGTTTGTATTCTGGATAGTGTGGTGAATTTCCTTTTCCAGAGTGGCGAATGAGTACTCTCCCCGACCTAATGCTTCACGTATTAGCGTGTTACCAAAAGCATGCCTAGCAATTAAGCTGTATTCCTTAGCTGTTGACTGATTCTTCGGATCCAACCCTGTCACATCATAAAAAACTGTACTGACTAATCCAAATATCTCTGCCTTTTTATTCATTTCGGAAATGAATTCTTCTTCAGATAAGCCTGTTGACCGTGCTAAGGCTTTAGTCGCATTATTAGCTGAGCCTACCAGGCTGGCATGGAATAAATCACCCACTGTCATCTTTTCTCCAATCTGGACATACAACCGGCTGCCTTGCACATTGCTGTTATCTGCTTCTTCTATAGTTATTTCCTGGGCGAATTCAACCTTATGATCAATAAAGACCAGGGCTGTCATCAACTTTGTCAGGCTGGCAATCGGCAATACCTCGTCCGTATTATTTTCCCACAAAGTCAAACCACTCATATTATCAATAGCAATCGCCGACCTGGCAGTTACCTGCTGTGCGGGAAAAACCAAGTCAGATTTTTTTAAAGGAGGCAAGGGGTGTGAAATTTTATATACGGATTTGTAGGGTGAGCTGATCAAGGCAGTTGATATTCTGTCCTGGACGGTAAAATCCTGACGCAGGATCTCCTGTGAGTTGTCAATATTATTAATATACAATAACGTAGCCAGCAGATATGAAATCATAATTAATTGTTTTGCTCCGGTACTGGTGAGCTTACTGTGTCTTCTATTTTTTGTGATAATAATTTTTTTAAATTTTCATCACTGTTTAACTTTTCGTAATTTGGCAGGTCATCCGATTTATTCAGGCCCAGAAATCTTAAAAAATCAAATGTAATGCTATACACCGTAGCCATTTTTTCCTTATCTTCTTGTGTTTCAATCAAACCTTTAATTAGGAGATTACGGATAATTAAACTGCAGTTCACTCCCCTGATTTGTTCAAGCTCAGCCTTGGTAATCGGCCCCCGATACGCAATAATGGTCAAAGTTTCTAATGACGGTTTAGTCAGTTCCCCTGATTGCTCAGATTTTATCAAATCCTTAATAATATATGAACAACCGGGATTTGTCGCCATTTGATATGAACTTCCAGCTTTCTGAATCTGGACGCCCCTATCTTTATTGTTATAATCATCCATCAATTCATCAGCTGCTGTCATCACCTCTTTCTTGTCTTTTTTTGTAATTTCAGACAATTTAACGACTGATAGGGGTTTCCCTGAGATAAAAAGCAAGCTTTCAATCAATAATTTTGTTTCCATTTTTTTTAGGCTGTTAATTTTTATAGTTTTTCATTAATAATTACATTGCTTACCTCGGATACTTTTTTTACCACAATGTCATCAAAAATATTATCCTGTACCACGGCTACTGTATGCTGTTTAACTAATTCCAAAACTGCAAGAAAAGTTACGATGACTTCTGTTTTATTTTTAGTGGTTTTTAATAAATCATTAAAACGCAAAACTGCTTGCCGGCCAATCATCTCTTGAATATTAGCAATCCGTTCTTTTATTGAAATGGTTTTTACCATCACCTCACGCGGTAAATTTACCCATGGCTCCAAACTTCGCAGTACTTCTAAAAATAAAATCTTCAGCTTATCAGTGGTTAATGATTTTGGAGGATTAAAAACCCTATCAACTTTGACTACCATCTTTTCCCTGGGATATAAAAATTTTTTCTTTAGAATCATTTTATTAAGCATTTTTGAAGCTTCATGGAATTCCTTATACATTTTTAATTGGTGCTCCAAATCAGTAGTCTCTTCTTCATCAATATCCAAATCAGGCAATAAGATTTTTGATTTTATAAGCAATAATTTTGCCGCTACTACCAAAAAATCCGCCAGCTCTTCTGGTCTAATATCATATGAACTATTTAAAAAACCTAAATACTGATCCGTTACTCTGGCTAATGAAATCTTGGTAATATCCATCTCTTCCTGCTCAATAAGCTGGAGCAGCAAGTCAAGAGGTCCTTCAAACTGTTCTAATTTTATTTTATAAACCATTATAGGATAAAAATTATCAAATTTATCGCAACAATTGCACCCCAGTTTACTATGCTTATCCACTTATTTTTCCACCAATTATGCCCTTGGAAATGAAAATTTGAAATAGGATAAAAAATCCTGGTTGCCCAAACTCCCCTATGGGTAAAAATATCCATTATAATATGCAGATAATAAGGTAAGGTGACTATAGTATAATTAGGTGCAAAAATTGCGATGATTCCTGCTACAATAGAAATCGGTAAAAAACTATGAAAAAAATAATAAACCTTTAAATAAAGTCCACCGGGCTTGTGTAATTCACTGAATTCTATAAGTTCAACGGAATATTTGCTTCCGTACCTTACCAATCCATAAGCACCAGTAAGCAAATCCGGCAAGGCCCCAAAGAATGCCGCCCACCATACGTGTGTACTTTTCCTAATAATTGTAGCGCCCCAAACTGCATGCGATACTACATCCATATTAATATCTATTTTTTATTTTTATCTCTCTTGCCAACCACGGCAGTTTCGGCCTCCTCAACCTTTAAAAAATCCTTAACCTTCATTTTTAAACTCTCGGTAAAACTGCCAGCACTGAATATTGCATCACGAACTTTTAATAAACCCTTATCAACCACCACCTGAACTTTATGGATGGAACCGAACGGAGTAATTGCTCCCGGTTTTACCTTGAACTTGGATTTCATTTCTGATTCCTTGGCAATCTGGACTTTTTTAGCTTTGAAATGCTTTTTTACCTTGGCTAAATCAAGCTTGTAATGGGCCGGCAGGACAACAAGATAATATTGTTTATCTACCTTAACTAGTAATGTCTTGGCAATCTCCTGCATTTTTCTTTTCATGGTTTGGGCCAGGTCATAAGCTGTATAAACTGTCTTATGTCCCAGGATCTCGTATTTTATTTTATTTTTATCAAGGTGGGTTATCAATTTTTTTGGTATTGGCATATAATTTAAAATTATTAATAATTTTTCTTATTATTCTTCCTGGCAATTTTATTTACTGATTTTACAACTGGGGCTGGCGGCGGAGCAATATCATTTATTTTACGGTGCCGCCGGGTTTGCCAAATCATTACAAAAACCATTGCCCCAATAACCACCAAAATAGGCAATAATACTATTGTCCATCCTATGGCCTGCCTGACTTCAGAGGAAACGCTATAAAATGGCCCATCCGCGGCAATCTCCATCAAAGTATCGCTACCCGTAATTGGGATAAGCAATAGAATTAAAACCATAGCTACGTAAAAAGCCATTGCAATGCTCTGCACTATCCAAAAAGCAATATAAATTTTTCTTTTCCTGGAAAAAAATTGGAAAAAAGCGCCAATAATAAACAACAGCCCAAAAGGCGAAAATAACGATGCTATCAACACTATGGAAAAAAACATCACCCCAAATAATAAAATTGGTCCTAAGTCCTGCCTTATCCTATCCCAATCGCTGGCTCCTACTCCAACTTTTTTATTATCGTCAGCATCCCTGAAAAACAAATCTTCATTCATTTCCGAATACTGCATGCTATTAGACAGCTTAGTCAAATAGTACTTGCTATTTGATGGCGATATCCATGGGTCACCCTGGTCATTTAAAGCCATATCCCTGATATTCTTTTTCTTCACCCAGTTTGCCCATTCAGTAGAAAATCCAGGCAGGTTTTTTTTATGATCGGCAAAAACATATAATTCAATATATACGTAATCATAGTCATAATAATCTGCCTCTTCCATCAAATCCACCGAAGTACTAGCTCCCTTAGTATAAGAAATATCCGTACTGGAAACTTCATCACTTAAAGAGCTGTCAAAATGAGCCAGCAGAGTAGTCATGGCGTCAGCTGTTATTCCCTGACCACTGTAAATTTTTGCGTAATCGGACAGGATTTCTTTGCTGCTGCGCTGCTGTGAAAATACCGCCAGCTCATCAACAGCAATTTCTGTCAGGTCTCCCCGGCCTATATAAGCAGTGCCACCGGTAAAATCATTGGCTACAAAGGCAGTATTCTCAAGAGTGGCTGCTGCCTCCAGAGTATCTTCTATCGATGCTAAATCAAGTTGCTGGCCGCCAAAATATAATACTGGCTGGCCGTCCTGTTTCCAGCTGACAGCCGCATGGTGCCAAATATTCTCGGACACGTTAATATCTTCACTACGCCATGAGCGCCGACCTTTTCCAAAAGCGCTTAATTCAAGGTATTGCTCCCGAGTAACCGCATCCCACAACACGTCAAATTCCAAAGCTAAATTACCCTCACCGTCAATAACCGTAAACAATTCAAAATTACTTTCATAATATGCATCCCAATCAGGTCTGAACCACAATGAAACAGCGCCAGCTTCATTACTCACCACGTTATCAGCAGAAAAAAATAGCGTATCATTGGAAAACAGGCGAAGAGCCTTGTCTGCTTGCCCAGTTCTGTATTTTGCTCCTGTACTATCCGAATTAATATTGTCTTCCTGCCCGATAACTGAAGAAATCTTTAAAGGATAAACTAAATTTTTTGCCTCAAAAGAAATGGCCACTGGTGTTGCCCTGCCCTGCCTAAGCTTCTCCCCAATATCAGACCAATCTAGGTTTTCCGTATTGATGCGCATAGCTACAAAATACCATTCATTTTCAATATAGCTGTTTAAAATATAACTGGCCGATGAGGGGAAATTATAATCATGTTCTTTGAGCCATTCAGTGAGTGAATCCTTGTCAGTGGAGGAAAGGATAGTAACATCATAGTAATCAATTTTTTTTGTTTCAATGACGGTTACGCCCGACACATCTTCTTCGTACATAGCACCAATATAAGGACTTCGTGAATTATAGTTGCTGGTGTAACCTGTAAGCTCTTCTAACGAAGTGAATAATTCGTTAGACCCCTTTTCTACTATTGGCTTTCCGGGTACTGGCACTATCCAACCGAAATCATCCGCATCCCCTTCAAAGGCGACCGACAAAACCATAGTTTCTATGCCTTTGTCATGGAAAATTACGGCTCTTTGGTCAGTTTCCTGAATCCAGTAATCTTGCGGGGGTATCATCATACCATCAGCCATAGCCAGCTGAGGGAAAATTAACGCTATAGCGACAATTATTATAATTGGTTTTTTAAAATAATTTCTCATATCCATAAAATTATTTTTTAATCCTTTTCTTAATAAAAGGTAAGGTTTGTTGCTGGCCATACAATTGCCTGGCCGCTTGCCTGCCTTGAGTGGTTAAGCGATATTCTTCTATAAACCACTTTTCATGAGTACGCCGGCCGTACCCAATTAACAGGCCTTTTTCAATTAATCTTTCCAGGCTTTTAGTAATAATGCCTTGCTGGTCTCCCTTTTTAGGTGCCTTTTTCTGCTTATCATAATACTTATCCAGCTGATTCCTCCTTAATTTGCCTTTAGGACCTAGCCCATTTAATAAAATATATTTTTGTAACTGAGATAGGCGCATATATTAATTTATTTTTTATCCAGCTTGATATGTAAATCCTTGAGCTGATCAGCCGACACCTCTGATGGGGATTCGGTCATGGGCTCACGATTATCACCTGTCTTCGGGAAAGCCACAACTTCCCGCACGTTTGATTCATTTAATAAAACCATAAGTATCCTGTCTAATCCTGGTGCAATCCCGCCATGCGGCGGTACGCCATATTCAAATGCTTCCAGCATGTGGCCAAACTGGCTTTTAGCTTCTGCCTGGGAAATACCAACCAGTTCAAATATTTTTTCCTGCAATATCGGTTCAGTAATACGCAGACTGCCCCCGCCTACCTCAAATCCGTTTAAAACTAAATCATGCTGCCAGGAAAGTACCTTATGTGGATCCTTATCAAGCAATGGTATGTCAGAACTCTTCGGCGCGGTAAACATATGATGCGCCGGCGCTAAATGTCCATTTTCCTTACCTGCTTCAAATAACGGCCAGTCAACAATAAAACAAAAAGCCAGCTCATCCTTGTCATTCTTATCTTTTCTCAAATCCGGCTTATCAGAGCCATACTTCTCCATAACTTCTTTATATGTTAACCGGGGCCAGGGGGTATTATTAATTTTCTTATGCGGAAAAATTGATTTTATTGCTTCAGTAAATATTTTTTCAGTTAATCTAAGTATGTCTTCCTGCTCAACAAATGACATTTCCAGATCCAGCTGATAAAACTGGTCCGGTGCCCTGTCAGCCCGTGAATCTTCATCGCGAAAACATGGCGCAATCTGAAAATATTTTTCTAAACCCGCCACCATAAGCATTTGCTTGTATTGCTGAGGCGATTGTGGCAGGGCGTAAAACTTGCCCGGATAAACCCGCGAGGGCACCAGATAATCACGAGCTCCTTCAGGTGTTGATTTGGCTAGAATCGGCGTATCAATCTCAGTAAAATTTTCCTGATGCAGAAAATCCCTGATATTTTTTATAAATCGCGAACGCTTTATTAACATCTGCTGGTTTTTACTGCGCCGCAAATCAAGGTACCTGTATTTATACCGTAATTCCTCATTCTCCTGTTCTTTTTCTGTAGCCACGATTTCAAATGGCGGAGTTTTTGATTCAGCTAATATGGTAAGTTCTTCTGCTTGAATTTCAATCCTGCCGGTAGCCAGCT
>Ga0180007_10003720_pt1 | contig 16746 bp, 13 predicted proteins | sample MM_PC_MetaG_FD_121122 | JGI IMG/M metagenome (GOLD analysis project Ga0180007, IMG submission 121122) | Groundwater microbial communities from the Aspo Hard Rock Laboratory (HRL) deep subsurface site, Sweden - MM_PC_MetaG | ecosystem: Environmental > Aquatic > Deep subsurface > Groundwater... | reverse complement strand
ATAACTGTCTATGTCAATGATTCAGCAAACAACACAAATTCAACAATTCAATATTTCTCAATAGATAGCACCTATCCAACAATATCATTAGAATACCCAGAAAACACAACCTACAGTACAAATTCTATAGCATTACAATATCTCGTATCAGACAGCAATTTAGATTCTTGTTGGTATAATCTTAACGGAGAATCAAACACAACTTTGGCAGGTTGTGGAAATACAACACTGACATTAGCAAATGGTGGCTATAGTCTAACTATTTATGCGAACGACAGTGCAAACAATACTAATTCATCATCGATTCACTTTACTGTGAATTATTCACCAACCGTGGATGGTCAAATTGAAACATCTGATGAATCATCTTCAAAGCCAGAGGCATCATTAAGCTGGGAAAATATTTGTCCAGATAATGAATTAGAAGTCACTATAAAAAGAGGTTCTGCTATTTCAGGTGCAACAATAAAACTTATTTTGGTGGATCCATATGCTGGCATCATAGATACAAAACTAACTGACGGTACTGGAAAAACATTATTCGCATTAGAACGATCAGGGACCTATAGATTAATTGTATCACATTCGAGTTATACGTTTGATAATCCATATGAATTTGATTATGCGATGTGCCGGGAGTGCATTGTTGATTCAGAATGTGATGCTGGCTTTGAATGTGTTGAGGGTGCATGCAGTGGGACACTAATTCCTGATACTGTTGAATGTATTTTGGATTCAGATTGTCTTTCTACTGAAACCTGTACTAATTCAGTATGTTTACCTGTTCAACTGGGCCAATGCGGTTATATTGCAAATCACAGCTGGTATGATTATGAATGTTGCACAAACTCGCAATGCAATGACGGGTATAAGTGCGTTGGTCACACTTGCATTCCATTAGAAATGGAGAATATGACAGTAAAAATCTCATTTCCGACAGTACTGGAGCTTAATACTTCTCTTGAACAAATACTACCTGCAGGAACTGAAAACATCACTGTCAGAATATGGATCGATTCAGAAATATGTAGTGAATGTGTCGTTGGAATACTGACTCTCAATGGCCGAGAATTCTCGGGAATTACTGATACTGATGGTTTCATTTCATTTCATTTTGCTGGTGATGGAATTTACAAATTCATATTGGTGGATACTGAAGGTGGATCTACGCGGGAATCATTCTTGAACATCTCAGTAGAATCAATACCATTGGTTAATCCTCCAACCTTAGAAGATGAGCCAAAGACCTGGATTACGATATCCTCATATCTTGGCCTAGGTTTTATCCTTATCATTCTGATTATACTCTTGATCTATTGGAAGAATAAGAAGAAAAAATAATAATCAGAAAAATCATCATTAATGTTTATGGACAATGATTTTCATCTTCCAGAGTTTCAGTATCAAATCCAAAATTACCTACAAAATATTCTGTAAGGTCTGATCCATACACATCCGACATCGTGGTTTTTATGAAATATCCGCTTTCTCTGTTACAATTAGTATTATCATCTTCCATTGTTTGCAAAAGTTCTTGAAAAAATCCTGGCTGTTCCTGCTCAAGCATATGGAATGCGCATGCCGCACTGTCATATGCCGGCATATTCTCTCCATGCAAATCTACGATAGAAACAAACTCCTCGCTGCAGTCTATCTCATCATTTATCGTTTTTGTTGTGTATTGTGCTATTCCTTCCTCTGCCCAGTATGGTTTTTTCAAATAGAGTTGCACATGATGTGCCATTTCATGCGGTATTGCAGTATTCCACATATCTGCTATCTGTGGATTATCTATATTATCAGTCCAAGGGTAGCATACTGTCCAGATTCCATTTGAACTGCCTAACCAATCGCCATATCCTTGTTCAAGGATTGTATTGAATGTAAAATCTGTTGTATCTGAATATGGTTCAACCTCAAGTATTTCCATTACCTGTGGGTAATACTCCTGCATGCTGTCCATTGCAATTTCTGCACATTCTTCATCTCCATCGTAATATTTGACTGTGAATCTTCCTTCACTCATTTCATTTCGTGTTCCTAAATCTGATAGTGTAATCTTCCCAACATTCCATTCTCCAGATGATAATTCTTTTGGTGTTTCATCATAATCATAGATAAATTCGTCTATGTATCCTTCTTTGTAAATCGTCAAGAAAAAATAGTATGGTGGTTCTCCTAATCTATAGCCTAATTCTCCTTCTGTTATATCTGAATCTGAAAAATAGAAACTTCCATCTGCCGTTGTTTTTTCATCAAGAATATACATTCTATAAATTTTTCCGTTACTTACGCTTTGGCTAGTCAACTGGACTGTGGCTCCGGAAATTCCAGAACCAGTTGAATCAACTACTTCTCCTTTTATTGAAATTGAACCAGATTCTGAAGGTTCTAAGATGCAATAGTTGTTTATACACTCATATCCTTCATCACATTTTGGATTTGCATACTGACATCCTTTTTTCAAAACACAATCATTATTTATGCAATTATACTCAGAGTCGCATCTTGGATTATTATACTGACAACCTTTCTTCAAAATACATTCGTTGCCAATACAATTATAATCGTGATCACATGCAGGATTATCATAGTCACAACCTTGTTTTAGAATACAAGAATTGCTGATGCAATCATACTTAGCGTCACATACCGGATCACAACCTTCTTCTATAATCGAAGTATTGTTATCATCTACTACTGAATTTGTCGTTGTATTTTGTTCTGGACCGTGTGTATCGTCTGAGATACAACCAAATAAAAAAAGCAAAATCACGAAACAAGATAGATACTTTATTGAGTTCATAACTTAGGTTTGCTCCTTTTATTAATAAAACCTATGCAGTTAGTTTGCAATCCCATATTATCTTGGATTTTTAATTGTATTCTGACATATTGGTAAATCATGAAAGAGGTTAATCATAATTCTGGACCCCACTATACATGGCATCACACTTGGTCTAGAAATTATGGTGTGCAATATGGAGAGTTACTGCTTACTTCAATGACTACAAAATGCAATGGTGCAGCTTCAATACTAAAACATCATCTTCTATATCCGGATAATAAAAACATAGGACATTTTATTCGTGGCGATGACTGGGACAAATTTGTTGTTGCTATGGAAATCATATTATCCGATGAGGTTCTAATCGACAAGGAAATTTCATTATGCAAATCCTCTGCCAAAGATTATATTGATTTTGGAAAGATGCTCAGCAAAGTCGATCTCAAAAACTGTAGCAACCTGGAACTTCTTACGCATTACAATAGCTTACTGGAAAAATGGACGCGCTACACCGTATATCTCTGGTCATTCTTTATCCTAAATGAAATTCTTTGCCCAAAATCAGAGCGTTTTCTCCAAGAAAAACGAATCCAGTTCGATTCTGAAGAAAAGTTCGATGATTTTGTCAAATATTTTACAAGTCCAATAGAAAAATCATCCATTCTCAAGCTTAATCACGAGTTGCGGGAAGTAAAAAATAGTTTTTCTGAGACAAAACTCAAGGCCATTTGCAAAAGATATCTTTGGGTTCCCTGCCTTGACATCCATCTTCTGCCATGGGATGAAAATCATCTGATGGAGTATTTTGAAACACATGATTTTGCCGAAGTATCAACTCCTGATAGTTCAATACTTGATAAATTAAATCTGACTGATAAAGAACTCAAATTCATTTCGATCAACAGAAAAATGACCTATATGAAAGATCTAAGGGATGAATATCGCCGCAAGGGAGTTTACTATTCGCAAAAGCTGTTCTTGGAACTGGCAACAAGAATGGGCATTGATCTAACCGACACGTCATTTCTTACAATCAAAGAAATCACCGATTTCCTGACAAAAAACACGCCTCCCGATAAAACTCTCATCGCTGAAAGAAGATCAAATGGCTTCATGATATTTGAAAAAAACGATCAGATCTGCTGCGTTTGCGGTTCTGATGAAATAGCTTTATCCTGCAAGGAATTCGGTTTCACAAAATCAAATCGAGCCATGACAACTCAAGAGATATCTGGCATAATCGGGTCAAAAGGAAAAGCCACTGGAACCGTAAAAATCATTGTCACCGAAGACGATCTTCACAAGATTTCAAAAGGGGATGTTATTGTAGCGCTTACTACAAACCCTGCTTACACCCCTGCAATGGCAAAGGCCGTTGCATTCGTAACTGATCAGGGCGGCATTACGTGCCATGCAGCAATAGTCGCAAGGGAAATGAAAAAACCGTGTATCATAGGTACGCAAAATGCAACATCGATTTTGAAAGACGGCGATCTGGTCGAAGTGGATGCAGATAATGGAAAAGTAAGAAAGTTATGAATATTATAAAATACCAGTCATTACTTTTGTTTTCTCACACGCTCAAGTATTTTACTGTCAGTAATCGCAGGTCCAGAAACAGAAAGTACTTTTTCCAGATCATTTTTTTCCATGAGCCTTTTCTGCAACACCAATTCCTTTATCGGAATGCCATTTTTTTGCGATTCTGTGACCAGCTTTGATACGAGCGAATATCCAAGATATGGATTAAGAGCAGTTGCCTGTGCAAATGTCCCTTCAAGCAATGATTTAGTTCTCTCTTCATCCACTTCCATTCCTTCAATACATTCCTCTCTAAACAAGCGTGTGCCATTGGTAAGAAGCACAAGCGACTGGAGCAGATTGTGTGCTATTATAGGTGCGCCAAAGTTCAGTTCAAGTTGTCCAGACTGTGCCGCGAGTTCTATTGTTCTGTCATTGCCACAAACCTGCCAGCATATCATATTCACTGCTTCGGGAATTGACGGATTTACTTTTCCTGGCATTATTGAAGAACCTGGTTCAATCGCTGGTAGTTTTATCTCTGTAATTCCAGCATTTGGTCCTGATCCAAGCAATCTCAAATCATTCGCAATTCGATTCAGTGTGCTTGCATAATTTCTCATAACACCGCTTACAAAAAGCAAATCATTCATGCTCTGTGTTTTTTCTACCGGATCTTTTGCAGGAACATACCATTCGCCTTCAATGCCAGTATCATTATTATTTTCGATTTTATTTATCTCAGCGACAATTGTTTTGCGAAATTCCGGGTGTGCAGTTATTCCTGTACCTGTTGCAGTACCGCCAATTCCAAGTTCACGTGCCTTTTCAAGCGAGCGCTCAAGATTTGTTGTTTCAGAATCTATCGCTTCTGCATAAGCGCCAAACATCTGCCCATATGTCATTGGTACAGCATCCATCAAATGCGTTCTACCACATTTCATTGTTTTTGAATATCTGTCAGCTTTTTTTCTGAATTCATTTTCTAATAGTTCCATTTCGATTGCAAGTTTTTTGGACAGCTTTACACATGCAATTCTTACTGCACTTGGCATCACATTGTTCGAGCTTTGGGACATGTTCACATGATTATTTGGATGAACTTTGTCATATTTTCCTTTTTCTCCGTCTAAAATCTCGTTTGCCCTGTTGGCAAGCACTTCATTCACGTTCATATGTGTCGGCGTGCCTGCACCTGCCTGGAATGCATCGATTATAAACTGGTTATCGTATTTTCCTGCAAGGGCTTCATCAGCAGCCTTTGTTATGGCATCTGCTTTTCCGGCTTCCAGCATTCCGAGTTTTTTATTTGCAAGTGCGGCAGCCTTCTTAATCACAATAACTGCCCGAACGAATTCTGGATTTGCCATCTGTCCACTTAATTTGAATGTGGAACTTGCCCGTACAGTAAATATTCCATAATAAGCATCTTCAGGAACTTCCATCTCTCCCAAGAAGTCAGATTCTTTTCGTGTTTTCATAAACAGCACCAATACTCTCGTTTGTTTATCTTATATTATAAATTTATCAGAAATAATGTTTTTAGGGGTGAGCAAGAAATACTTATCTGCTAACTCTTTTCTTAATTCTCTCTTCCACAATTTTTATATATTCATTTGCAATTTTTAAATTCTCATTTGCTTCAAACTCCGAGATCATGCCCTCTTCATCATATATCACTTCGTGTCGTTTTCTTCTAACTCTATCGAACATTTCAATAAAATCGTCATATTTTCCTTCAAATGTTGCTTTTACGAATTCAACAACTATCTTATGTTGCTCTTCTTCTTGAGCACGATACCCATAAGAAAACATTAGTGCTCTGGAAATCTGTAGCATTGCATTATAAGAAACAATAAAAGATCAATCCAAATTTTCAGTGATTAATGTTTTGGCTACATTTAGATCTCTTTTAGCAAGTTCAATCAGGTTCTTGATTTGTTTTTTATCTATTGGTATCTCTCTAATTCTTCCTTTTTTCTTCAGTTCGTTCAAGTTCATACTCATTCCCCAAAATGAATATTTTTTTCTTGTTCATTATGTTTTTTATAAATCCATGCCTTTTTTTCTCAAACTCATCCACAGTATAAATACTATATTGTATCTCTCTGCACAGTTTTCTTTCTATTTTTGATATTGTTTTGTTGATTATCCTAACGTTCGGATACCCTATTATCATCAAATCAATATCACTTTTTGGGCCAAACTTTTCTTCTGCATAAGACCCGAAGATGAATGCATATTCTATCCCATAAATACTCTTGAGCTGTTCTTGAAGTATTGATTCAATTCCCTCACTTTTCATTATTATGTTTTTGAATTCTTTGTAAAGCGTGAAATCTTTGTCAAGTTTATACTGGTGGATATTTGCTATTTTATTTTTTTTAAGAACTCCGATATCTCTTAATTTTTCAAGTTCGTTTCGTGCCTGATTTATGTTAATATTTAAAAGTCGTGAAACTTCTCTAATATGGTAACCATCATTCTCATTCAAATAAAACAATCTCAATATCGATGTCCTTGCTTTTGATCCGATAATTCTTTCAAGCATGTATACTTATTATATACAATTGTTTAATAAATATAGTCAGCAACACTTTCGTTTTTTCTCGCGCGTATGTCCATCACTATTTTTATTTCCAGCAACTATGGGGTATTTATATGTTCTACATGTAACTCAGAACCAGATTTTATCAGGAGTCTGGACATTTTTGGCTCTATATATACATAACTACCAAGGGCAATTTAAGAGAGCAAATCTAAAAATAAGTTGGTTGAGCATATGGAACTCATAGTTGCAGAAAAGCCAAGCGTTGCTGAAAAAATAGCGAATGCGATCGGGGACAATGTGAAAAAACAGCATCATAATGGTGTAGCATATTATGAAGCTACATGTGACGGCAATGAAGTTGTGATAGCACCTGCTGTTGGTCACATATATACATTAGTAGAACGGGAGAAATCTAGGTCATATCCAGCGTTTGATATAGAATGGGTGCCTGCCTATCAAGTTTCCAAAGCCGCCGAGTATACAAAAGGTTATGTTGAAACACTCCAAAAACTTGGAAAGAAATCAGATATGTTTGTCTCTGCGTGTGATTATGATCTTGAAGGGTCTACTATTGCATATAATATCTTTAGGTATGCAACAACCATAAGAGAAGGACAAAGGATGAAATTTTCAGCACTTACAAAGACTGATCTTGTTGAAGCTTATCACAATCGCGGTGATTTTGATTACAATAATGCATATGCGGGTGAAACCAGACATGTGGTCGATTGGTATTATGGTATAAATCTAAGTCGTGCTCTGATGTCTGCTCTTAACCGGGCACATAAATATCGTGTTCTTTCCATTGGACGGGTACAAGGGCCAGCATTATCTATTCTATCTGATCTTGAGCTTAAGATAAAGGCGTTTGTTCCTACTCCCTATTGGGAAGTCTCTACAAACATCAAAAATACTGAGTTCATGCATTCAAAGGGCAGGTTTTTGAAAGAGGGGGATGCAAAAAAAGCCATTGACAATACGTCTGATAGTGGTGAAATAACAAAAATCGAAAGAAAAGAACAGGAAATCCAACCTGGCCCGTGTTTTGATCTCACGAGTTTACAAGTCGAGGCATATAAACTTTTCAAATTCATACCCTCAAAAACACTTCAGCTTTCGCAGTCGTTGTACGAAGCAACCATGATCACATACCCTAGAACATCATCGCAAAAAATTCCATCGACAATAAAGATCACACCTATCGTCTCTGCTTTGGCGTCAATGGAAGAATACAAATCACTGGCAGAGAAGCTTATAGAGAACAAATGGCTAAAGCCTATCCAGGGAAAGAAAGATGATCCGGCACACCCTGCAATTCATCCGACTGGTGTGGGTGGAAATCCCAGGGCAGATGAAAAAAAACTCTATGATCTTATTGTAAGGCGATTCCTTTCATCATGTGCTCAACCTGCAATGCGGGAGCAGAATCGTGTCGAGGTCGATTCAAACGGGGAGTCATATTCAGTTTCAGGTAGTAGGATTATCGAAAAAGGGTGGACCGAATTTTATGGCAAATATTATACTACGGAAGATAAAGAGCTCCCGAAATTTGAGAAGGGGGAAGAAGTTGATATCAAGGACAAACAGAATATCAAGAAAGAGACCAAGCCGCCAAAAAGATACACTCAGGCATCAATAGTTTCAGAACTTGAAAAGCGCCATCTTGGTACAAAAGCCACAAGATCTGTGATTATCGAAACATTGTTCAAACGCGGTTATGTTGATGGCAAATCTATAGATGTTACTGACTTTGGTTTGAAAGTAAAGGACATTCTGATCAAATATGCGCCGGAAATTCTTGATGAGAATCTTACAAAAAAAATGGAAGATGACATCGAACTTGTGCAAGGTGGCAAAATAGAAAAGGATCAGGTAATCAAAGAAAGCAAAGAAATCCTGACACAAATACTTGATAAATGGAAATCAAACGAAGTGAAAATAGGTAAAGAACTTGCAGATGCATTAATGGTTACCATACAACAGGAGAATATACTTGGTCCATGTGATAAATGTGACAATCAATTAAGGATGATAAAGATGAAAGCAGGTCGTCAATTTATCGGTTGTACTGGTTATCCTAAGTGTACTAACACCTATCCACTTCCGACGGGTGCATTGGTAAAAAAGGTTGAAAAACCCTGTTCTCAGTGTAACAAGCCAATGGTAAGCGTTATAAAAGGTAAAAGGAAATATTATACAATGTGCATTGATCCAAATTGCCCATCAAAAGCTAGCTGGAAGAAAAGTGATCCCAATGCGAAAAATAGCTGATTATGACGTTTCAGGCAAGAAAGTTCTTGTTAGGGTTGATTTTAATTGTCCTGTTGAAAATGGAATGATCTCCGGTGATACCCGTATACGGGCACATGCAAAAACAATCAAAGAACTGAGCGATCGCGGGGCGAAAGTCATTGTCCTTTCGCATCAGGGAAGAGTTGGGCGAGATGATTTTTTAAATTTGGAACAACATGCCAAAGCATTACACCGTGTCCTTGGGAAAGATGTTCTATTTGTTGATGATATTGTTGGCAACAATGCCCAACATGCAATTTCGAAATTGAAAAATGGGGAAATACTTGTTCTTGACAATGTTCGTTTGCTCAAGTGCGAAATCGAACATCCTGACGGTGATGGCGAAATCGTATATCATCTTTCAAAGATAACTGACTATTTTGTACTTGATGCTCTTTCTGTTGCACACCGGAACCATTCAAGTGTGGTTGGTTTTTGCAGAAAAATGCCCTGTTTTGTCGGTGATATCATGGCTGCTGAGATAGATGCCGTTGACAAAGTGCGTCATGGTACTGATGTGACATTCATTCTTGGCGGTTCAAAAGTTGATGATTCATTCAAGATAATGAGTACCTGGCTTTCCAATGGTAAGGCCAAAGAGGTTCTTGTTGGTGGTGCACTTGCAGTATTGTTATTGCGTGCAAACGGATACAATGTTGGAGAATCGGAAAACTATTTAAAAAATTCAAATCTTTCGGATAAAATACCAAAAGCAAAGGAACTGCTCGACAAATTCGATGGTAAGATCGTTCTTCCGATTGATGTTGGTCTTTCTATACGGACAGAAAATCCTACAGATGGGAGCTCAATTATCACAAGGGAAGATGTTCTAATTTCAAACATAAACAAAGGGCAGATATGGGATGTGGGTGATGCCACAATCAAAAAATGCCATGATATAATAAACAACTCACATTACATTGTTATGAATGGGCCACTTGGCGTATATGAGATCGATGATTTTGCAAGAGGGACAAAAAAGATTCTCGAATCAATAGCAAACTGCGATGCATTTTCCTTGATTGGTGGCGGGCATACAATAACTGCTATTGATAAGTTCGGTATAAATTCGAATCATTTTAGTTATGTGAGTCTCTCGGGTAAAGCGCTTATAAAATATATATGTGGCGAAGAACTTTGTGGTATCACGGCTCTTGAAGAAAACGAAAAGAAGTTTCCTATCTACAAATCAAATAAGTAATGAAATTATCCCTACTACATCTTTTTCTTCGAGGTTGAGTGTGGAACATTTATATATGCTCATGTGTTACACTCTTAAGTTTTCATTAATGTACTGGTGATTCTCATGTCTCTTGACAAATCTCTTGTTGATAATCTAAGAAAGACCAATGGTTCTGGCAAAGTCATACTATCACTGGAACAAAAAGGTTTTTGCGTTTCACTATTTGGGGATGGTACTACTACTGAAAGAGAGTTTCGTGATCCGGAAGAGCTTCTCAGTCTCATAAAACCTTCCTCGGTTTCATGGATAGATTACATTGTCGATGACCTAGCAAGGGATGCTCCGAATGTGGTTGCTTCATTGGGATTTGGCCCTCAAATCGCAGAAAGCCTGCTCAAAGGCCAGTCTCAGAGTGGTTACGAAGATTTTGACATTGAGATGGGCCTTCTTGTGCCTGTCATATACGCAAAAGGTTTTGAGGTTACCATTCAGCATCTTCTTGTACTTCTCAAGCGCGATGTCGTAGTTACAATCCATACCACTGAAGCTACTCGTTTCTTTAGGCTAAGGCGTTACGGAAAAATATTCATGAAGAAAATATCACGCAAAAAAACAAAGCGTGATAAGATAACTCATATTCTAATTCGGCTTCTTGATGAAAATAACAGCAGAAACTTTGACTCACTGCGTGGTATAGAGAAATGTGCTGATGTTGTGAGCGAGAAACTATCTAATTCAGAAACCCCACGAGATGAAATAGGGAAAGAAATTCATGCAATGAAACACGCACTTATGGTTTATCTTAATGGATTATGGCAGACTATTGATGTGCTGAACACATTGCGTTATGGCGATCCGGAATTGCTCAGCGATAACAGGAGGCTTCTTGAGCGCATAGGTTCGCTTGTAATAGAAACAAATTATCAGGTGGAGCTTGCAGAGCACATGAGTCAGGTGCTTGCCAGCGGGCTTGAAGTGATGCAGAGTATCTACAATAACCAACTCCAGATCCTGAACAATAAGCTTGCGCTTATAGTTACCTATCTTACGGTGCTTGGTACTGCGGTTCTGGTTCCAAATACCATTGCCACTATTTTTGGCGTGCCATTTTGGTCTTTTGGTCCAGAATTTGTCAATACCTATCTGGTAATTATCGTTGCTTCTACAATACTCTCAATTGTCATTTCATATGGCTGGGTAAAAAGTACTGGACTACTGCCAAAAAGGGCAGATTGATTTTATTTTGGGATCTCAATGTCAATTCTAATAAAAGATGCAACTATCATTACGCAAAATAATTCTCGTGATCAACTTCAGGCAGACATATTCATAGATGGCAATATAATTTCCAAAATCGGAAAAAATCTCAATGACAAATCAGATGAGACAATTGATGCGGGTGGAAAGATTGCAATTCCCGGACTTGTCAACACTCATGCCCATGTTGCGATGACCTTATTTCGCAGTTATGCGGATGATCTACCACTTAAGCAATGGCTTGAACAGAAAATTTGGCCTGCAGAAGCAAAACAAACCAGCAAAGATGTTGAAATCTCATCAAAACTGGCATTTTGCGAGATGATACGTGGTGGTACAACTTCATTTGTTGAAATGTGCATACATGATACGAAACCAATATTCAAGGCTGCCAATGAAATCGGCATGCGTGGCATCATTGCCCAGGCTGCTCTTGATTTTGGTGATCATTCAAAGTCAAAAGATGTCATGAACAAGATAAAACCAACTGCTGATTATGCAGTTGGAAACATAAACGCCTCAATTGCTGCCCATGCGCCTAACACCTGTTCAGAAGAACTTTTAATAAAGACAAAAGAACTGGCAGATCAGAAACACTTGCTTTATCAGATCCACGTAAGTGAAACGCGGCAGGAGGTTTTTGACATACTAAAAACCAAAGGTAAATACCCGGTCGAATATCTGGACTCAATAGGCATTGCTGATAAAAATTCTATTTTTATCCATTGTGGTTGGCTTACTAAGCACGAGATCTCTCTTCTTGGAAATAATTCAGTAACTGTTTCATCATGTCCTGTAAGTAATCTCAAGCTTGCCACTGGTGGAATCGCGCAGCTTACTGAATTGGACAAATCTGGTGCTTTGGTTACTTTAGGTACTGACAGTGCGGCTAGCAACAATTCTTTGAGTATGTTTGAATCAATGAAGTTTGCCGGGTTATTACAAAGGCACCATTATTGGAAGTCTGATGTTATTACAGCTCAGAAAATTTTTGATTTTGCTACTATCAATGGGGCAAAGGCACTTGGAATAAATGGCGGTTCCATAGAAGCTGGAAAACTTGCAGATATTGTTCTTCTTGAACCTGGGTCGAATCTGCGTCCCAGAAATGACCTATTGGCACATCTGGTATATTCCGGAGGCCCTCAAAATGTTTCTGATGTTATTATCGACGGTAAAATTGTCCTTAGGAATCGGAAAATGCAGACAATTGATGAAGAAAAGCTTTATTCTGAAGTTGAATCAATGGTATCACTTAAGGAGTAGTGTTTGATTCCATCTTCAGTAAATGGTTGCAAATTCTGAACATATCATATCGTTAGCAAGTACCTCTTCCAATGCCCGTCTCATCTCACCTGCCGTTTGGAACCTATCTTTTGGGTCTAGTTGAGTCGCTTGTATGACTATATTTCTGACTTCTTTCGGGGTTTGTCCGCTACGGATAATATGATGCATACTCTTAGGTTCCGGGTTTCCGGTTGGTTGCTGTCTTCTGGTAAGTGCCTCGAACAAAACCACACCAAGCGAATAGATATCTACTCTGTGATCACACCATGGCATATGCCTTATATTCTCCTTTAATGTTTCTGGTGCGTTGTACCAATGTGTTGTAGGTCCCACATTCCTAAAATCGAGCTCGCCTGGAGATAATATTATGCTCCTGTCAAAATCAAAAAGTACTGCACGTATATGATCTTCATTTATTGGTTGCAATAGCATAATATTTCTTGTTTTTACATCACGATGCACAATCCCTGATCTGTGGATGGCTGCAATTGCATCACATATCTGTGTAACTGCTTTAATTTTAGCGAGTTTTGATATCAATCTATTCTCTATAGTCGCGTGAAATGTCTCTCCTTCAAGGTACTGAAGAACTAAGAATTGGCGGGTTCTGTTAACCAACTCCCCGCGTTTATTTTCTATTTCTACTGTATATCCTCCTGAATCCATGAGGGGTATAATGTGCCGATGGGGTGATTGTCCAACTGTCGTAAGAGCATTGCGTTCAAGTTCCACATAATCAAAATCATATATCCAAGGATTGCCTAATTTTAATACTACTGGGTTACCACTTTCATCTGCACCAAGAAAAATGTGGCACGCGTGGTCTTCATTAGCGATAATTTTAGCCAGTGGATAATATCTTATGCTGTTGTTGGAAGTTAAGTAGTCTGGGAAAGAATGATATACAAATGCACCTTCTTTTCTAGCCTCTTCTAGAAGCGGCATCATTATTTCTGATATTGGTAGTTCCTTTCTTTTCAATATATGGAGCCACGGCATTAGTCGTTGTTTATACATACCACATATATTCATATATCACTACAAATTAAAACATATCGTTTTATATCGTAAAGATAGAAAAGTTTATAAATCCCAACTATCATAAAATTATAGTAATTCTTAAAAACTTTACTATAATGCGGGAGAGATTTTAATGGGAGCTACAACTACAAAATGTCCAGAATGTGGAAGCAAACGAATTATTCGTGATTATGAAAAGGGCGAGTTGCTCTGTGGTAGCTGCGGTCTGGTAATCGCAGATAACATTCATGATATGGGTCCTGAATGGCGTGCATTTGATGCAGAACAAAAAGAAAAGAAAGCCCGTGGTGGTGCGCCAATCAAGTATATGAGGCCGAACAAAGGACTTGTAACCGAGATCGATCAATATAATCGTGATATTCGTGGCGGTAAGATCAGTCCAAAAAAGCAGGCACAACTCTATAGGATGAGGAAATGGCACAAGCGGGTTTCCATTGCAACTTCTATGGAGCGTAATCTAGTTATTGCACTTGCAGAGCTTGATCGTGTGGCATCTGCACTTGGTCTTCCGGAAAACATCAAGGAAAGTGCTGCGCTTCTTTATAGGAGGGCAGTAAAAGAAGAGCTTATTCGTGGAAGGCTTATTGAAAGCGTAGTTGCTGCGGTTATTTATGCTATTTGCAGATTACAGGGAATTCCAAGAACTCTTGATGAGATTGCAAGGTCATCTGGAATTGAGAAGAAGGAAATTGGCAGGGCATACAGATTCTTGAAATGCGAACTCAAAATCGATGTTCCTCTTACTGATCCAGCACAATATGTGCCTAAATTCGCAACTGCACTTAAACTCGGTGTTGAAGTGCAGGATGAGGCAGTAAAGCTTATCAAGAAAGCTTTGAGAAAAGGTTTGATTTCAGGAAGAGGTCCGACTGGTGTTGCTGCAGCTGCACTTTATATTGCGAGTGCGATGCATGGCGAAAAGAAAACACAGAAGGAAGTCGCTGATGTTGCCGGTGTGACTGAAGTCACTATCAGAAACAGATACCGGGAATTGAAAAAAGAGCTTGGGCTTAAGGTCAATCTCTAGATTTTTCTCTTTTATTTCTTATCAATTTTTGAAATCATCTTCAGAAACACCCAAAGAAATCAATGCCCCTCTCGCTTCTTTGTGCCCAGTTTTATTTTTGACAATAGCACCCACTAATTCTCGCAGTGCGTGTTCACTCGTTTCATCATATATCTCAGGATCGCTTGCTACCAGGGCAAGTTGCGTTGCCCCTTCCTTTCTTGTCGATATTGACTTTTCATCATCACCACGGCTATTAAGCATTTTAACCACCGCTCTTATCCTCCTTTTATCAGTCAACCCTTTTTCAGTTGCAACTATTTTAAGCCGTTCTATATCATTCGTAACAAGGCTCAAAGTATCAGTTTGATACGGTCTGGAAGCTCCTGTTAGCAGTGGTTCTCCATTCTGTTGCAATAATTCAAGAAGTCCTTCCCGATTTTGTCTTCTTAATCTCAAGCAGCTATTATTATCATCATATATATGCGGTCTTAATTCATTGCATGTTCGTTTAATTTTTCCAACATGTGTCTTGATCCAAGCATGTATTTCGCTAAAATTATGAATATATAATATCGGTACTATTGTTGCTCCCCATCCTTTATTTTTCTTTATATTCAATACTCCTATCTGTACTCCAATTGGTGATTCTGGTTCATTTCCGTCTCCTAAATCTGTGTAATTAATAATGCCTATTGAAATCCCCTTTATTGATGCAAATAAATTAAATGGCGCTACTGCAATTCCTTCCATAGTACCAGCAATATTCAAAAGTGCTGAAATTGAAAGACCTGCGAGTTTTTTAGATATGTTTCCGAGTATCCCAATTGCTATTCCAGTTATCCTATTTGCTACATAGTTTCCCAATCCACCTATAAAAACTCCCTTCCCGTGGCCATCACTGATCCAGTTTCCGATGCCACCTATAAAAATTCCATTGCCATCTCCTTCAATTGCGTTTTCCCCACAGGTAATTGCAGCTCCATTTATCTTCCCTAAAGAATTCCAAATGCCAGAAACTGCAATGCCATTAAATTGATCTGTAGTTCTATTGGTTATTCCTGCAATTGAGATGGCATTTGTGGTCTCTGCAACATTTGTTATACCAGCTATCTGAATTCCTGCAGTTGAGTTATTAACATTGCAAACACCAGCTAACGAGAGACTGAATGCAGTACTTGCAACATTTGTTATACCTGATATACTGATTCCATATGCAGATTCATTAACATTGCAAACACCAGCTAAAGAGAGGCCGCGTGTAGTATCTATCACATTTACGATACCTCCTATTGATACGCCTGCAGCTTCTTTGCACGAATTAGCAATTGCAGCAGTTGATACGCCTGTCACATCATATTTGTTGGAAATCATAGTTACTCCAAATCTTATTTTTGCTTCCTTCGGTGGAAAAAATCCGAATGAAACTGGGGGGATGTCCATTGCGGTAGTTACTATTGAGGTAGTCGGAGGTAATAACCAACACATAGTCTTCGTTTCTTTCAAATGTCTAAATAAACGCGTTTTGCGTGTTCCAAGTCGATTCTGTGCATCATCGGTTCTTTCTATAGCGGTTTGTTGTAATTTAGCTGATCTCATATACCCACCAAATATAAAAATCATATTAGTGGTATTGATTTATAAAACGTGTTAATCTCTGTCTTAAAACGGTTTGTTAATTTTTATCTTTTTTTTCCAATCTAAATTTTCACCACATCCTCATCGTGGGTGATTTTACTCGGTGCAATATTAGTAACTTGGTTAACTATTTATCAAATGTTTGGACTACTTATCATACCGTGATGAATGTTCGACAGACT
>Ga0180007_10003719_pt1 | contig 16747 bp, 17 predicted proteins | sample MM_PC_MetaG_FD_121122 | JGI IMG/M metagenome (GOLD analysis project Ga0180007, IMG submission 121122) | Groundwater microbial communities from the Aspo Hard Rock Laboratory (HRL) deep subsurface site, Sweden - MM_PC_MetaG | ecosystem: Environmental > Aquatic > Deep subsurface > Groundwater... | reverse complement strand
GTGTTGTTGTTTTTTGTTTAGTCGCTTGAAATTTACAACTAAACAGAGGCTTTTTCAACTCCTAACAATCTGAAAATTTGATAAATTAAATTAGTTTCGCGCCATCGATTTCAACACCCTTTTTTAATATCATCATTCCGATTATGTAAAATACTCAATGCTTCCTTATTTATATCAATCACAGTTACACAATGACCACTTTGCCATAATGGCATTGCAAACCTGCCACCCCCCCCCCTATATCTAAAATATTCATCTTTCTATCAGACATATACTTTTTTATAAAAGCTATTTCTCTTTCAGTTTTATACATCCCCCCCCTCGTTGCATAGCCAGTATTAATATCCCATAAATAAGCCATAAAAATAGGTCTCCTTTAGCGTTTTCATTTATAACCGAAATAGATACTTTAGCTTTTCTTTTGAATTCAACTCAATATCATACCCAACCCTAAAGAATGTTTACTGAATCTACCATTTTTGATCCAAAATTTGGGACACCATTGATGGTTACTATTGAAAATGTCATGATTTTCTAAAATACTCTCGTTTTCCACTTTTTGTCAGGCGAATTTCGTTGGTATATTCTATCGTAAAATTCGTATCTTCGCCCATCTGTTTTTTGAAGGTTGATCTAATGCTGTCCTCGTGGTGTTGCTCAAAACCCGGAAGTTTGACCACACTGCACTTGATTGAATTTCCACCGTTTTTTTCAATGCAATAATGCTCAACAGGCAGATCTTTGAACAATATAGTAAAGCCAGGGCCTGTTAATGTGCGGCCGTTTTCAAGCTGAATAATATCTGATGTCCTGCCCAGAACATTATTAATAATCTGGCCGTTATAGGGGTAGTCTTTGTTCTTTGAGGTATCGATCTGTATCTCATCCCCCAGTCTGTAATTAATTAAAGGCATTGCATAATTGAACAGGTCGGTTAACAATGCAGGGCCAAGTCCATTCTGGTCTGGATTATCTACACGCACCAGGCAATTGTACCCTACTTCAAAAAATCCTTTTTTATAGGCAAAAGCGGTAATGCCGCCATCATTTGCTCCATAGCTGTCCATAATTTCACACTTAAAAACCGCCTGTATTGTTTTCCGGAATTGATCGGTTAACACTTCGGATGTTGGAAAACATGCGTAAACCTTTAAGTCTTGATTATGTGCCTGGGCGTATTTTGCCAATAAATATATGGAGGACGCGTATCCATATATGAATCTAATCTTATTCTTTCTAATAAGCGAAATATAATCCTTGCAAACCTCGTCAGACATATTGATGCCGTTAAGCCCGATTTTGTTCTTTAGTCGGTAATAGATTTGATGTTTTAGTGACGGTTTTTTATTGACAAATAAAGACGAGCTTCCCAAGGCAATGTATTGATCACCATAATTATATCCGACTCTTTCCCAGTTTATGATTGTGTTGGCATTTGCCATGCTCCATGAACGGTTATCAACCCAGTATTTTAATGGGTCACCCGTAGATCCCCCGGTAGATGATTTATTATACGGGATGGATTGAATATTATCGGGAATGATATCATTAAAGTTTTCTCTAATAATCTTCTTGGTCAAAACGGGAAGCTTTTCCAAGTCTGATATTGATTTGATATCCGCAGGAAGCAAACTTATACGCTTGAAAAGAATATTGTAATATTTTATGTGATTACAAGCATGTTCAATTAATAAACGTAACCGCCTTTTTTGCCATTCAAGTATTTCATCGGAGGAATAATGTCGCATCTGCTTAATTTTCCTGTAAGAGGATGCAATATTTGTTTTCATTGCTTTGTCAGCAAGAGGTAAAACAGTGCTCATCAGCAAATTAGAGTATATATTTTTCATGGTCTGGGCCTCAATTGCCTTAATTTTTAATTGATAGAAATTCAATTATATCATTAACAATTTTTGCTTGTTTCTTTATGGAATACTTCTCTTGAACAGTATGAATGGCATTTTGTGCCATTTGATTACGCAATGCATCATTGGTCAATAATTTTTTGGCATTACATATAAAGGAATTAATATCGGTATAATCCTTCACAACCATAGCATTTGTTTCGTGCAAGGCAGCCTCTATTATATTACCTACTTCGGAAACAACAGGTACACATCCACAGGACATGCCTTCAAGCATGCAGGTTGGTAAGCCTTCGCTTTCAGAAGGAATCAAGATACATTTTGATCGCTGAAACAATGTCTCCGGGTGGTCAATATATCCAGGAAGTTCTACTTGATTTTGGAGATTCAGCTCTATTATCATCTGTTTCATGCTTTTAAATAAATCCCCATGGCCAATTAAAACAGCTTTGATATCTGGAATTTCTTTGCTCAAGTTACTGATTACCTTTAATACTCTGTCAGGTCCTTTCAAACGTGAAAAGTTCCCCACAAAGAGTATGTCGATATCTTTGGCAATATCAGGTTTATAAGCAAATTTGGTAGTATCAATACTCCCATTTAATGTAAAAATCTTATCTTTGGGAATACCTTTGTAAATTAGATAATTTGTTACCACATGGCCCTTGGTGGTAACTGCAGAGCAGGATTTTAGCATCCATAGATTTAGCTTTTCCCAAAAATCTATGAAAGGTAACCGGGTAGTTATCTCGACAATACCTCCCACCACCGAAACAACTGAATGGGTTTTTGTAATTTTGCCCACTACTGTACTGTTCAATCCTTTGGGCAGGGTGAAAACACCGTTGATCAGGTTGGGTTTCAACATTATTGTGTATCTGAGCAATTGCAAAGGTTCATACAAGAAACGAATTGCTTTGCTTAGCCAAGCCGGTTTAAGATTGAGCAACAATTCGGGCAAAGTGATATATTCCGCACCCTCAACTGGGAATCCAGCTTCTTGTCGGAAAATATAGACTTTTGAAACCTTTCCAGTTGCTAAAAATGGTTCTACTTTCGATACTGTCAGGCTTTTTCCAAATCTTCCAACAACAACAAAAATGATCATCTGGTAATACCTCATCAGGTTTTAAAGACTTTGCGAAATAATGATTTTATGATTTGCATACGCTGTTTGCCAGGCATGTAGGGCAGTTGCTGTAAAAGCTGTTTTTTCATTAGTATACGGTTAAAGAACCTTTGTCGTTTAACGTGTTTATTGTAATTTTTTTTATAGTGGGCTTCCCCTTTCAACTGTAAAGTTTGCATCTGATCAGTCCATTTTCTCAGGTGAATTTCAATCCAGTCTGATGGTAGCAGAGCCACAAAGTACGATTTATCATACCTGCAAGCACGAATATGCCAAGATTCAATGTGGTTTTTCCTCACTTCGACTTCCAATAAAGCACCTGTACGTACAGATTGATTCCAAATCATATCGAACAGAAAGTTACCAAGGCTATAGCAAATCAAACCGTTATTGTACTCCTCAACGGGTTGGATTACATGCGGGTGATGCCCTACAACTAAATGCGCTCCTTCATCGATGGCTTTTCTTGCCAGTTGGATTTGATCCCATGAGGGTATATGGATATATTCATTACCCCAGTGAAACACCAGCACCCTGATATCCGCTTTTTGCATTGCCTGACTTTGTAAAATAGTCTTCATGGATTGTTCGCTTAATTCGGAATAGCAGTCAGGATTAGGGATGTCATGGATGGCATTAAAACCTGCGAAGGCGATATTTAACCCATTTCTTTCAGTAATAACGACTCGCGGTTGAGCATTTTCCATATCCCCTATAGGTTCTATACCGACTGACTTTAATAAAGAAACTGTTTGGGTAAATACTTGAGAACCATGTTCGAGGATATGATTGTTGGCCACATGAGCATGTGTAGTACCGGCTTTGATAAGATAATCCAGCAATTTTGGATTTCCGGCAAAAGAAAACTTATCAATTTCGTCTGTATTAGCCACAATGGGGCCTTCCAAATTTACTAACGTTATATCACCTTGCTGAAGCAAAGCGGATACCTGATCAGACCAAAGCAATTCTTTATGGTCAATTTTTGAACTAACTCCAATACCAAGGGTATGCTCACGATCTGCGGAAAGTAAATCTCCAGCAAAAACAAATCGACAGTTCTCTTGTTTATTTTTTAATTTCATTTTTTTTGTGAGATCTTTTCTAAAATGCTGTACGTTTTTTAGATAACCCTTTATTCCCTTTCCCTCGATTGATCCGCCCTCAATATTGTAGACACGAAGATAATCCTCTATCAAAGAAGGAAACATTCAGCCAATGACTGGGAAGCACCTACTCACTGTGCGCAGGAATAGCCTGAAAAATTTGGCTTAACTCGGCCTCCAGTTTTTCGAGGAAAGATCATATAATGGCATTAATCAGCTAAATTTTTTGAAAGAAATTTAATAGTTTACCACTTACATTTATTCTGTCGAAATGCTCCTCAGCGACTTTCCGACCTTTTTTACCAATATTTTTGCATAAATCACTATTTTTTTTGCAATACAGCATAGCATCAGCTAATGAAAATTCATTTCCGGGTTTAACAAAAATTGAATTCACCATATGAGTTAAATAATGTGGGACATCCCCCACAGGTGTGCAAATTACGGGCTTACCTGTAGCAAGAAATTCACCCAGCTTAAAAGGGAAACCTGCATTAGCAAAAGTTGAATTTATTCGTGTCATACACATAACATCACAATTGTTTAGCACTTGGTAATACTGCGTATCAGGAAGATACCCCAAATAACCAATATTATTCTTACAGTTTGATTTTGCCAACAGATTCAATAATATTTTAATATGTCGCTCTGCGCCAGTTCCCGTGAGAATTAATCGAACATTATTATCTTGTACCATCAAAATTTCAAATGCTTTTAATAGTAAATCAATCCCATCTTTATCACCAAAAGAGCCTCCATAAAAAAATGTTGTAACCTTATCACTTTTTTCACTGGAACTTGTTTCCCTAAAAAGGGAAAGGTCCGTTGAAATAGGTATGAGGGTTACCGGAAATTTATTCCTCGATAATTGTTTGCATTTTTTTTCCAAATGCATAGAAATTGCTATACAACCGTTTGCAAAGCAGACTATTCGTTCAAACATAAATATGGCTGATTTGGTCTTAAGTTTGCCCTTCAAGCTTTTAAAGCTTGTTATAAACTGATAATCTTCTACAATATCAAACACAATTTTATAACCTATAGCCTTAGCAAATAATATAAATACAAAATTTTCAATATTTGGATAATTATAAACATAAAAAATATTTTTTGTTCGCTCTTTTCTGTGTTCCTTTATAAACACTATGCCTTGAATAAGAAAAGAGATTATACTAAAAAGGTTAAATAAATCGTAACCGATAACTTGGTAAACAACATTATTTCTTATTCCTTTTTCCGCTTTCGGGAATAATCTTTTATTAAAAGGAAAAATTAAGGTTGAAAAAGATAGGTTAGGGATACCAGCTAAAGGTTCAATTAAATTACGGATTCTCATGGCGGAAGCCATTGTTCCAATATAAGCTACTCCAATAATAAGGATGTGTATTTTTTTATTTTCAACAATCATTTGATAAAATAGAACTCCATAACAAAAAGCCTTTCTGTGTTATAAAAACCATAGGGCGAGTCTAATTGGGGTTTTTAAAATCTATTTTTTTAATTACTTTACACGGATTTCCAGCTGCAACAACATTTGCTGGTACACTTTTCGTCACAACACTATTTGCTCCAATAAACGAATTTTTACCAATCCTCACTCCTTTCAATATAATAGCATTTACTCCTATCCACACATTCTCCTCAAGGATCACCTCTTTTGAAATATCTGCCCTTTTATCGTCTTCGTGCCAATCGGTGTCAGTAATAATAACGTTAGCGCCAATTCTTGACTTTGATTTAATAATAATCCGTTTGTTTGATGCAATTGTGACCCCCGAAAATCCACATTTATTCTCAATAATTATTTCTGCAGTAGAAGACAATGTTGTAAGAATACATGGATGATTTATACCGATCAAATTACCTTTGGAAGAAGAATTAAATTTACAATACTTTCCTATTTTTATCATGCTATCAGGTTTCTTTTTTAAAATAGGGACTCCAATAAATCTGCATTTTTTATCAATTTTTATGTTCCAGTAATAACATTTTATATAAGAAAAAAATGTGCTACCCCACATATAAAATTGCTTCATTAAATTATACCAATTATGGGCAAATCTATTAATTTTAATCAAGTTAAATATAGTTTTATAAATATTTTTAGACATCTATATTAGTGCAAAAACCTTTCTATAGTTCAGTTTATAGTTATCTGCCGATATCCCATAACATTTTCCGTACAAAGCTCTCACAATAAAAACTAACACTAATTTCCAATATTTCTGCAATCAGTGGTATTGGGCTCTGTTATTTTCTTTGATCTCTGTCTCTTTTGCTTGAGGAGAGGTAAGAAATATAACCCTGGAATAATCACTATCAGTATTAAATACGGTTCACGACCGGCAATAGTTTTAATTAAACCCAATAAAACAAACGCCCCCACAGAAAGGGAATAATAGAATCCAAAATGATCATCAAATAAAGAGAAAATACTTTTATAAAGTTGAAAAAGTACAAACAAAGAAAAAAGAAAGCCTGGAATACCCCATACGGCAAGTTTATTCATCCAGTGCAAATGATAACCTACCGACATATTATAAGTAAACGGGCTATTGTAGGAAGCATCTCCCAAAACCGGGGCGCCAATCAAGGCTTCAAAAAGCAAAGGATAGCGATCAGCCCTGCCACCCGCACCAGTAGGGCCTCCAAACTCCGGATGCTGGATGAAAAAGGATAAATCATTCAACTTAGAATACATAGTGGAGTCTACATCAAAAAATAATTTTATCTTCGTAAACATATCCGCATAAAACGAAGAAGGAATTGCCAAAAGCAATATTAACACCAAAGACACCATAGCAATGCTTTTTCGGACTGTTTTTGCTCCCGCATAGGAAAATATCATAATAACAACAGCAACTAAAATATTAGCTAACACCTGAGCACGAACTAAGGTTATAATTATAAGCACCTGGATAACAATCAGCCCCTTTCTGGAAAACACCATTTTTATCCGGAATTTTATATGATAGATAAGGATAGGTATCAGGCAGACCAGTGCCTGCATGTAGCCATAGCCCCCTGCCCCTGTAATTTTAAAAACTTTTGCCTGGTAAGGGGTAATCCTGCCTGCGTTAACCGACATTCGAACAACCAGGGGGTCAAAAAAGAGAGCGATATTAGTCATTATTATGGTGATGATTATAAAATAAAAGCCCAGTTTGCCCAAAAATGCAAGCCCCTTAAAATCTTTCCTGACGTAATAGTAAAAAAAAATGGCCGAAAATATTACCAGCGAATAAAACTCATTCAATAAATGGAAACGATTCCAATCACTCATATGATTCCACAAGGTATATTGCAACAAACCTAAAGAAGTAGCGCCAAATAGAAGCAACCATGCCATTGGCTTTTTTTTATAAACAGAGGGCTGCATCAAAAAAATCGCTACTAATACAGCAGGACCCCAAAAATATCGGAAACTTCCCACTATTGGCGGTAAATTGTTTGCCACAACATAAAGAGATGTCATAGCAACCGCAATCCAAATGGCTAAAAGAACTGAATGTCTTAATATTCTCATTGTTTAAATTTCTGGTAAGTTTTCCATTACAAAAGTTTCTTTACTAAAGAAATTTCTTGATCGCTGATTGTTATCCAAATCCAGTGCAAATATTTTCTTGGGTGCCTTTTCCCTTTATGAGGATGACGACAAAATTTAATTAATTTTTATATATTTGCTTCCATGTTTCGATTTTTTCTTCAGGACCAAAATACTTTCTTGCCAACTTATCGTTTTTAGATAGGGTTAACTCACTTATAGGTTGAGTCAGTTCCTCAAAGCTAACCTTACTTAATTCAGCAAAGTTGTTTACATGGAATCCTAAACCCTTCGCATAATTTAAATTATTTCCCCTTAAGTACATTTTCATCCCTGTACACAAACCAAAAAGCACGACATGCAAACCCGATTGGATATTACATCCTGGAATAAATATATCCAAAGTTGCCAATAATGAGTAGTATTTAGTTAAAGGAAGCAAGTCCCGAAAATATACGAATCTATCACCAAACAATTCTATACCCTTTTCGATTATTTTTTCCTGATATTTTCGGTTGCCATAACTTAACGGGCATAGAACCTTTATATTCTCATGTCTAAAGGGAGATAATAGCTGAAATGTCTCAAAATGATTATTATGCGCAAATGCACTGTGGGAGACCATTATTTTTATATATTTGTTATCTCGCCGATGTTTCTTCTTATATGTATTAAACAAGTTATAATGGTCCATAATTGTATTGCTGACTATCACATTAGCTTTAGGATAAAGGTGTTTAGCTCTCTTCTCATCATCAAAAGACAAGGCGACAAGATACCCCAAATCGGAAAAAGCCTTCTTTTTGATCATATTGCGTAGGATATAACCCGCTTGCCCTTTTTGTTTTAATTCTAAAGTCCCTCCACTCCAAAGCATTAGGATTATGCTCTTGCAAAATCTTCTCCCCCGAAGCAGACATGCGGCCCACCAGAAATCCATTTTCCCAAATAGCGAAGAAAAACCATGCAGAATGAGCTTGTCAGTTTTTCGCATTTTTGAGATATGGTACAGAAGTGCAACGCTCGTTGTGACAAAAAGATAGTTTTGGGTATTAAACTCTGAGAAAATCTCTTTATATACATCATACGTTTCTTCCATATTTGAAAGATAGCTTACTTTTGTGCCCGTGCTTAACAAAAAACAATGTTCACTGACACCGCGCTTGTTTGTTTGGGGGGCAAACTGCAGAGTGTATCGGATTATGTTCGGTGCCTGATGAAACATATTTGCATTAATGACATGGTAAATCATTTTGGAAAGCCCCTTCAAAAAACAAATTAAAATAGTTTGAAACTTAGCCCGTTCTTAAAATCCTGGCTTTGTAATCTTTTAAAATATCAACAATATACAAAAAAGACCCATTCTTCGTTATCACAGAAAGAAGGATCGCAGAAACTACAAAGGATAACAACTGTGCAGCCAGAGCATAGTGGCTGTTCTCTGGAAAAGAAAATTTAGCCAGATAGGTAAAAAAGCCTATTGCAAAGGCTAATAAATAGTTTGGATAAATATCTTTTACTTGAGAAAAAATACCATAACTGATTAATCTTCCCGAATAATAACTGTTCAAGTAGTAACCAAAATATGAATTAAAAACAATGACATATAGCATAATTTTTATACCCAAAAAAGCACCCAGAATAATAGTAGGAACTATTATGAATTGCTTTACAATCTCCAGCTTTAGAAAAAGATCCGAACGTCCTTTCACTTTCAAGATGTTCAGGTTCAGGGCATGCAATGGATACAGCATAGATGCGAAACACATAATGAACACATATTCGGCAGATGGTAACCACTTTTCTCCGATCAAAACAAGAACCATATTTTTTGACATAGCAGCCATACCTATCATAGAAATAAATACAATATAGGTAGAATGCTGTATTAGCTTTTTGTAGGCATTTACAAGTCCATGCTGGGAATCCTGAATCTCGGAAAGAACGGGATAGCTTACATTGCTTATAATACCAGTAAAGTTTTTTGAGGGAAGGTTGTTAAACTGCTCTGCCCTGGTAAAAAAACCCAATTCCTTGGCTGAAAAAACCTTGCCGATAACCAAGTAATACATATTGTTTGATATGGAATATATCAAACCCGATAACAACATCTTCACTCCGAAATTGAAATGCTCCTTGAACAGGGGATAATCAAACTTGAAAAGAACCTTCCACCCTTGTTTACTCCAGAGCAACACATTTATTAATGCTTGTCTAAAAAGCTGTTGCCAAACAAGACTCCAAACGCCAAAGCCCCGATATGCCATAAAGATAGCCACAATCCCAGCCACAAATGAAGCACTTACATTGACTCTTGCCAGATACTTGAAATCCAGCTTCTTAACTAATGCCGTTTGTTGAATTAGTGCGAAACTTTGAAAAATTAAGATTATTCCATAAACTCGCGTTATCTGAGACAGGATCGGCTGTTCATAGAAATGCGCGATATGGGGAGCCGACAAAAAAAGAATCAGGTAGCAAATACTACTCACTATAATATTAAAGATAAAAACGGTCGAATAATCCTGGCTTGTACAATCTTTTTTTCGTATTAACGATTGACTGAATCCACTATCAATAAACAAATTGGAAAAGGAAATAAATACAGTCAACAATCCAATAATACCAAATTCAGAAGGTTCCAGCAACCTGGCCAAAATAATACCGACAATGAAATTCAAACCGAATCTTATTATATTTTCAAGCGCGCTCCAGATAAGACTCCCAACAGTTTTTTCCTTGAGAGTCATGTATTCAACAGCGAATTGTCAAATTTTTTGCTTTTTTCGCACATCAGGAATATACTTGAACATAAATCAGGGTACTGCTGGCCTAATTGGAAGCAACCCTCCAGGTAGGCACCAGAAATTATATCGGTTTGCAACAAACTGTCCCATTGGAAATTGGCCAATGCTTTGAAGAAAATCCCAGATCTGTGAACAATGTTTAATCCTGCTGCCTTTACATCCCGTTCCAATGTGTCTAATGTGTATGTGATTTGATGACCATGCTCGGACTCGGCGGGTGTAACAGCCGAATTATGACTTATTAACCCCATTTTTACGGCTATTTGTCTCGAAGGTGCATTCGCATTGGGGCAAACCAGAAAAAACCTCCCATTATCAGAAAGCCATTCTGAGTTAACTCTTTTTAGTACAGAAACAGGATCATCAAGATGTTCTAAAACATGAGTTAATATAATATTATTATACTTTGATGGCAAAGTAGCCTCTTCGAAAAGTGCGTTAACAAATTTTATTTTATCTCCCAGTTGTTTTTTTGCAACCTCGACAGCTTCATCAGAAGCTTCAACGCAAGTAATATCTTCAAATAAAGGCATTAATCTTTTTGTAAAATCCCCTTTATAGCATCCAAGTTCAAGCACATTTCCTTTTGTGAAAAACGGCTGAAATGATTTTAACATAAAAGGATGCATCACATCCAAATCGAAACTGTAGGCATACTTATGGCCTGTTGTATTTTTAAGTTCCTTATTATAATCCCTTTCTATTTTCATTTTATTCTTTCCAATAGCTATTATTTTTTATTAATAGTTTATAGTCCTTCTTTGTAATACCAACCACGATTTGATCCCAATAACGTCCTTTTCTAAAATAATAGTTTCTTCTTCTTCCTTCTTCTTTCCAACCCAATTTATTGCAATAGAAGGAATATGATACCGTGTTGTATTCAATTATTGAACCGTCCAGTCTTTCAAGATGTAATTCTTCAAAAGCATATCTCATAGTTGTCATAACAGTATCTATGCCATAACCTTTTCCTCTAATATCTTTATGCCCCAACATCACCCCATGCCAAGCATGATTATTTCGCCAATCAATTTTTATAATGCTGGATATTCCAATAATTCCTTTATCAGGTGCTTCAATAGCTAATCGTTGATTCAACTGATCATTCTTAAGATTTTGAAACCACATTTTGTGATAATCCATAGAACTTGGGTAGTGCAAGTTTCCGATCATATCCTGTGTCTCCGGATCATTTGCCCAATTATGTAGTAAATTTAGATCAGATTCTTCAATTGCCCTTAATGTTACTATTTTCCCTTGAATATTCATCGACCTTCATTCCTTTTTATATTGAGCGGCAAGAATTCCCAGTCCCTTTCTACCTGATTTGCTCTATACGTATTCAGTGCAATTTAGGTCATTTCTTCCAATACAGCAATCCCAAATCCAAAACGTCCAAATTCATTACCGTTGTATAGTAGAAATATCTTTTCATCACAATGGAAAACATGTGGATAGCACATCATCGCTGAATCCCAGCCTTTATCTGAAGCAGCAATCCCGCCTTTATCATCGTTTCTCTTCCAGTTAACCAGATCATCTGAAAAAGCGTATCCCAAGCGATATGCTTTTTCTTTTTTTTCTCTAAAAGAAATCATATGGCGATAACAGAAAAACATGTGATAGCTTCCGCCAATTTTTATTACTGTTGGCAGTGCCTGGCATTCATTTTCGTCAATTTTATCTTTAATTATCTCTCGATTCATTTTTTTCCAGTTTATACCATCATCTGAAATTGCATACCCAATTTTATAAACTCTTTCTGGTTCATGCTCCTCAGTCTTTTCACACCACTTCTTACCAAAAATGTAAAACATATAAAATTTTCCAAGAAATATTCTTACAAAAGGATCTCCTACCAAAAAAGGTTCATATAGTGAAGAACTTAAAACTGGTCCGTCACCAAGTTTCTTAAAGGTATTTCCGCCATCAGAACTAAACGCGAAGCCGACACCAGAATCAATATCAACTGAAACTCTTCTTGTCCAGCCATCTGTATAAGCATAAAGCTTATCTCCAAATGAAGTCGGACTAAATGGGAAAATACCATGCTCATCAAAGCAACCTAAATTGCCAAGTGGTATAACTTCATGTTTTGAATAATTAATTATATTTTCAAATTTTTTGTCAAAATCAACAAATTGAACGTGGCTTAAAAACTTTCCTGTTTTATCTTTCTTTCTTGTTGAAAAATAAACTCTAACAAAATTATCAAAAACTACCGCCTGAGGAGATTGTGAATGACTTACGAATTCATTTTTAAATGGAGATTTGCTGAATTCAAAAATCTGACCTAATTTTCTCCATTTCATTAATTCAGTTCTCCTTCTATGATTGCCAATCCAAACCCGTATCGACCTACTTCATTACCTAAATAAATCATGTATATTTTCCCATCAATCTCAAATACATGTGGATAAGCAATCATTTCAGAATCCCAACCATTTTCAGAAACATCAATTCCAGCTTTTGAATCGTCTCTGGTCCAATTTATTAAATCAGTCGAATAGGCATACCCAATTTTTCTTGCTTTTGTATCTCTGAATGTCTCAGGAATCCAATTGCAAAAAAACATATGATATTTTCCATTTGTATAGTATACATCAGGGCTTGCTTGCGATTCATTTTCACCGTTTTTTTCAGGAACAAGATTCTTATTATGCTTTGTCCAATTCAAACCATCTTTTGATGTAGCCATCCTGATTTTCAAAGACATCTCAGGTTTACTATTTACCATTGTCCATTTTTTCCCTGCGACATAAAACAAATAATAGACATTATTAAATTTTCGAATACGAACACTACCTATATTAAAAGGTTCGTCTAAAGAATAAGATAATAATGGTCCTGGTCCTATTTTTTCAAATGAAACACCGCCATTTTTACTTTTCGCAAAACCTATTGCAGTATTAAAGGGCACCGAAACACACCTTGTCCATCCACCATAATAAGCCCAGATTTCATTGCCTTCCCTAATTACAGAGATTGGATACGTTCCAAATTCATCAAAGCAACCTTTCTGGCCTAATTTCAAGACTGGTTCTTTTGCGATATTGATAATATTAAATAAATTTTTCCTATCTAAATCTATGAATGCTGAATAGCTTACAAACTGACCACTTTGATCCCTTTTCGGTCTACAGCTAAAATAGATTCTTATAAACTCATCAAACAATAAAGTTGCTGGGGCTTGGGCAAATTCTTTGAGCCAAAATTTATTTTTGACATCCAATGGATTAAAAATCCGACCCAGTTTTTTCCATTTAAACATTTCTTGTCCTTTTTTGAATTATTGATAAATCAGATCGAAATGATAAAATTTTTAATGACCAATAACAATGAATCAAACTAATGAACAATACTGCAAATAATCTTTTATTCTTTCCTTTGAATTGAACATCATCACGTCGATAATGGAAAGCCATGGAACAAATTCATTATCAAACTGCTTGTATTCCAGATGTTTTGTTTTTATAAAACGTAATTTAATCCCTTCATCTCTGAAGACATCTGCTGCGTAAAGGTCCCGACCACCTATTGCATTAATATAAATATCCGCATTGAGGTTTTTGCAGATGGCGAGAACTTTATCCTGAGACTTAAGTGTGTGGTCAATATCAATGGATGATGAAATTATTATTTTCGTGTCGATCTGGAGAACTTGCGTTAAAAGTTTCAGAGAAGTGTATATAAAATCGAACAAATTGCCAGTACCTCGTTGAAAGCACTCTTCGACTAGCGGCATAACTTCTCTGTAATAAGGGGCTTTCTGGTAAGATGCCTTCAACTTCCGGTTTAATTTTTTTGATTCACTATCAAAATTGTGTGCTAATTCACGCTGCGACACATTCAGGTAATCCGAATCCTTTTTAAGAGGGACACTAAACATTTTGTCTTCCCCGTTAACAAGGATTCGATTGCGATGAAACCAGCCTTTTTTTGTAAACTGTATATTGTCATATGCAACAAACACGTCCACTGCATTAAGCAGTTGAAAATAGCCTATGTATGGCATGAAATATGGTTGCATAATAGCCACTTTCATGCGCCAGAACCTTTAACTGTTGTGATTATATCAGCAATTTTTATAGCTATCGTATCTGATAAATCCGGATAAATCGGCAGACAAAGCACCTTGTCAGCCATATCAGTTGCCACGGGTAGATTGCCTCGATTTGCCGATGGCAGTCCTCGATACATTGGAAATTCCGTAATCAGCGGGTAGAAGTATCGGCGTGCATAGATGTTATTCTCTCGTAATAGATGATAAAGTTCATCCCGGCTGATGGGATAATTATTATTTATGAAGATGGGAAAGTAAGAATAATTTGCAATTGTATCAGAGCGCTGATCAAGACATGTGATACCAGGAATACCTGCCAGCAATTCACGATATAGGATATCTATTGCACGCCGCTGTCTAATGGCATCGTCAATGTATTTAAGCTGGAGCATTCCAAAGGCCGCTTGCACTTCATTCATTTTTCCATTGATACCAGGTGCCACGACAGTTACTTCACCGGCATGACCAAAATTTTTGAGATAATCAATACGCTGCTTAGTTTTGCCATCGGGACAAACAATAGCGCCACCTTCAAATGTGTTGAAGACCTTGGTGGCATGGAAGCTAAGGACAGACAAATCACCATGTTTAAGTAGGCTTTCGCCTTTATGGGTAATTCCAAAAGCATGTGCTGCATCGTAAATCACTTTCAAACCATAGATGTCGGCAATCTGCTGAATACGATCTATATCGCAGGGATTGCCATAGCAATGAACTGGCATGATGGCACTGGTACGTGGTGTAATGGCCTGTTCAATTTTGTTTGGGTCCATATTACAGGTGGCTGGATCAATATCTATAAAGACAGGTGTTATGGAGTTCCAAAGAAGAGAGTGGGCAGTTGCAACAAATGAATATGGCGTGGTGATAACTTCACCTGTAATGCGCAGTGCCTGTAGTGCAGTTACCAACGCAATGGTTCCATTTGTAAAAAGAGCAATGTGTTCAACGCCGAGATATTTTGATAGGGCTGATTCCAACTCCTGATGAAATGGCCCACCATTGGTAAGCCACTTGCTCTCCCAGATTTTTTCAAGATAAGGGATAAATTCTTCAAGTGGCGGTAAGAACGGTTGCGTAACAAAAGTTTTTTCCATAATTTTAAATTCCGGTTAGTTTTTAACTTTAACTCTTATATAATCGTTTTGAGTGGAAAGAAGATTAATTAAATATTTCCCATAACTTGATTTAATTAAAGGCTTTGCTAAAGATTCAAGTTGATCAGAATCAATATAACCTTTACGAAATACAATTTCTTCAATACATCCTACCTTTAATCCCTGACGTTTTTCTATGGTTTCAATAAAGGAAGCAGCCTCCAATAATGATTCATGGGTTCCAGTGTCAAGCCAGGCAAATCCCCTTCCAAAAGTCTGGACTTCAAGATCACCACGTTCCAGATAGGTTTTATTAACCTCGGTAATTTCCAATTCACCACGAGCAGAAGGTTTTATACCTTTTGCAATTTTCACAACATCATTATCGTAAAAATACAAACCGGGAACTGCAAAATTCGATTTGGGAATTTTTGGTTTCTCTTCTATACTCAACACATTCCTTTCAGAATCAAACTCAACAATCCCATATCGTTCAGGATCATTCACCCTATAGCCGAATATCATGCCGCCTTTTTCGAGCTGAGTGCCTTTTTTTAAAAAAGGGTATAAACCGTGGCCGTAGAAAATGTTATCACCCAAAATCAGGCAAACAGAATCATTGCCGATAAATTCTTCTCCTATAATAAAAGCCTGGGCTAAGCCTTCCGGGTTTGGTTGTTCTGCATATGAAATATTAAGGCCCAATTGATTTCCATTTTTAAAAAGAGATCTGAATTGAGGCAAATGCTTTGGACTGGATATGATTAGAATATCACGAATATCAGCGAGCATTAGAATAGAAAGCGGATAATAAATCATCGGTTTATCGTAAACCGGCAATAGCTGTTTATTAATTTCCTGGGTCACGGGATAAAGCCTTGTGCCTGATCCGCCTGCGAGTATGATTCCTTTCATATATTTGCCTTCCGATTTTTGTTTACAAACCAATCATAAGTTTCCCGAACCCCGTCTTCCAGAGAAATCCCTGCCTGCCAGCCCAGGTTTTTAAGACGAGAGACATCCAGACGTTTTACCAGGGTTCCGTCGGGTCGGGTGGTGTCAAATTCAAGGCTGCCCTTAAAGCCGGACAGCTCTTTGATGAGCAGGACAAGCTCCTTTATGGTGCAGTCTTT
>Ga0180007_10003718_pt1 | contig 16748 bp, 17 predicted proteins | sample MM_PC_MetaG_FD_121122 | JGI IMG/M metagenome (GOLD analysis project Ga0180007, IMG submission 121122) | Groundwater microbial communities from the Aspo Hard Rock Laboratory (HRL) deep subsurface site, Sweden - MM_PC_MetaG | ecosystem: Environmental > Aquatic > Deep subsurface > Groundwater... | reverse complement strand
GTCATGTATTTCTTCAGGTCAATTAAATTCTGAAAGTCAGCTTCAGAAGAATAGCTGCCAAATCTTTCCACAAATATATTAGCTAAGCGTATCAGGGCTAATTCCTCGTCTACAGCCGCATTTACATTAGCTGGCTGTACAGCATTGGTATTTGCACTGGCATTAACCACTATAGTCGGGGTGTTAGTGTTGGTGCTGGCAGTATTCCCGTTAACCGGACCTGGTTCTGTGCGATTAGCATATATCCATAAAACCACTAACGCTAATATCACGACTATAACTACTACAACTCCAACAATTATGAATAATGTTTTTCTGTTCATGTTTGGCATAATTGAGAATCCTTATATAAATAATTTAATGATATTTATTTATGCGGGCGGCGCTTCTCCCTGAGCTTCCAGAAAATCCTTTTTTGCGGATTCAATTTCCAGTAATTGCCGCGGGTCAGAAGTGATTATCTGATCTTCGGTATATGAAGCTACCACCTTTATGGCTGCATGCTTGGCTCCGGCAAAGAATATACCCTCACCAACACCGCATTCAAGCAGCAAATACTTCTCGCCTTCAGTCAGCAAGAATGTTTTTGCCACCAGATCAATAGCCGCCGGTGACTGCTTCATTAACAGCTGGATTGAGGAGTTGGTAACAATTGCCTGCCCATAAGGTGACAGCAAGAAATCGTTTACGTCCTGAGTAATATTAGTGACACCTAAATAATATTTACGGCAACGTTTTACCAAGGCGTATATAAACTTGGCGGATTCTTCCTGCTGCATCAGCCACCAGCCCTCATCAATAACCATGACTCTCTTTTTCATCTCAGATCTGACAATATTCCAGACATACTGAACGATCAAGGCAATGCCAATTGGTTTTAATTCATCCTCCAAATCACGCACAGAAAAAACTACCAGCTGATTATTCATTTCCACATTGGTCTGATGGTTCAGTAGCCCTTCAAAGGTTCCTTCAGTATATTTTTTCAGCCGGACAACAATCTGTTCAGCTCCTACCATACCTTCCAGTACTTCCTGGAAATCCGATAAGCGGGGCGGTTCCGCAGTGCTCAAGTCCGTATCCGCTGTAATATCTTTTTTTGCATATGTTTCTATTAATGCCCGGTCAATAGTTGAATCCTCCTCATGCGTAAATTTTCCCAGCATCAAACGCAATAGCCCCTTTAAGGTAATTACTGCCGAACGGATAATATCTGATGTTTTTTCGTCTTTTCTGGTTGGACGCGGCAGATCAAAAGGATTAATTTTGCTTTCAGAGCTCAAGGAAATACTTATATAGGTACCGCCCACAGCATCAGATAAATATTTATACTCCATTTCCGGATCAATGACAATAACCTCCGTACCCAGCATCATACTGCGTAGTATCTCCAGCTTAACGGCATAACTTTTTCCGGCACCGGAAGTGGCAAAAACCACCGTATTGGCATTTTGTAAAGAAAAGCGGTCAAATAAAATTAGGCTGTTATTGTGCCTGTTAATGCCGTATAAAATTCCGTTATCTGATGTTAATTCCGATGAAATAAACGGAAATGAGGAAGCGCAAGGCGAAGTACTCATGTTGAAAGCAATGCCTAATTCATCGTTGCCTAAAGGCAGGGTGGAATTGAAACCCTGCTCAGACTGGTATAAAACTCGTTTTGAAAAAACCAGTTTGGAACCAAAAATTGATTCTACTTTTTCTGAACTCTTATCCAGCTCCTCCTTGCTATTTGAATAAAGCGTGACGTACAGGGCAAACTGGAAAAATTTTTCTACCCCCTGGGTCAGGCTGTCCCTCAGCTTTTCAATATCCCGCAGGGCTGTCTCACGAATCGGATCACGCGGTGCGCCTTTTTCTGCATCCGATAAAATTTGAGCCTCCAGGGCACCGGCCTTATTGCGCAGTTGCTTTAAAATGACTGCTGAACCTATGGGATAGAAAAACATGGCAATATCCAGCGGCATGTTCAAATTAATTATCGGTGCAAACCAGCCTATGCCAATATAGCGCGGGTACATGACTACAAAAATGGTCCTAACAAACTTACTGCCTAGTTCCAGATAGCGCGATTCAACTTTCATTGAAGCTGGAGCAATAAGATCACGGACCGTTACCACTCCGCGCCGGTATACTTTTTCCGCTTCTATCATCCCCTTCTTTTCTTCTACTTGCTCATGATCAAGCTGTTCCTGCTCTGCCCTGGATAATTTTGGCGGGGTTTCCGTGGGTAATATTTTCGTTCCTTTAAATAATTCAACCATAATTATTCTTCAACACTTAATTTATTAACGTCCACCATTTTCTGCTGATCATAAGTAGCTGGATTGTAAGTGTTATAATACAGCTCAATCAAGCTTTGGGTATCCAGCGGTACAGCCTTTAAGCCCATTGATCCCAAGCCGTCAATTATATACTCAACACGCTTTAACAGTTCAATGCGGTTTTCCTCAAATTTTTTCTTTTTAATATGAATAATTGCGGTTGGCGAAACAGCTTCCTTCAGACGCGTAAAAAAACCACGAGCTGTTATAGTGCCTGAAGCATAAGGCACTACGATATAAAACCTTTTACTCATAATATCGGCCAATGACACCAATTCAGTAATATACTGACGATATTCGCGAGTTTGTATTTTTAAAAGTTCATTTGTCTGTTCTTTTTCTACAATTTTCAAACGCTCAAGGTACTCCTCAATATTAAGTTTTCGGGATTGGACAATTATTTGCAATGAAAAATGCAGTGAATTTAAAAACTGGATATACCCTTGGATAATGGCATTTTGTTCTTCCTCTGATTTAAGTGAAAAATTAATTGATGATACTAAAATTGCGGCTCTCAAGGTACCGTCTTTTAAAATCACTGTATTATCCCTAATTTCCAGTATATTCATAAACTGCTGCACTGAAGTAGCTTTTGATTTTCTTGTGCCAGCTGTTCCTGTTGTTTTTTGATTTATTGGAGACATAAATATTATCTCAATATTGTCTTATTACACTTCATCGGCAGGCTCGCTATAAGCCCCCCCGGTATCAACTAATAATGAAAGTTCACTTAATCTTGAAGCGCTTACTTGTTTTTTTTCCGCAATTACCTGCGGTGGTTTGATTTTTTCCGGTTTTTTTTGTTCTTTTTCATTGATTTGCTTGTTCCAAAGCTTCAAGGTCGGTCGTCGTAAAGTTTGTATTAAATTTAAAAGAAAATAATGAAAAGGCCGGCCATTAATTTTTAAAAAGGCAAACATACCGGTTAAAGCAAAAAGGAGAACGCCCTCTATAGCTGCTATCCAGAAGCTGGCTAATTTAAAGACAATAAAAATTAATCCGGCGCCGGCTAGAAAAGTTATAAATTGGCGCACTGTTAAAGGCCCTATAATCTTGTCTTCTACGTCTAAAAATTGGGGGATAATAAATTGCTGCATATTTTAAGTATTAATCTTTTTATTCAGTTCACCAATGGCAATGAACTCCTCATAAGATAGCTGCGGTAGACCCTCATTTTTTCGCCTGTTTATTACCACTTTAACAGGAGAACCATTTTTCAGGCTTTCCAGCCCAATATCAATATATAGTTTATTCGTTTCTGACTCCTGCCAGGCTTTAATGCCTTTCATTTTTAAGTCCCACGATTCCTCTTCCAGCAAATAAACTTTTTCTAAAACTTTTTCAATAGAGTCTTGCGGGCTGGCTCCCAGCCGCCGAAATTCTTTCAGGTCTATGTCCTTTAATTCCTCAATTGGGCCTACTACCTTTTGCGGCAATCTAATGTCAACCATTTGCGGACGTGATGACTCAACGACCATCCTCTTGGGTAGGGGCTCAATCGGTTGGTCAAACGGCTTAGAATCTTGAGGTTTTATTACCCCATGCTTTTTATCAGGCGCAATTGGCGTCGAGATAGGCTCATCTTTTTTAATAGATGCCGGTTCAGCCTCAACCTTGATTTTTTCTACTTGCTCGGTTTTTGGAACAGGTGCTGGTTCTGAAGCCTTGATTTCTAAAGGAGGTGCCTTTATTGCCGGCTCGTGTTTTTTATCTTTTATTGATTCAAGTTCTTTTCTAATTTCTTCTGCCAGCTGCTCCGGCTTTTCTTCTTCCGCCTCAGCCATTATTGGTTCATTTTTTTCTTCTTTCGGCGGTTGGCCCGGACGAGGGACAAATGGCGGCGGAGCAGGAGCAAATGCCCTGTCTGGCTCCTCTTTATTCGCAGGCTGCTGCGCTTGTTCAGGGGCCGGCATTACAGGTGATTTTGCTATCGGTACTTCCCGTTCCAATAACTGAGATTCCCTTTCTGTCTCCTGGATAATATCCTGCACTAATCCAGATTCAAGTTCCAAGCCGCCGATTTTTTTCGGCCTGGTCAGCACATCTTTAATTCCCAGTGAATCGCGTAATCCCCTTATGCGAGATTCCAAAACTTTAGAAAACCTCTTTAGCATCACTTCATTTTCAAACTGCAGATTATACTTCCGTAAAATTTTCTCAATAATTGCATTTATGGCCATGGAACGCTCAACTGCCGGTTCGGATATTATTTTTTTCGGTTCCTCGGTGTGCTGTTTAATTTCTTCCTCATCTTCCAGGTCTACAATAAAATCAGCCTGATCAGAAGATGATATGGGCGGCGGCGGGACATTTACCGGCCGTGAGACAACAGGCTGCCGCTTGTCTGCCATGGGTGGAGGCGGCGGCGGAGCAATTGCTTTTTTCACGGGCTCTTGTAAGGCAGATGGAGAAATGGCCGGCTTGGCCCTTGGCTTGGGAGTAAAATCAATAATCTTATCTTCTTGTACTTTTTTTAAACGGCCGCTCCTGTCTTTTATCAAAAAGCCTGTCTGAAAATCATTATTATTTTGGCTGTCATCTGACATTTTATAAAGTGGTTATTGGACGAGTTTGCGTAATATATAATTTATTTTTTTCCAAAGCCCATTCTATGTCCTGCGGTACGCGATAATGCTTTTCAATCTTTTCGCATATCACGGCCAGCTTCATAATCTGCTCACCAGATAGTTTTTGCTGGCTGGCTTTGATTTTTGGTACTTTTACAGTTTTTGTGCCGCTGCCAGATTTGCTGACAATCATTTCTTTCTGCGAGGAAATATTAATATCAATTAATGAACCGATGACCTTGTCATAAATATAAGTGTCGGGTGTAATTTTTCCGGCCACAATTGATTCGCCCTGTCCCCAGCCAGCTTCTATGACCATCTGGTTGCGGTCTTTGGTAACCGGATGCGCAGTAAAGGTGATGCCGGAAATCTCAGAATTTACCATCTTTTGGACAACCACGGCCACTGAAACCTTCATCCGGTGGAGTTTCTTTTCAAAGCGGTAAAAAATTGCCCGCGGGGTGAAAAGAGACGACCAGCATGTCTTAATCATGTCTAACAAGTTTCCTTTATCAACATATAAATAACTTTCCAGCTCTCCGGCCCAGGAAGCGATTGATGAATCTTCAGCCGTAGCTGAAGAACGAACCGCCACATACTTCTCACCTAATTTTGGAAATGATTTTAGTATCAGTTGACCAATATCAGCTGGGAAATCCGTACGTTTCATCTCATCACGCAGTTCATGCGAAGCACGGTCTATACTTGCAATGTTTTTTGGGTTAATCTTATGCAGCCATTTATCAATTTCTATATTTAGGTCTGTCTCTTCTAAGAATTTTTCAAAAGCAGTTGATAATACTACAAAACCTGGTGGAACAGGGAAGCCGGCCTTAGCCATTTCACCCAAATTGGAGCCTTTTCCGCCTGCTATTCCAACATCTTTTTTTGTGAGTTTTGAAAACGGTAGTACGTAAGGATTCATCTATGGTTTTAAAAAGCAAAATATTTTTTATTCGTGATATATCCTATACTAAACTAAACTAACCTGTATTATTATGATTTTTCTTATAATTTTAGTACTTACATTATAGCATAATTTTACAAGAAAATCAAACTACAAGTAAGCAATACTTAATTAAACAAAGTCTTGATTTATTAGCGAAAATATGGTATGATATAAATTGTTAAGGAAAAAATTAATCCTATGGTCAATCAAGTTAAAAACAGAAAATATTCCCCTCTTAGAAAGGAAACTGACTTTGGTTTTGAAAAACTATTGGACGAATTCATCCAATTATTAGAAGCAAAAACAAAAGAAGAAAATCTAAAAGTAAAATTTGATGAAGTTGTTGGTGCTATGACCAAAATCACCTTTAAACAGGTTAGAGACGTTGATGAAGAAATCAAAAAATCAAAAGACAATGCAGAAAAATTAAATTTGGAAAATGAAAGAAATGAATTACTCACAAATCTTCGCGATACTACGGCACAATTAGCCATCCAGGCAGATAACTATCTTTCTGAACAATGAATTCATCAAATGATTTAGCAAAAAAAGTTTTTAGCGGCGAGGAGGACCTTGCAGCCACTTTATCGCAGCAAGCAAAAGCGGCAAATGCAATGCTTGGCACCAACATCTCACCCGGCGGAAAAGAATCTATTGGAAAAGGTTTACAACATACACGCGCAGCCCTACCGGCATACAAAGCCAAAGGCAAAGCAGCCAAAGATGGCATGAACGGCCTGCGTGATACGTACCGCGGAGTATCCGGACGCAACAGGTCAAAAATACGTTCCAGCAGAATGTCTCAATTTTCAAATCTGGATGAAAAAACGCAGGCTGAAGTCGGGCGCTTGCTTAATCAGCCAAATGCGCCAATAACAGGCGATAACATTATGCAAGCCTCAGCTAAAGCAGAAATGGATCGTTTGGGTGGATCTGCAAGCTTACCAGGTACCTTGCCTGCCGCAGCTGGAAAAGAATCTAAACAAGGGGAAGCAGCTGATGAAAATGCCGTGGCAGTTGATAAACAAGATCAGGGTAGATTCGCCCGTGCCTTTAGCAAGCTCCGCACAGGCGCCCGCCAAAAAAAACTTGACAAGCAAGCCAGCGAGGAAGCTACTGCTGATTCAGCGGCCGGTAAACAACAGAAGGGCATGGGTAATATTGGTTTTATGCTGATCTTTATGCTGGCTGGCGTTAAAGATTTAATTGACTTTTTAAGCCTTGGCTGGATAGGCACGCTAGTAAATATTGCGGTTACTCCGACAATTATTTTAGTTTTAATGCTGCAGGGCCAATCCATGAAAGACTTAGTAACCAAAAGAAAAGCTCTAATTGCCGGCGGCATATTAGCAGAATTTATTCCTTTTGTTTCATTCATACCTGCCTGGACCTTAGGTGTATTATGGCTCAAACTGGAAGCTTCTGGCATGGGAAATATGGCTCTTGGAAAATTAAAAACCATGGCTCCGGCAATAATTAAAAAAATGCCGTTTATTGGAAAAAAATAGCGATTAACCGGGATTACTAATCCCGGTTCAAAATATGTGCATATCCCCCCTTGACAAACTCCAGGGGGCATGTTATTATATACTGTTATTTTATCATGCACATTTAGTAACTAAATACTTATATCCAAGGAGAGAGGAGTATGAGGAGAGAAAAGAGAACACACTTTTTTAGTTGAGTTTTTTAAATCGTCAAACAATTAAGCGTGTTCTTTTCATTAATTGCATAAAATATCAGAAAATACAGTGAAACTGAAAAACCGCTCCAAATAAGGAGCAGGAGGTTGACATGATTTGCACGTCCGTAAATGATGCAGTCCAGTATATTCCGCCGACTGCAATTGCTTGCCGCGTACTGGTCAGACATTCAATGGCGCCATCTGACGTGCCCAACGACGAACGGGCGCTTACTCCAATGGGATATGCGTTATGCCACAACGTTGCTTCTGACTACCAACAGCTGCTAACCAGGCTCGGCCTGCATTTCAAGGCTTTCAATCCTGAGTCTCATACTCAGATTAAGTGCAGTCCGCTGCCGAGAGCGCTAATAACAGCAGCTCTGGTTACAGAATTCGGAAGGATCACGCCAAACCCGAGCTTGCAGCTCCAGGTGTCAATCATCAAAATTGATGATGGCCGGCAGTACGAAACCTGGAAGGCTGCAAACATGTCCCTACGGGACATGATGCTGGCCATCCACAAGAACCAGTCGCTGGTTCAGGATCAGCCTTATGAGCAGCGCATGGCGGAAATGACGAATCTCCTCGTCGGCAGTACTGACAGACCGCTGGTCATATATTTCGGCCACGAGCCAGAAGCAACGCTCTGGGCTCTGGCACGATTTCAAATCGAACCCGATGAGGCCGGACTGGCCGAATGTCAGGCGTATATCGTTTTCACGCATTTAAACGGTAGCCTGACTACGATCAAGTTCTGCCCGCCGGCTACTATCAAGTAGCCATTCGTGCTTCTCAGGATCATCCGATCCGACGAAGTCGTAAATACAAAGACCGTTAGTGCTATGCATTAACGGTCTTTTTTATTTATAATAAAAATTGACAAAACTACATTTTATCTAGTAAAATTAAATATAACTCTTAAATTTAATACTATGAATGAACGCCCTCCTGAAGCAAAATTTAATGCTGAAAATGAGCCAACGCCTGAACAACGCCTAAAACAATGGCAAAAAGAAATAATTGAAAAATCCGGACAAAGATCTATTGAAGAATCACAGCAATTAATGGAATCTCATTTAAACACTCTTCGCCGGGACCGCGCACGGCACGAAGGTACGATTTCTAATACTAAAAACCTGGCTGATCTAAAAACTAAACTAAATCCAGAAAAAAACGAAACCCACCTGGCTGAAGGTGCTGTAGAATACAAGCAAATAGAAAATGATGCTAGCGTAATTTGCGCTAGTGATATCCATGGTTCTCCCGAAGATCTTAAAACAGCCGTTAACGACTTTCTCCAGCGCAAAAGCCGCGGGGAAAATGTTTATTTTAATTACGGCGGTGACTTCAGCTCTGGCCCGCAGTCAATAGAAGTTATTGAAATGTTAAGTGCATTAAAAAAACAGTTTCCCAAAGAAGTTTCTATAGTAACCGGCAATGCCGAGCGCCGCGGAGCCAGCCTAGTAACCGGCGCCATGGTTCAGGCAGCTGAAAAATATTCACCTGAACTATTCAAACACCTGGAAATCTTGGTTGAACAAACTTTTGCCAGGCTACGCGATGAAATCGAAAAGTCAAACGGCCAACTACCAGATTTATCAGCCATGATGAAAAAAGGCAGCCACCTTTATAATGCTATTTTCAGCGCCCAACTATTAAGGGCCGGCCGAGAAGCAGGCACACCCAGCATTAAGCCCGAAGACCTTAATCCTGAAGTTTTATACCAAATAATTAAAACAACCTGCAAACTAAAGCCTGACCAGCAAAGTGATACACTTAACCAGAAAATCCTGCGGCCATTGGTTTTTGCCCGCCAAGGCAAAGGAGCTATGACTTCGCGCGAAGACAGAGCAATTCCCGAACAAGCCATGCTGGATGATGAGGCCAGGAAAATTACTGAATACTGGCAATCAATTAACGATCTGTCTAATGAGCAGCCTACCCATACAGTATTAGAAAACGATAATGGCATAATTGTTGGGGCTCATGCCGGCTATGTTAATGGTGTTGATGAGCTAGGGCAGATAGTTCATGATCCGGTTAAAGCTGGTGAAGCTGGCTGGAATAAATTATATCCCGAAGGCGTGCCTGATGATATAAATAAAAGTATTGCCCGATATGGAGATTATCATGCTTACACAGAAAAGGATTTTGGACAGCATTGGGGCAATTTAGCTGATCCGGAAAAACCATTGGTTGTTGTGGTTGGCCATAATCATAAAAATTATTCAAATGAAATTCCAATGACTGACTCGGATGGTAAACAACTTAATCAAAATGTACGGAGAGTTGAAGTGGCTTCGGGTACACCAAAAAATAAAGAACCAAAATACGTCACTATTGACACATCAAAAACCGGATCCGAGCAAGCAGTGGAATATAAAAGTACAAAATAAACATGATCACCAGCAAAAAAATAATTAAAGTTGTTTCTGAAACTCCCAACTTCTTCATTGTCGGGCCGGTAGTAACTACCTCTGGATATAAAAACCCCATTTATCCTGAATCCAGGCGGACTTTTTCTTATCCTGACAAACTGCAAGATATCCTGGACGAGATCAAAAAATTCATCAGGCAAAAAAAAATCAAATATGATATTATCTGCGGCGGGGCAACCTGCGGCATTATGTTTTCCTCGCCCCTGGCCATGCAGCTGAATAAACGACAAATTTATGTACGGGACAAAGCAAAAAAGGGCGGCATGTGCTTTGCAGTAGAAGGTTCTTATAAAAAAGGTGAGCGTGTAATCTTGGTTGATGATGCCACGGCCAGCGGCAAGCATAAAATCGCTTTTATAAAAAACCTGCGCCAGGTGGGATTAATTGTAGACTGGGTTATTGTTCCCTTTTCACGCAATAATCTTTTAAAAGCAGATCTGGCCTGGGTAAAAAAAGCTAGTGTTAAATACCAGTCCTTTTGTGATCTGCATGACATTAGAAAATACTGCCTTAAACACAACATAATAACTGAGCAAGCTTATAATATTATCGGCTGGTATACTGATGACCCTAATAAATGGCACCATAATAATAAACAATGGAGTCATTTTAAAAAATACTTACGAATGAGATCAAGACTAAGTAAATCAGGAGTATAAATACTTTTCATAGTACTTTAGTGGCGTAACGCTCTAAAAACCTAACCTGACTAAAGTCAGTTAGAAATATTAATTATTAACCTTATCTCTTCTTAGCCACTTTAGTGGCGTAACACTTTATGTCAAGATTTTTTATTAATAATTCATACTATTTCATAACAATTCCAACCACAAGGCATATCAAATTCTTTAATTCACCCGAAAAAAAATCCCTAATCCTTAAAAGAATAAATCTCATAACCAAGAAATATCAATTATCTGATCTAAACCATAGTATTATCTCAAACCACTATCATTTAATTGCTTACTTTAAAAATGCTAATATTATTCCTAAAATACTGCAACTAATAAATGGAACAAGCGCCTTTCAACTAAATAAAATTACTGAAAATAAATTACCCGTTTGGGACGAATACTATATATATTTAATAGAAGACGAAATGTTATTGCAAAAAGTGCAGGGCTATGTAGTTGGTAATCCATTAAAACATAATGAGATAAATACACTAGAAGATCTGGAAAAATACCCCTTTTCAAGTTATAATAAATTAATAAAAAAAATAAGCAGAGAAACAGTTAATGAATTTATTAAATCAGTAATTGAGTTTAACGATCAAACGTTTATAAGTAAGTGTGTCAATAAAACCTAACCTGACTAAAGTCAGTTAGAAATAAATATTATCCCTACCCCTTCCTAGCCACTTCAGTGGCGTGAGGTTTTAAAAACCCAAACCTGACTAAAGTCAGTTTGGAAAGATAAAGATAAATTATCATGTCAGTAATTAACATTCCAAGCAAAAAAATCGCCCAACTATATGCCACCACTAAGAATTTTTATACTGTCGGCCCTTTTAAACCAACTGGTGGCTGGGTTACGCCGATTTATCCGGACATGCGTAAAGTATTTACCAAGCCAGGCAATATCAGCATTATTGCTGATGAAATAATAAAAGTAATAAGAGCGAAAAAAATACCGCTTGACCTGGTTTGTGGTGGAGCTACAGCCGGCATTCCAGTAGCTACTATAGTGGCATATAAATTAAAAAAACCATTTATTTATGTTCGTAAACATCCTAAAGAGGGTGGTTTATGCCTGGCAGTAGAAGGCAATTGGCCAGCCTATAAAAAAGGCTCGCGCGTCTTACTAATTGATGACGCTTATGCCAATGGCACCTCAAAAAAATTCTTCATTAATAATATCAGACAGGTGGGACTGACTATAAAACATGTTATTGTAGTAGGTAAGCGCGGCAGCCCGGGCGGCGACCGCTGGGCTGACGCTAATAAGGTAACAGCTTTTTCTTTAAGCTCAATTGATGACATGGTTAATGCCTCAGTAAAAAACGGTACCTTATCCAAAGAAGGGCGTCAGCTTTTGAAATGGTATTCGCAATTCCCTAATGCTTGGCATAAAGACCCGGAAAAAATAAAGTTTTTTAAGCAATATTTAAAAACACACAAAAAAGGTTCAACTAAAGCATAATATGAAATCATCCATTAGAAACATAACTTTTTATAGTACTTTAGATAAAGAAATTAACCTGAAGAATTCCCGAGCTGAACTGGCAATAAAAAGAACTAAACAAGCAAACGCTAATACTTTTACATGTCAGGGATTGGTTGTTTCATTTAATGGCGGATCTGAAATTAAAGAGTCTGATCCGTTATTTAAACAATCCTTAGAAGTAGCGGAGGAAATAGTAAGTAAAGGTGGTATAGTTTTAAATGGCGGCCGGCCCAATGGCATTATGGAATCTACAGGCCGAGGAGCGGGTGAATATTGCCTAGGCGTATTATTTCCCCAACTACAAGACAGGCAGCATAAATACGGCCAGAAAATCATTGTTTCCTCACCTGAAACAAGATTACAAATTTTAACTGAATTTCCGCCATATGTTATAGTTTATCCTGGTGGCATAGGTACAGTACAGGAATTGATAAATGCGGTAACAATCCAAAAACACAGCCAAATTTTTGGCTATCCCTACTCTCCTACTATACTAATGGAAAAATCATGGTTCAGACTTATAAATTACCTAATTAAGGCAAATTACCTAAAACCTGAATACGCACAAAAAATCATCTACTTTTCTTCTGTGGATGAAATTTTAGATAATATAATTAAATAATTAATTTTTTAAGCAGGCACTCATCTCGCGGCGCATTTTTTTATAATTGGTATAATGGAAAGCATGCATGCCTATTTTCTTTGGGATTACTAAGTTATCTTTATAATCATCAACAATAATGACTTCTCCTGGCTTAACCTTGAATTTTTTCGTGATATAACGCATCGTAGCCTGACTGGCCTTGGGTAATCCTAAATCATAAGTATTTATTATATTCTTAAAATACTTATTTACTTTCGTCTTTTTTACAATATCTTTAAACTGCAAAGGTGTATTTTTTGATAAGAGTAATATTTTATAACCGCGACGCTGCAAACTTTTTGCATATTCAAATGATTGTTTGCTTAATGTTAAAAATGATAAGTGTTTTTTATAAAGCACATCCCACTTAATAGGAATATTGAGTTCTCTTATGGCGTATTGAAATGACTGCTGGTCTGTTATCTTGCCCAAGGCGGCCTGGTTAAAATATTTTACATAAAAAGTATCCCATAGTAATTGAAATGATAATTTGTATTTTTTGCTCATATAAATACAGGTTTCCTTATAGCTGCCTAAGACAATAACACCGTATAAATCCAGGATGATTAATTTTATCTTATTTTTTTTCATAATTTAAATTTTTCTTATCTCCCCGCGGTTGGCATTTACTTCAATCTCATCGCCATCTTTTAATACTCTAGTAGCTACCTTAGTACCAATCACGCAGGGAATTTTAAATTCACGTGCCACTATAGATGCGTGGCAGGTAACACCACCTAAATCGGTGACAATGGCTGCGGCTTTTTTTATGGCTGGCACTAAATCCGGATTAGTCATTTGGGATACTAAAATATCGCCTTTTTTCATTTTGGGCAGGTCACGCACTGTATTAATAATTTTAACTCTTCCCCTGGCTTTACCCAGACTAGCAGCCTGGCCGTGGAAATAATTCACTTCAGATAAATCCTCATTTTTCAGTAAATAATCCCTCATAGCTGTAAAACGATGGTCAACAAATACTCGTGGGGGAAAATGGCGTTTTAAAATCACAAATAAACAGCCTTTCATTCTTTTGGTTAAGTCTGCCGGACGCTTTAATTCCCCTTGCAGCATTAAATCAACCTCTCTTAATAGACAATTACGCACTTCTGCCAAGCTATAATTAACCCGCCGGCCGATTTCCCGCATTAACGGCTCTACCTCGTAATACGAATGCACCAAAGCCATTTTACGGTAATCTTTTGAAAATATATAACTCTGGGTAATGTTAATAATGCGCTGGTGCTTCTTGTCAATCTTTATATCGCGAACAATTTTCTTATGCACCCTTTTGGCGCGGGGTTTTTCCAATGAAATTGACTTAATTCTATGCTCTGGTTTTACCTGCGCTCCGACAAATTCTCCCAATCGCTGCCAAAAATAACTATCAGGCAGAGCCGGTCCCTCAAAATTATATCCTATATACCTATGCTGTTTTATATGCTGTTCAATTTTTCTTAATAGGCTGACTGGCAATTTTTTCCTAACAATAGCTCCTTTTTTAAATTTCTTTTTAACCTGACTGGCAATTTTTAACAAGGCCAGCTCTTCCTGCATGGCTTTGGATAATTCTCCAGGCACGGTTAATTGGGTAAAACATTCTTTGGCAGTTTGGCTGTATTTAAACTTATTAACCCGCCCATCCAGATACTCAATCACGTAGGTGGTCAAATGAGGCTTGTATAAATCCAGATAAACAGGAATTAAAGAACGATTATACACACGGCACTGCTTGTCCAGATAATCTTTATATAAAACATAAAGTTGGTGATTGGTTTTGTTCTTTAGATTAACCTTAAATATTTTATTAGTAGTAAAGCTGACCAATTCATCAGAAAATTTTAGAATTTGTTTATTCAACCAAGATCCCCAGTTGGGATTTTTTAATATCTTTTTCAGGGCAAACTGGCCTAAAGCTGTCCATTCTTTATGGTCAATAAATATCAGTCCGGAATCCTTTTGGTGAAGGCATATTGCATTAGTCTGTGTCTTACCTAAAATTTTTCCGGTTTCCCTGACCACGCCTTCCCAGCCAGGATACATTATGGGATATAAACTAATGGGTTTATTCTCTTCCAAAATTCCCCATTTTACTTTTTTTATATTTGCTAGTGAATAAATATTTTTCATAGCTTCTTAATTATACTGCCAATTTTGTCACCAAAGCAAGCGTAAGCGCAGACTGAGGTGATACAAAATTGAGCATCCTGACGAACAAAGAGAGGAAGGACCTCAATTCCTTTTCATCTTTCTAATTATCCCCCTTTTAGCATCAACAATTACTCTATCACCATCCCTAAAAATTTTAGTGGCAAACTTTGTGCCAACAACGCAAGGAATTTTCAACTCTCTAGCCACCACCACCCCATGGGAAGTGATACCGCCTTCGTTCGTCACGATGGCTGATGCGGATTTATAATACCTGGCAAATTCCGGCCAAGCGTTCTGGATAATCAGCACCATGCCCCTTTTCATGCCGCGAGGCAATTTTTTTAAATCAAGATTTTCATTCTTTAAAATAAACGCTTTTCCCCGTGCAAATCCAGGATTACCGACAATCCCTTTTACAAAATCAACTTTCTTATTTTTCTCAAATTCTCGAATAAACCGCCTAACCGTTTTTCCTATATATATTTTATGATAATGATTATCCGCATACAGCACAAATGTCTTTATTCGTCTTCTGGCAATACCTCTTCTAAAATTACCTCGCACAATTTCGTCCTGGGTAAAGCTTTCCATGCATTCCAGGCTCATGCCAAGCCGTTGGCCGTATATTTTAAGCACTTTTTTACAAGATTTTAATGCGTCAGTCCAGGCCGATCTGGTATATTGAAGTCGCGCATTTGAAATTGTCTGAATTGTTTTTAGGGATAAGCTGACATAACCCTTTTCAAATTTTTCAAAAAACTGCGGTTGCGTCAAATAGTGCGTGCTTAATGCCCGTAAAAAAAGTTCTAGGGAGTGAATTACATACTTTTTTAATTTATTATCAGAAAGTGCGTTTAACTTTACAGAATTTATGTTCTGTATGTGACGCACCACCTCCTGTTTAACGCATTTCTTCAATCGAACTATCCTGTTAATATTAGCTTTGCGCTTATAAAACTTAAAACCAATTTCTGCTTCCCTTTCTGAATCTCGTTTTAAATAGTAAGCTGCAAGTTTATTATGATGGAAAATATATAAAGATTTCTTCTTTTTATAGTGGAACAATTTTTCTGGTAGCTGCCATGCCATATCATCAAGTCCTACGTATAAAACCCGTTCACTAATATCTTCCCAATATAATTGAAACTGCTTACTGCTTATCATATTTTTCTGATAATGCCACGCTTTGCGTCAACCATAACTTTTTCCCCATCCTTAAAAACCCGCGTGCCGATTTCCGTGCCCACTACACATGGAATTTTCAATTCGCGTGAAACAATAGCCGCATGGCACAACAAACCGCCTTCGTCTGTAATAACGGCGGCTGATCGTTCCATGGCCGGCACATAAGTCGGGTTGGTGGCATCAGTGACCATAATATTCCCCCGTTCAACTTTTTTAAGGTCATGCATAGTATAAACTACGCGCACTATGCCTTTAACTAAGCCCGGTGAAGCAACCTGACCTTTCAGCTCTTTGATATTGCCAAATGATTTTTTCTTTTGCAGTGAAAATTTACGGTACTTTTTCATCTGCTGGCCATAATAAATACCGGCTCGTCCATTTTCCAAAACTAAAGCATGGTCTTTGAGCCTTTGGCGGGCAATAACCCTAAGTCCTTTGGGTACTTTTTTTCTGGATAAATAATTGTAAATTTCCTGACCGCGAAAACTGGCCATTTCCTGCACTGAATTTAAATTCAGACGCTGGGTGATTTCAGTCCAAAAATCCCATAAATTGTAAACAACATAAGAATATGTTTCATCCACATAATTTGACAGTGAAGCCCAGCGTTTCAAAATCTTAATTTTATATATTGTCTGCGG
>Ga0180007_10003717_pt1 | contig 16752 bp, 25 predicted proteins | sample MM_PC_MetaG_FD_121122 | JGI IMG/M metagenome (GOLD analysis project Ga0180007, IMG submission 121122) | Groundwater microbial communities from the Aspo Hard Rock Laboratory (HRL) deep subsurface site, Sweden - MM_PC_MetaG | ecosystem: Environmental > Aquatic > Deep subsurface > Groundwater... | reverse complement strand
CACACGTTCCGGCGTTATAGGTGATTCCCATCTTACCCTGCCAGCTCCGCTAAAATCGCATCGATCTCATCAAACTGCGCCTGCAGGTCCGCCGTATCCGCGACGTTCATGTCATTCCAAAACGTCAGGCACTCCTCGTCCGGGGCGCTTTTTGCCGAAGGCGCCGCGATTAACGCCTCGATTCCGGCTTTTTTCTCCTTGAGCTTGCTCAGGTGAATCTCCTCCTGCGCGGTCCACAGCACTGCGATGACGTTGGGATCCGCCGTGGTGTAGTAGGTCTTTTTGTTAGTCTCGCGCTTGTTATTGCTGATATCGTAAATCGCCATCTTTTTAATCTCCTACATACTCTGATTCATCTTGTCCTAATACATCTGTCACAATGTCAAAACTATCCACATACTCAACTACTGTATCAACAGAGGCGTTCGCCCTTTGTTCATATCTTTCTGCGAGTGCTATGTAAAGTTTTGGAACTTGCTTTTTATCAAGTTCTAAAGCACCTGGTAATTTAATCAAATAACCTGACGAAGTAGCTTTGACAGCAAGAACTCTACAAGCATCTGCCGCAGCAAGCCATATTGAATCACTATTAATTTCAAGAAATGCATCTATATCTGCATCATTGAAATCATAGTCAGTTCCATATGTTCCGTCTGTAGTATCATGACACAACAGACGAATTTTACCCCTATCGATAGTTGGATCATACGTAAATGCCATTTTTTATTTCCTTCTCATTTTCAATTTAGGCTTGTCTTCTTGTTGACAATCAACTAATTTCTCTAATAATACTCTTATATTTTTAATCTCTTCTAACATATTAAGAGTAGCAAGTGATGTAGCCAACAACCAACTCTCATGTCTTGTAACTGGTTTCTTTCCTAAATACACCTCTGTATCTAATTGGTTTAAATAATCATTCAAAAGACTTTTTAATTTCTCTGTTACCATCTTGCTCTCCTCATTCATAAACTACTCCAAATCAACCATTTAGTTTGTTGGACATATACTTGTTCCTATCCTCCTCAGACATAGCATTAGGATCAAGAAACTCGCCTTTATCTGCATCATAAATCCAACCATCTGGAATATTCAATCTTTTCTTCTCATGCATTATCACCTTATCAACTTCTGACATTGCTACTCTCAACTGCATATCAATGTTGTTTTTCTGTAGTTCAAACTCTCTTAATTGCATATCATGTAGTTTCATCTGCATCTTGCATCTCTCTACATCTCCTAACAACGCCTTAATTCTCCAAATAATACCATCTTCTGCAATTCTCATAATAGCTCTCCCTCCTTTGTACCGAGATCTTACTCCAACACCATCTTTACTATTCAAGAAATCAAGTGTTGGCTTAAAAGTCGGCAACATAAAATGTGAATTCTTAAAAAATATTTCAATGACATCAAACCAATTTCGTATTCTATAAAATGCCAGGCCAACATTAAAATAACATGCCCATAGCGGCGTCATTCCATCATAGCATTCAAGCATCTTGATTGCATGTAGTGCAGAAAGACTCGGCGCATGATCGAGACTTGCAATACAGGCATGTGTTCTATAGATAGTATCATAAGGAGCATAATCAATTGCTCTATATAAATGTTTTATTCTTCTATCGTTTCCTGCATGTTTCATACTCATTAAAAAGTGATATGATGCAAGACTTCTTTTTCCAATACAATCATACACAAGACACAACAGGAACAATCCAATAATACTTGCAACAAACCAATTTCCAGAGAACATAACTGTCTCATAGATATTTGATTTGACCACAATCAAACTACAAATTATCCAAAACAAAATAGCAGTAGAAGAATTTCTCAATGCAAAAAAGAATACGGCGTCAATTAATATTGCTGTCAAACCAGACAACAAAATTAGCATCTTAAAAAATTCAATTCCATTACTTTGAGAGAGAAAAGAAAAACCATAATAAAATAATGATCCAACAAACAACAAAAAGATAACGGTTCCTACAAGTCCATATTCAACAAGATGTTCGAGATAATCATTATGAACCTCTCTTGGTTGCGGCGTCAGATACCTTTTAGGATTAAGAAACCTAATATCTTTCTCGCTTAATTCTCCTTGTATCTGATACAAATCTTTTCTATACGACCATAATCCACTACCAAAGAATGGTTTTCTCAAAAACATTTTAAATGCCACTATCCAATAACAAATCCTATATCTAAAGGAGGCATACCATACTTGTTCCCCTCTTGGATCTATTTCTTTATAAAAAAATGTATTCCAATTCATTATTAACAAATTGACAATCAAGAAAAATCCAAAAACCAACATTGCTAACAGAGAATGAAACAACAAATCATTATCAAATGGTAGTTTATCATAATACGAACAAACTAACAAAAAGAATACAAAAGAAAATATAAACCCCAATAGACCGGCTCTTGAATTTGTCTTTAACAACACGAACAACGTCACAAAAGCAGATACAAGACACAATCCTCCAAACTCAAGATATGAATACACAGCAAACCAAACTGCAATACAAAGAAATGAGGCAAGAAAATTAGGATTACCGATCGTACCTATTGCATTTGTCTTTGGTCCACCTGCTTTCAGAGTATTCGGAAAAAACGGATCTATTCCAAGTGTCTGGAATCTTGCATACACAGAACAAAGAAAAGTCATAATAGTAACTGCAAGAGTTATCCACTTAATTTGTTCTTCTTTCAAAAAAACTACAAAAATAAAAAACATTATTATGAGCGGTAGTTGCAAACCGAGTTCTTTTCTTCCGTTGTGAATTGGATTAGATCTTAGAAATGATATGAATAATGATATTAAAAAAAGAAGTAGAAAAATACTGGATGGGCCAAGGGCAATACTAAACCCTCGGCCCAGAGCCAGTACGACGCCCACGGTGGAGAGCAGACCGAGAGCGAGCGTTTGGGGAAGCTGAAACCCATTGAAAAATAATCTCGGCGCAAAAATTAACGGAATACATGTCATAATCAATAATAGCCATATCATATTTGGTTGCTCTCCTTTTATGATACTACTCTTGCTTTTTTATTTATATTTTTTTATCGTCTCTAATATTTCTTTTGTATTTGCATTTTGTCTTTCTTTTATATATTCTAAAACTTTTTCAACATGATGATATTGTTCTTCTACCCTTGTTACTTTCACTACGAGTCTCTCATATTGCTCCTTTGTTGCAAATTTTTGTAGTCTGTCATTGAGATTTCTTTGGTCTGCCCAGACATTCAAAATAACTATAGTACACGGAACAATAATTGTCGCAACAAAAAGAGATAGAGTTGTAAAAAACGACTTTTTCTTTATGAATTTATTACAATAATCTTTAAGTGTTAGTCTGATACCACTAATATCAAACTTGCATCCTCCTTCACCATCCTTAAACACCGCATCGTGTATCTCTTCAAATCGTCTATCGCAACTTTTAAATCTCTCATCACACTTACCAGTAAGAGCACCCACACCAGAAGGAGTATTCATAATATTCCTCCTTCTATGGCACTACTATTGCATATCTGACAATAATGCTATTAGTAGTTCCTGTTCCGTGTTGTGTTGAACCAGAAGCACTTGCAACAGCACATACTTTAAAATAAGGCATGCCTAATACAAACTGCCTCATATAAGTTCCGTTCGCAAGTTGACCTGTAACACTTGTTCCACTTTTAACAAAGTATTGACCAGTAGCAGGCATGGCATAAGTGACGCCAGTCCTCTGATAACAACCTTTCCAGAACACTGCTACACTGCCGCCAGTCCTGCCAGTGTCACCTTCAATACTAACCCAAGCATAAGCATTATCTACATTTACATCGTCTTTTGTTAATGCTATTGTAGCAGAGCTAACAGCAGATGTAAAGGTAGCACCTGTGACACCACTCAAAGTTCCTGTTTTCAGTATTCTCATAATATTACCTCCTTAATAGTCGATAATATTATGTACCGATTGCAATATAGTGAATAGAAACTGCTCCAGAAAAAGTAACGCCGGATCTATTCAACTTATACGGAATAAAACAAACTTGAGTAGCAGTTCCAAACGGTTTCCCATGCATGGGATAACACGCTATAGAAAAACCAGTCACATCTGTAAATCCTGCTGCAGATTTAGAAGATCCAGAACAAATGACACTATCTATAGTAGTTAATCCACAACTTTGTCTATCAATAGATCCTCCAGAACAATTAAGAACACCACTTGTCATTTTCTTGGCATCTGATTGAAACCAGACAGTATATCCTTGATCGCCCTGCACCGTACTGTTATAAATAGTCACTCCAGAAGGATTAGTCTGAATAGTGACACCAGAAATCTTACCCCAGTTTCTACTACCTCTCGCATTATTATCTCTACGTGCTCTTGCCATTTTTCATTTCTCCTTTTAATATATTTTTTCAACCTGGGAGCGGAGAGAAATGACTAACAATCTCTGTCCTCCCAGGTTGTTACTAAGGTTATGCAGCAGTAAACTTGTATGCATGTTTGTCATCTAAAGCACCTATTTGACCGTAAAATCTAACCTTATGCATACTCTTAATATCCGCCCTAAACTCTTTTTCATGACCAGGCTTGGCAGTGAAGGTTTGTAACGGCCACACTTCAGACCATACAAAGTCACCAGCAAAATCCCCAAGATACCAAGCAGTAGCACTCTGAGCAGTAATATAAGGACTTGTAAGAGGTTCATAAACACCTTTCCAAATATTTACTGCATTCTCATTCCCTTCTGGTACTAAAGTTGATTTTTGCATCTGCACAGCCTCTACCCAAAGATCAAAAGGAAACAACCCATACAGATTGGCAGGATCAACAAGAATGTAGTCATCATTCTCATCCTGCATATTATGCATGAGTTTAAATCCTTCTCTCAATCCTGCCTCGCCAAAAGGCGTGCTCGCCCTTGAATTAATCTTTCTATCACCAGAGGCAGAAGTTCTATAAAAAGCAACAGCTACTCCAGAAGGTCTAAAGACATTGCTATTAACATCTTGTACACCTTCTACAATCAACTTCTCTTTGTATTGAGCAGCCTTTTTTCCAATCCCTTGTGCTCGTGCAATAACCTGCCCAGTCTGATCAAAGTAGATCATCTCTTCTGTAATAGAAATAATACGTCCGAATTTCTTATGTTCAACAGTCACATACTTCTCGCCAAGATCGCTATCATTGTAATCTCTACCTTGCTGCACCTCTTCTGGCATCTCATTCGCATTAAAACCAGCATAGGTTTCAATCTCATGCTTCGCAGGAACAGTAGTGGTAATCATCTGACCAATGGTTTTAACACCATCATAGGCTTTGATGATTGTCGAACTAATCAATTCACCAGTGATCTTGGGAAACATATCAGAACTAACTGCTTCTGATACTGGTTTCACAAAACCAGCATCATCTCTTTCAAACGCAGCCCACAACTCTTGTAATGAAAAGTCAGTGGGCTTAAGTTCTCCACTCTCAAGCATCTCACGAATAGTCGTGACAGTTCCCACGTCGCCGAGACTCTCGTGCATATCTCTAAGAGCAGCCCTCAATTTATCCTTAATCATTTTAATCCACCTCTATTTCTCAAAATTCTTTACCACCTCCAATCTCCAAAGAAGATTGTTGTTATATTCATTTCCACCTCCGACATGAACGTCCCGCTTGTAGCAACAAATCCAATAGCATCAGATACGCCAGAACTACTCACACTCACTTTCTGATTGTAGAGGGTAACGCCTGAGCCTGTTGCAGTAATATAATATGTTGGTTTTAATTTTCTCGAATTTTTCAATGGATATTTAAACAATCCATCGATATGTACCGCTATTTTTTCAGTCACGCCACTATCGCTATGCCAAGCAGCAACACCAAGAAAATTTTCCGCCGCCAGTCTCATATTACTCGCAAGCGTATTGGTCGATCCAGAAACCTTACTCAATGGATAGGCATAATAATCCTTGGAGGATAGTCCTTTACTTCTTAATCCATCTACTCTGTCAAGAAACAATAAATCACCTTTGTCTATCTCAACATTTCCGTGGACATCGATCACACAACAACTACACTTATCCCATCCACGATTGTAAAGTTTTCTGTCATAATCACTCAATTGTTGCTCCTTAGTACGCTTGAATATAAGCGTAAGAAACACCGCTAAACTGAGTAATAAGATTAAAATCCACATTTGCTGCGCTCGCTTGTGTCTTCACACAAACTCCAATAATTAAACCATACTCATCTGTGATTTCAGACGATGCTTTACTAACCACCATCTGATCATACAAAGTGGTAGCGGCACTTGTCGCGCCACATACAAGCTGTGCGATAGTGACGCCGGTCTGTGCTTTCAAAGGCATTCTGAAAATACCAGAAGTAGCCACAGGAATCTTCTCTGTAGTTCCAGAAGCACTACCTTTCATTGTTATACCTGCAAACTGTGTATCGAAATACAGTTTTGTAACACCACTAAGATAAGAAGCAGGATAAGCATACCAATCGGCAGTAGTTCTGCCACTTGGTGTAGTTGCTTTAGGAGAAGATCCATTAATCTTATAAATCCAGACAATATCTCCTTTTTCAATTACTGTATTGCCATGCACATCGACTTCTACTTCTTTAGTATCACCTCTAAGGTGTCTATTAACCTGAGCCATCTTTTAATACCTCCAATATATTTTTACTGCTTACTTGATAGAACTTTTAAACTTCTCTTTGGTTTCCTTTTTCTTTTCTTCTGTAACCTTATTTCCTTCACTCAAATCTCGTTCATTTCCCATGCCATCAACCTTTCCGGTTCTCTTTAACCAAAGCTCTTTACGATCTTTGATTGCCTTCTCAATAGCCTCGCCATCACTACTCATAAGAGATTCCATAAATACATCTGACAACGCTTCCTTAGAAAGCTTATGCTCTTCAATCTTCTCTTTAATAAAAGCTTCCTTCTTAGCAGACTTGTCCTTTGTCTCAAATTCATCGAGTTTCTTTTTCATATCTTCATTCTCTTTCTTCAATTCATCAAAAGATTTCTGAAGATCGCTCAACTTTGTAGTCATTTCTTCATTTGTCTTCTTAAGAGTAGTATTCTCTTCCTCAAGACCTTTCATTTTCTCCGCACCCTCAATGCTATTCTTAATTGCATCGATAATATCAGGTCTCTCTTTTGTTAAATCACTAATAGTAAGTTTTCCAAAATCCATTTCTTCCTCCTTGTCGTTGGCATCAGATTCCTTAATTTTTCCTTTGCCAGCTATTATGTTATTAATTTCTACTTCTAAATCATCAAGAATGCTCATAACATTCTTTTTCTTATCTTCCATCTTTATCTTTGAATCTCTGATAATCTCGTCAATAAGATCCGAAGCTTCCCAAGTCAATTTATTTACTTGTCTTGCTACTTCTCTTTCCTTAATTTTATCAGCAAGTAATCCTTCCACAAAATCAGATATAAATGTTAGAGTAAGTCCTCCTTCTTCAACAAAGTCTTCGATCTCTCTATTCTTTTTTTCTTTAATATCTTCAATAGTGCTCTCAAACAGACTTCTTGTAGTAGCAGCAGATGCAACAAGATCGACGCTTTTTAAATGATCAATATCAACTACACTTTCTTGACCATTTCCGTCCTTATACACCTTAACTCTTGCATTCAGACTATTACCTACACCTGCTGGTTTCATCACTGCTACATCCTTAACCAATTCCCAAAAAGCAGGTCTTATAGTAACATCTGCATATACCTTATCTTCATGTCTTGTTGCATTGCTAAAAGTACCTGCCCAATCTCTTATATCTCTTACTCCGTCGCGGTCCTTAGATTCTGACTTAGATGGATGATTGATAAAAAACTTTGCACCATTTGACATCATAGCAAGCGTCTCAATGGCCTTGTCTTGATAACTATATCCATTTTTACTATGACGTGTCCCCATAATACAAACTTGCTTTATAGTATGATTTTTTTCATCAATTGCTTGTTCATCAATTTCTGAAAAAAAACTCTCACTACAATCCTCAACATCTATTGTCTTAACTAAATGCCCTTTCCACTTTGTTTTTGTGGCTGTTGTCTTAAGTCTACTATCAAGTGAATCCACAACTATATCTGAAAATTTCACTTTATCTCTCCTTTTATTGTCATCGCATCAACAAATCCATATTTTCGACGCTCTATTATTTCCTTTGGAATTTTATTCTCTGCTAAATCATAAACAATTTTTTTTCTATATCCATATCCGTATCTTTGCCAAGTAGGAATAAAGCTCATAATTGCAATAAATCTATAATCAAGATATGGCAGCAATACCTTGATATCCTTACTATTTGTATTAAGAGGCTCTAATTGTTCGTCCAAAAGCCTTCGTAAGTAATCAAAAAATACTCTGTCTGTAGGATTTTTAGAATGATCATAATATCCGCCTGTTATTTCATCTATTCCGTCACAAGCAACTATTGATTTAACATCTAAATTCTCTATCAAATTGTCATAAAAAATCGAAACTATTTCATCTCCGGGATGTTTAGAAGTCAACTTTCTTTTTTCAACAAGTCTATAATTTGGAATAAAATGATAACAGACGACACCAAGACTTCTTGATATCATCTCAGAATAAACGTAATCCGGATGATGTATAGAACACGCCAAATTAAAACATCTAACATTTTCATTTCCAAAACATTTTACCATATACCAAAGCATCAATGAGGAATCTACTCCGCCAGAAAGAGACAAATCGCTGCATCCCAATTCACTTATAATTTCAATAACAATGTTATCGATTTCCTCTACCGTAGGATTCTGACCTCTGTTTTTCCAATCTTCTGGATAAGCTATCATTTCAACTGCCTATTAGCACAAGGTATTTCTTGTCCTGCCTGTACTGCTTCTTCATCGCTCCAAAAAATATCTTGACTTTCCATAAGTCCTTTTATCGAATGAGTAAAAGTACCTTTACTATTTTTAACATGATCGATCAAATACATATTTCCTAAATGATCCACCAATTGACAATGATGTAAAACTTCTTTGCCAGTTTCTTTATCTTTATGAATATGATGTATTAAATATTCCCACTCTTCTAATCCAGGAAGTTCTTTATGTGCCTCCTCTATTAGTTTTTCAAATTTCTCTACCTTCTTTTTAAATTGCTCTTTCATTATCTTATTTACCTATTCATCCAAAATGAAGATTCTTGACTATCTATAAAAGAATCTTCTTTCTTAGCCTGACATGCAGCGAGATCTGGATAGTGCCTACAAACACAAGCCTTGATACCGGCAGGATTAGGAGCATTTCTTGCATACGCCAATGCCGATATCGCTCTTTTCTTTGTATTCACAGGATATGTACCGGCAGGAGCACCACCAGAAGGCCCACAAAAAGTAGTTACATTAGGATATTTTCCTGCATTACTTCCGCCTGGTTTATCTTGTGCTTTTTTCTCTTGTTCTGTGATGTCAAAGAACTCATTATGTTCTTTGTATTGTTCTTCTGTCCATTCTATGCTTTGTTGCTCTTTCAATGTTTCGCCTGTCGCTGCAAGTCTTTGTAAATATGCTTTGTTCTTGGCCTTTCCCATCGAAGTATCGTCACCACAAGTGTAATAATACTTCTTTCCTTTACTACCCCATTGTGCAAAACAACCTTTATCGTCTTTACCTGTCTTGACTGGCATAACTATATTTTCTCCAATTATATACTATTCAAAACCTTTTAGAAAATATTGTGATTATCCTCTATCATCCTCCGGATCGTCAGAAACATCGTCATTTAAAATAGACATCATAACATTCCCATTTTCATCAATGAAAGAAATACTATCCAACCAACCATTAAAGTCTTTTTCTTTACTTTGTTGCTCTTCATCAATCATCACAATCCTCCAATAAATTCCCAAACCATAGGATCAATATATGAATTCTTAGCCATAGTAGGTGTATTTTTCAAAAACATACTCACTTTTTCAGACACTTCTTTAACAATTTTTTTCTTTTTCTTTGTTATTAAATCTTGACCTGCATATTTTTTAATCTCTTCATATGCAATTCTCGTACCATGATAAGTCCTAAAATCTTTTATAGTATATTTTTTACCTCCAGATAATTCTTTAATATAGCCATTCAATTTATCAGCAGGAATGTCTTTAAACAAAGGGTCTCCTACTTTCGTAGCTGCTTTTCTTGAAGACAACCATGACGCCAACATCTGGTCTTTCACTTCATAATTAACAGGGATTCCTTCTTTAGCAGTAAAATTAAGAATTATCTTATCACCTTTAATCGTCAAGTGTTCATTCTGTAGTGTTGTCAAACCATATGCTTTTTGTTTAGCCTTAAAATCTTTATAAGAACCTGCGCGAATTGCTGTCCTATTCTCTAATTCTAAAAGGAACGCTCTCGGATCTCCATCATTAAGTCCTTTGTCTATGCCCCTACGAATTGCCGACATGTCTTTACTAAAATTTCTCACGCGATCGAACTTATCTATAGAAGAATTACCAACATGCTTAGCGGAATATTTATACTGCCATCTCCCAGCAGCATCTTGTCCAATTACCTGAATTTTAGCATTCGGATTAGATGATACAACAACATTATTCCATGCAGGAGGTACGCCTATTTTATTCAACCTATCAAGCTCATCTCCAACAACTTCACTACCTTTAAAAAACCACTTTCCACTATTATCTCTGATGTAATCAACACACGGATCTGGTCTGACAGCCTCAATAAAATATTCACCAATAGATTTAGGAACACAATTTAAAAATCTTCCTACAGATGACATCGGTGAAGATTTAGAAACAACAACTTTAGATTTAGGATAAACAGTTCCTTGAATTTTTAATCCGCTTATCTCATCCAACTCGTCAAGTCTGAGAATACGATTTCCTTTAACCATATCTTTTAACTCAAGTCCTTCCTCTTTCCATAGCTTGAATCTCTTAGGTCCTAATATATCTTTTACAAAACTATCTGGTTGTATTTTCAACCATTGTGAGTAGTTCAATGCAGCAGGAACTTGTCCAGAGAACGATGCTCTTGTAGTCTCCGGAACTTCTTTTACTACTCTATCGCCAAGCTCTTTCCAGCCATATGTAATAGGAACCAATATACATCTACAAAGAGGATGGCGCGGTGGACTTTCACTTATTACTGGATATCCATCTTTTTTAAAATCCCAAACTTTACCATCTTGTGCTCCACATTCAATACAAGTTCTATCATCCAAGGTCGCTAAAAATTCCACCCCTTTTATCACATCCTGATTGTTCTGATATACCTCTCTATGAACAAGATTACTTGTTCTCATTATCTCGGTCCTTGCTATTACCGTGCATTGCCTTTGAATTCTCTCTCCTACTTCGCCTCCAAGCTCCTTTCCAAGCCCAAGCAATCTTCTTGAAGCTCTTGACATATCTTCTCCGAGAATAGTTGATTGGACAAGTTGTTCCCTCATATAGTTCAAAGTCTCATTGTATCTATTATAAAATCGTTCCTGCCAATTGTATGCACCGGTCGGACCGCCAAGATTGTGTCTTAACATCGTATCGAACTGCTCATAAGGCAGTCTTGATATATTAATACCTATCTTACCAAACTTTGTATCAAGAAGATTCTCGTAATAATCTTTCTCTACAAAAGCAAATTCTCTTAAATTGTATGAGAGTTCATTTACAGAATTTATTGTAGAATTGTTTAAAACTGTAGTTATTTCATGTAGTTGGTTTTGTAATTTATCTATCCTGAATTGAAGGGTATGTGTTGCACCAGGATAGGCAGGACCCATATCTTGTATAGCCTGCAATCTTGACAAACTGAACATGATATTTTCTTTGGCGCTATTATAGTGAGAATACATTTCTTTAATAGTGCCATTTTCATATCTGTGTATATAGTGTTGTCTTCTAAGAAGCAGATCTCTTAAATCTTCATTAACATCTTTCACTTTCTATCTTTTATATAACCAGATCCTTTATCAGAATTTAACCAAAAGTCATATCATAATTTGATTTATAATAGTCACTACTATTATTCTCACAGTAACCACATTTTTTTCCTAACAATCTATAATTTCCACAAACATCACAAATGACATAATGAATAATTGAATCAAAAAAAGTGGGAATATTAACACTATATGAATAATCAACACTATATGAATAATCAACACAAGGACATCTATCAATAAATGGAGAAACTCCAGCACCACAAATAGGACAGATCCAACCTTTAGACATTTCTCTCTTTCCTTTCTTTAAACTATCTACATATTTTAATATCTTATTTATCCTAATATATTCTTTAGCATTGCACTTATGTATGTAATTATCAAAAAATTTCTTTTTCATTAATCTAATCCTATAATCTTCTTTAACTCTTCAAAATCATCTAATAAATTTTTTTCTTCTTTTAATAACTTTTTCTCATAACTTATATATATACAAATAAATATAGGAATAAGTAATAATATATACCAAATCATAATATATACCTACTTTCTTCATATGGCTTTTAAAATATCTAACTGAAGAGATAAAGAATCTCTCATATTGTTACTCATTTCTTTAAGATTTTTTATTATACTAACTTTCTCCCTAAAATCTGACATCTTTTCAATCTCACCTATAACATATTCTATTCCATTTATATATTTTTGTAATGGTGTACCAATAGTCAACCAATAATACAATAAACCATCTGCATCTTTCAGCCAAGATAAAAATTCTTTATTCCAACAATATCTATTTCCGTGTAATAATCTATACAAATCTATAAATTTATTAGCATAAGGAGTGTCATCATGATAGTTATTACATATATCACTAAAACAAACAAATGGATTATTCCCCAATGATGCTTTATAAAGCAAATCTTCTAATTTAGTACGAATATCCTTAATCTTATCTAAATAATACCAATTATTTAAAATCTCTACTGCATCACCACAAACAGGACACTGATTATACTTAAAATTATTTACAGATAACTTTCCACAATTAGGACATATCACTTTTGTCATTTTTAACATCCTTCATCATTTTTTCAATTAATTTCTTACCCCATTTTCTAAATTCCTGATAATCAGGATTAGACGGATCATTCTCCCAACCTTTAGACATTTCTCTCTTTCCTTTCTTTAAACTTTTGTTGTCTTTTTTCTTCTTTCAATTTCTTCTTTTTCTTATTCTCAATCCATCTCTTCTCTTTGACATATTTTTCATGAGATGGTTTTCTTTTTGATCTACCTATCTTTTTCCCTTTTCCACCTGCTTTATTACCCACTGTAAAATAACCTCATGCGTTGAATGTCTCTGTATAAAGTATTTTATTCTCAGAATCATATATACTCAATATCTCTATTTTAGTAATGGCATTGTCATGTTCTATTTCAACAAAACCTTTGTCTCTCAATATCTCTATATGCCTGTCGCATATGAAACTATAGCTCGCCTTCATGCCAAGAACATAATACTCAAACAATCTATCATCTAATTCTCTTTCTGTAGTTACTCTTATCTTCATTAAAACGTCATTCCTTTGAAAAACAATGCTGAATAAAACCGCAACACCAAGCCACAAATTTAAAATAGTGTGTATGTGAACTAAAATCAGAACAAGACCATTTCCAAATACTACCTTCTTTAACAGCAATAGGAGAAAACTTCAGATCATTCATCCTCATCATCGTCCTCACTACCAAACTGATTAACAGGTGCAACAGGCATATTAAAAGGCGTCTTATAAATATCTTTAGTCTGCTCCTCTTCAAGATTTCTTTCTTCTGCATCTGGATCGAGACCTTCTTTTAGCTGCCAAGTCTTTTTTGACAACACTTTATTTCTGTGTTGTATTTCTCTTGCTTCATTGTTCTTCTTAATATCTGCAAGTATAAGCGGAGGCCATTCAAGAGTACACTTCAAATTAGTGCTCTCCGGTAGTCTTTCATCGCCAAACTGAATATAATTTGTTATCACATCTCTAAATATTCCTTTATAGTACACCGAAAAAAAGTCCTGCCAATCTTCAATTTCTCTAACAAAAGGATTTTGCGCTATCATTGACGATGAGTAATTGGCATTCGAGAAATCCGCCGTAAGAATCATCTCTGGAAAACCACAGCCGGCGGCAATAGCCAACAACATTGCCCTTCCGTCGTCTTTTACGTCAGAAGCCTGAATATTAGGACTCAATAACTGATAACTAATACCTTTGCTCGCAGTTAATACAGTACCTCTTGGAAATGCTTGTGCTTTGTGTTTATCTGCATCTCTGTATTGAGATTGTCTTGAAGATCTAATAGATTCCACAGTACCGCTCGTTCCTTCTACTGTTCTCACAAGTGCAATTGCAGATCTTACCTTATTAAGGACAGCTCTATCATCGAGCCAGTCCATATACTTCTTTATCATTGGTAGTGCTACAAGAAGAAAACTAACACCTCTCTTCATATCACTATCAGACAATATCTTAATATGTATAATTTCATCAGAGGTAAATTTTTTGATCAATCTACTATCTTTTGTACAATAGTAATACGTTCTCACAGTCTCTATGTCATCAATATCTGTACCAATACCATACGACACGCTTTCTCCTTCATTATGTTGTCTAACATTCACAGGATTTCTAATCATAGAAGGAGGAATAAATCTTATCAATGTATCTCCGTTGTTTTGATCAACTATTTTTCTGATGAATATCTCACCATCCCTAAATACTCTTCTTGCAATTTCCTTTTCTCTCTCTGACCATGTATTCCTATCAGAGAATCGCTCCCACTTCTCCAAAACTTTCTTATTCTTATCTCTTGGCTTAATTATAGGACCCTTTCCTAATACAAACTTACAAAGATTTCTCACTATTGCCCTTGAAAAAAGATCAGTATGATATTTTTTAAAAGCAACATCTAACATATCATAATGATCATATCCAAGCTCATTGTCTGCTTGATTCTCACTGCGTGCTCCGCCAGATTTAAACCAAAGATCTTCGTCCGAATCTGGTTGAACCAATCTTGCTGTTGCTTCACTCAATATACTATTAGCTTTCTCATATTGATCTATTTCAAATTGAAGTCTTTTTTCTTCTAATTGACTTTTTAATTTATATTTAGAAAGCAAACCCATATCATAAATACCCACCTTGTTTTTAATATTATGAATATAACAAAAAATACTATATTTTAGAAAATGGGCAAGGAGAGACTCGAACTCTCACTACAGGGATTTTAAGTCCCTTGACTCTGCCAATTGGCCTACTTGCCCACGAGTACGATATTGAGATAATTTTGTATTTCTTTCATCTGCTCTATTATTTCTTTCTTTAAATCATCTTCGCTACAATCTAAATCAAAGACTTCGTTATCTGTCAAACTAATATCATAAAACATGACACTCCAATCATAACCATCTGTCAATACAGTTAATTGGAAAATATGCGATAAGCCATCAACATCTTCTAATTCTTGTTGCAATTCATAGACTAATTTAATAACATCTTCTACTTTCATTTTTACTCTCCTTTTAAAAAAATACTATTCTTATCAAGTCTTGTATAAGAACAATTTATTTTTCCTGTTTCACCATTTACAAAAACTTTTCCTTGTCTTATCAAACGCAACGCTTTATCTCTTGAATTAATAAGACCATATCTCATCATCCAAGTTGATAATTTAGCAGTATGTCTTCCTTCTCTACTTCTACCTGTACTTTTCATTATATTTTCCTTTCTACATATTTTGAAACCAAAATCCATCTTGTTCTACTACCTCTGTTGGCGGAACTGCAATTGACACAATAATCTCATATGCACTCTGAACAATATAACGAATACAATCCATACCATGATCATACAGCTTAATTGGTTGTTTACGACTTATCTTTCCATCTTGCAGTTTAGGATATTTGTACATCTCAAATTCCTTGTCAGTACCTATTAAATCTCCTTCGCTATCCAAATAGCCATCTACCACATATAAATAGCTTTGTAATGTACCGCCTTCAGTATAATCGTAATACGTCTCAAGATGTGTGCGAACTAAATCAATACCAGGCTCCACATCATTCACTGCACTATAAGTATCAATACCATACAAATTCAATAAATCAATTCTACTCTGTTTTGCACTCGGATCTGCGAAGATGATCTCGTTTGTCTCATAGTAAGGGCTCTCTTTAATCTTAGTGCTATGATACTCCATAGTATTCTCGCCGCTTCTATATTCATAAAAGATATAGAATTTTAGTTTGAATACAAGACTACCTCGCTCGTCATCATAATCCTCAATTGAATTCATCAAGTCACTATAATCAACCCAACACTTCTGGTAGACAAAAGGATGTCCTGGCGAACTACCAAAATCGATTGCACTCATCGCAATGACATAAGAAGTATCTGGTCTAAAGTCTCTTGGCTTTCTATGAATATTTCTATCATACTTGCCATAAACCAAAGCTTCTTTGCTTGGTCTTAAATTCAACCATTGTGTGTCCAAGGTATCAGTAGAAAGAGTTCTTGCTTTTCCAATCCAATCATCGATTTTATAGTAGCCATCACAATGATGGGCCAAGCCCTTACACTTGTCATATATCTGACAATTTCCATGCACCCTATCGTCTTTACATTTTCTTGTACACTTCTCCAGTACCTCCCAAATGCACCAAGCATACAGCTTTATTCCCTTATCTTCTGCTTCGTCAAGTAGTCTCTGGAACGTTCCGGTGTCATATTTTCTTGTACTCAAAAAAGTCAT
>Ga0180007_10003716_pt1 | contig 16757 bp, 20 predicted proteins | sample MM_PC_MetaG_FD_121122 | JGI IMG/M metagenome (GOLD analysis project Ga0180007, IMG submission 121122) | Groundwater microbial communities from the Aspo Hard Rock Laboratory (HRL) deep subsurface site, Sweden - MM_PC_MetaG | ecosystem: Environmental > Aquatic > Deep subsurface > Groundwater... | reverse complement strand
TGTCGTCGTCGAGGGTGACGCCCGAGGCGTGGCCCTCGTCGAAATACACGACAAAGGACTCCGGAATGCGGATCACGTAATTTTCGGCCTGCTGCGCCTCCACAAAAATGTCCCCGAGGCGTTTCGCCCGATAGGTGAAGCTGTATTCGGTGTCCGGGGTGCCGGAAATCGAGGCCGCCGTGATCCGGAGAAATTTACAGTATTTCGGGATGAGGTATTCCAGGAGCTCGGGATAGGTGTAGTCCGCCAGGGTCTCGGTGACCTCGGCGTTGAGGTCCATGTCGATGGGGGACTCCGTTTTTGTGATCGGGTATTCCGCCAGGGTGTTTTTGTATTTCCGGAGAAACATCTGAAACAGCTCGGCCCCGCCGGATGTGAAGGCTTCCAGCAGCTCGTCGGTCCCGGGGGCGGCGTTGGCCGTGGGGGTGCCCCTGACCCCGGCGTTAAACTGGGCCGTAAACTCCATGTCGGTTAAAACGGCGTCCTCCGTGAGCGTGCGCTCGTATAGCGTCCCGTCCCCGACCAGCAGCCCGTTGCTGCCCCCATACACGTCCTCTAAGAAGCTAAACTGGACAATTCCGAACCCGCCGTTCTCAAATAGTTTAAAGATCTTGCCCCCGAACCCGGCAAACTCGCCGATGATCTCCCCGGCGGCATTATTGCCCCACACCACCGAATTTTTATTGCCCACGGCGTCGTCGACCTTGGACCAGTTCCCGGCAATCTCCTGGTAAAAGAGGTCCACGCCCAGCATATACACCGTGTTATTGTTGCGGAAGAGGGCCTGCTCTTGCATGGCGTAAGACGACGGGGAGTCGAGCCCGGCAATGGTGTCCCCCAGCACGGCCGTCCCCCCGGCGATGGGGGTGTTCATATAATGCCAGAGCCCGTCCGCTATCGTCTTAACCACACAAACGGCGTGGGTTCCGGCGACATTCACATACACGCCGAAGATGGCCCCGGACACGACGGTATTCGTGTTGTTAATATAGGTCGTGGTCGAGGCGGCGGACCAGTTCCGGATAACGTAATATCCCGAGGTGTTTAAGACCGCCGTGGTGAACATGACGGCGCCGGCATTGAGCCAGGCGTCTAACACGTATTCGCTGTTGGGAAGCGGGGTCGACGCCCCGTTGGCGATGTCGGTCCAGTTGACGCCCCCGTTGGTCGAATAGGCGCCGATGGACCGCCCCACGGAGGCGCTGCCCCCCCCGACGGCGGCCCCGCCCGAGACGATGGCAATGACCGCTATCGTGTCGCCCCAGGCCCGGACGATGGCGTTGGCGAACACGGGGGCGGACACGGGGTCGATCCATTCATATTCGGCGGTATATACTAAGGTAGGGGTGTTGTTCTCCCAGTCGTCCCCCACGATGCTATAAACGTCAATATAAGAGGTCCCATAGGTGCCCTCCCCGGCGTCATATCGGTAGGCGGGGGCCCAATACTTTCCGTTGGCGTAAAACATCTCCCGGATACCCGTGAGGGCCGTGAGTGGGTTCGAGGCGTGGATCGGGTCCACTTCAACAAAAGGCTTGCGGTAGACATTAAGCATTGCCCCACACCTCTTGCACGGACAGCTTATCGATCTCGAATTCTAAGTTGCGGTTCATCGACCCCTGGACCATGTCGATCATGACCTTACAATTCGTGAAGCCCGACCGGTAGATGTGGAAGTAATCCGCCCAGGTGCTGGTATTGGAGTTGTAGAGCCCCAGAATGGAGGCATACAGCGAGACCGAGAGCTTGGGCCATTCCACGACTAAATATTGCAGGGCCTTAAGGGATTTTTGCGTCTCGCTATTATCCAGGAGGTCGGCAAAAACAATCCCCTGGAACACATAGGAATGCGTGACGTACCGGTTGGGGCGGGCCGTGCGCCGCTGCTGGGCCGTTGGCTCGTTAATCTTGTTGTCGATGTTAATGCTAAATGCCATCGACTCGAATTCCAGCTCGAACACTTCCATGTCCGTGATCGCCGACCAGTTTTTGCCGGTCTTGGTAATGTTCACGGTGGCGGTGGTCTTGTCCGGCCGGATTAAATACAGCTTATAGTCCTCGATTGCCATGTGTGTGTTTCAGCTCCTTAAATTAGAGTAATGAGTCCAGCCACGCCTGGCGGCGGACTTCGGCCAGCTCCCGGGCCCCGGCCCGGCCGTTAATCACGATGGTGACCGCCCGCTGCTGGTTATAGGTGTCGGCCGAGCCCCCGGCGGGCACGACCCGTTCCGGCCCCCGCTCCCCAATAAGGGCGATGGTGGGGCGCCGCACGAGGCCACCGGTGGCCATCTGGGGGATGGGACTAATGTTCAGCCCTAGCTTTTCATTCAGCCAGCCGATGCCTTGGTTGGCGATGGAGACGACCCCGTTCCACATCCGCTTAAAGAAGGCGGAAATTTTGTCCACGGCCGGGAGCACGAACTTAAGGATCCCGTTGACGAGGGCGTCGGAAAAGGCCATCAGCGTGTTGCTTACGCCCTCCAAGAGGGGGGTAAGCGGCCCGATGGCGTCTGTAATAAGCCCGAAGAACGGGGCCAGGATTTTTAACGGAATAAGCAGTAAATTGAGGATCGGGGCGAGCAGCTGGAGCGGCATCACCATCGCCGTCATCACGAGCCCCACGAGCGGCGCCAGGATGTCGACGAGCGGCAGCAGCCCGTCCATGAGGTGCAGCATGGCGTTTGAGAGCGCCTGGACGAGGCCGATGGCCGTCGGCGACAGCATCACCTGGAACAGCTTGTCCATCAGCGGGACAAACGCCTCGCTTAAAATATTTCCATAGACCCCGAAGATTTCGGTGAGCCCGGCCATCAGATCTTTAAACGGATTGAGGGCGGCCAGCAGCTGCATTAAAATTTGCAGGGCGATGCCCATCCCCATCCCGGCCATGGCGGCCTTGCCGATCCCCCCCATGGCGCTGCCCAGCGCCTTAATGTTGCTCTTGGGGACCCCGGCCATCCGTAAAATGCCGCCCCCGAGGGCCTGGAGCGGGCGGTAGGCCAAACTGGCGCCCTTGCCGATCATTTTAAATGGGGCGGCGAGGGCCTTGCCGAACCCCCCGGTGATCTTCTCAAAAGCCGTCTTGGGGGCCACGCCGGAGGCGGGGGTTTTAACAAACTGCCCCGTGGCCTTGTCCTTAAAGCGGGTCTGCCCGGAGGCCATGCTGATCTTTTGGTAGCGGGGCTCGAACGCCTGGTTCAGCGTTTTTTTTAAGACGTCTAAGGATGACGCCCCCCGCTTGAAGAGGCGGTCTACAAACGTGAGTTCCTTGATAAAATCCATGATTCCGGGCATTCCGCTGGCCATCTCGTTTCATCTCCCGCGGCGCCGCATGTCCCGCTCCGCCGCCAAGCGGTCTTGCTCCTCCTTTTCGGCCTGGGCCTCCAGGAGAAATAAAAAAAAGTTGTATTTGTCCCATTCGAGTTTTTCGATGTCGTCCGGCCGGAGCCCCAGATGGGTGTGGAGCATATATTCGTCGAGCCAGGTCTGGAGATAGGGCTCGTCTTTGGCCCATTCCCGGGAATACTTTAGGCGGACGACCTGACCGCTTTTTTTTTGAGCTCGGCGAGCCGCTCTTCCGTGAGGTTATACGTCTCCGAAAGCAGCGTGGACAGCAAGAGCATTTCCGAGCCGTCGCAGTCGTCCCGGGAGAGCCACACGTTATCAATCGTGGGCTCTACCACGGCATTCATCAGCAGATAGTTTTGCATGGCGACTAAATCCTCGGCCTTTTGCAGGGCCATGAACTTGTCGATCATCTTTTTTGGCATAAACCGCCGGACGACGTATTTATGCGACCCGTATTCCTCGGGCATCGTTATTGTAGTTGTTTCCATTGTTTTATCCCCCTCGTTCGTAATACCCGCAGTGCAGGTCGTCGACGACCTTGGTGTTTTCCAGCGCCCCGCCCGGGGCATTAAAAAAGACGATATCCATTTCCAGCTCCCGCTCTTCCCAGGAGATTAGTTTGTACGGAATAGACTCGGAGTCCATCCGCATTTGATCAAAGCCAAACTGCCAGTAGTCCGAGGCCGAGCGCGCCACCTTCACCAGAAAGGCGATGGCGGTGGCGTAATAGCCCGTTTCCCCATATTGGCTGGCATAATTGGGGCAGTCCGCGCTAAAGATCGAATACCAGGTATTGTTGCGGATGGCGGTGTGCAGGGTGACTTTATACATGAGGGTCCCAGCCTTGGTCTTGTTCGGGAACGAGTCGTTCCAGACCGGGCGCACCTCCACGTCGTTCTCAATCCGAACCACGACCTTGTCGCATTGGTTAATGAGATCGGAATCCACGGCCGCCGAGTTATAGGTGAGCGTGAGCGTGGAGAGGTTGGCGTGCGTGAAGTATTCTTTTTCTAACACGTCCGGCTCCGTAAGGGCGGCGCCCTCCACAAATTTAAGCACGACCAGCTCGGGGGCGATCATGATGGGGGTTTCGGACCCCACCTCCATGGTAATCTCCAGCGCCTTGACCATGCACCCCAGGAGGTCGATATACACTTCCTCCCCGGATTCTAAAAATTCCAGGTGCATTGCGAAAGACTTGCGGGCGCCCTCGCTGAGCGTGTGGGTAAACGGCGCCTCGGTGATCTTGATCCCGTCGGCGGCGATGTTGGCGGGGGGCTGCGGGTAGAGCGACAGCGTGCCGGCGGCGTTATCCCAAATCCAATAGACGCTGCCGGTGTTATCCCCGCTGGTGACTTCCACCATGCGCCCGATATGTTCATCGTTGGTCATGGCGAGATGGTCCGTCATCGTAAGGTTGTAGCCCGTGACGGAGGCGACGGTGTCGGTAAACGCCGTGCCCAGGGCGGTGCCCACGGTCGAACACCCGCCGAGCGCATAATAGAGAAAGATCCCGGTGAGCATTTGAAAGCTGGGGGTGCTTTCCCCCTCTTTATATCCCTTGCGCTGTAATTTGCCCACCTTCCGCCCCGCCCCGATCAAATATCGCTCAATGACTTCCTTGATCGGCATGGGCAGGTCTTGGGCCTCATGCAGCTGCTTCAGCAGGTCAAAGGCGAGCGTGGAATATAGCCCCGTGGTGATCTCGCCTAATGCGGCCCCGGAGCCCTTTCCATCCCGGACCGAGGCTTCGGGCCAAAAACTGATTTTAATTTCGTCTGGTTCCATCTTAATCCCTCAATAGACATTACGTGTATAAATCTTTGTTATTGCGCACCCCATAGGCCATTAGCTGGATTTCCCACTCGTTGGCCCCCGGATACACCTTAATGTTCTCCAGATCCAGTTCCAAGCGGGTAAACTCGGCGTTGCCCGTGAACGTGTCGGCGATCTTGATGAGCGCGCTGATCTGGTTGTTCGCCCGGGTCTCGGCGGTGGCATCGTCGTCCGAAAACCCCTTGACGTACAGCAAAAAGCCCTTATACCCAAAGGCGTCCGTTTTTTTGTGCGTGAAGCCCTTTTGCTGGTATTTGAGGGCGTCGGGCTCGATAATGACCCCGTAAAACACGGCGTCCGGGCTTTCAAACTGGGCGTATTCGATAATTCCTTCTGTGGCGATATCGTCGTCCCAGGCCGCCTTTATGACCGTTTTTATGTCCGTGGCTACCATTGTTTACGCCTCCTATTTATCCCGGTACGCGAACAGCGACCGGGCGATGTTGTAGGCCGTGCGGTTCCCGAAGATCCCCGTCGGGATGGCCTTGGCGGCCTCCTTGACCGCCTTGGAAAATAATTTGGCCGCCTTCTTGCGGCCGTTAAGCAAGATTAGGCTATACCAGCCCTTCACGGCCCCCGGGTCATTGAGGTTGCTCCCATACCGCCCGACGTTGCGGTGATGTTTGGCGGGGTGCCGCAGCCAGCTGTTGGGCATATTATTTACGGGACCCGCATAGGGAATTCCCCGGGTGTTTAGGATTACCCGCAGCGGGAAGCCGTTGGTCTGGGACCCCCCGGCGGGAGTAAGGGCCGTGCGCAGGGCAATCCGCAGCTCGTCGGTGTCGCTGGGGGCCCAAATATTAATTTTGGTAATGCAGTAGGCCTTGAGCGGCTCGTATAACTCTTTCCGCATGAGCCGGAAAAGGGCGTTTTGGTTCAGCTCCTTGACGCCCATTATTTTCAGCTGCTGCATGACGCTGATGTTGAGGTCGACTTCCACGATCACGTCGTCCCCCAGCGCGCCCATGGGGCCGAGCGTGGCCCCGGGCCCTTGCAGCCTTTTGGCGGGAGCGGCGGGGGAGGCCGGCGAAGTTTGGCGCCACTGCTGGGAGTGGGTGCCGCGCTTCAGTTCCTTTACCTTGGCCTTGCGATGTGCGGCACGGGCGGGGGCGTTAATGCGCTGGCGTTTCAGCCCCGAGGCGGCGGTGCCAAGCTGGGAGGCGCGGGATCGGGCGGGCATACTATCACGTCATCGAGTGGATCAGCGAGCCGTCAAAGCCAAACTCGGCGACCAGCAAACTTTGCTGGGTTTTAGTCAGTTGCATGTCATAATCGTCGCCTTTCAGCAGGGCCTTAATTTTCGACCCGACCAGCTGCGTTTCCACAGTCTTGGCGACGGAATGGGTGTCATCGGCGGCCGTCTTGTAGCCAATCAGCCGACAAATGCAGTTATAGGCCTCTTGGCGGAATTCGTCGATGGCGGTGGCGGTCGGGCGGGAATACGCCCCGACGTTGTAGATGTTGGCTTGGTAGCCGCATTGCGCGGACGAGCTAAACGTCGTAACAACCATAAAAGTTCCCCCGGGAAAAGAATTAAAAAAAAGGCTTACAATAACGCCTTGTACTTAATGCGGTACGCGGCGGCGCCTTCCCGATCCTGCGTTTCAAACTCATTGATGAGCTTGCGCAATGCTTCCTGGTCTCGGGCCACCAGCCGCTCGTATTCCGTCACGAGGGCGGCGCCCCGGGCTTTCTCCCGGGCATCGGTCAGCCGGGCCATCCGGTCTTGCAAGAGCCAGGCGGCCTTTTCGGCCTTGTTCAGCTCGTTGACGGGCTTGGGGGGCTGGACAAACCGTTTGATTTTTGTCTTGCCGGTGTGCTTGCGGGCGGGAATTTGCGCCTTGAGGCGCTCGTTTTCTTCCCGGACGCGCTTGAGTTCGGCGATAATATCCGCCTTGGTCATGCCCTTGTCGCTGCTATCTTCGCTCATTGTGTGTGCCTCCTAAAGGAAAAAGTTCGGCGGATTACGCCGAGAGGGTGTCAATGGTTAAGGCGTTGGCGAACACGACGGCAGTGGGCCGGTAAACGGCCGTGCCCCCGCACCAAAGGATTTTTCCATCGAGCCCTAAATCTTGGGACGGCATCGGGTAATACCCGAGCGGGTAGCTTTCAATGACCTCGAAATTCTCGGCCCCTGGCTTCACGGCCATCATGGCGCCGGTCGAATTGGTCTCCGTTTCCGAGTCGATCATGAAGGGATTCATCACGATCTCGGAAAAGATCTGCATCCCTTCTTTGCGGCCCATGTCGGCGATCCGGGTGAAGTCGGAGGTCCAGTACGTGGTGTCGACGTTCTGGAGCGCTTGGCTAAAGACCCCCGGGGAGAGGTGGAGCTGGAAGGGGGGCTTAAATTTGGCGTTGATGAGTTCCGAAGACATCACGGTGGCGGCGTCGAGGATATCGCCCACGGCGGTGAGGTTGTCGTCGGATCCGAGCCCGAGGGCGCCCGGGTCGGTGACCGAGGCGTTATTGCAGAGCCCCTTGAGGTTGACGTCGACGAGGTTGGGAATGTCGGAGCCGTTGAAGATCGAAAATTCACGGTACATCGACAGCGAGTTCACGAGCTCCCGGAAGGTGCCCTGCTCGAGGGTTTCCGAGAACTTGACCTTGCGGTTGGCGGACGAATACAGATCGACCTGGGGCATGCTGATGTGGTAGTCATAGTCGTATCCCATGAGCTGCAAGGTCGAGGATGCCTTAGCGGTGGCCACGTTGGCGCCCCGGGAGAAGTCCAGGGTGCGCCGCGGGGGCAACACTTTTTGCCAGGAATGGTATTCCCACTTGGTGAGGCCTTTCCCGATGTTCTTGACCACGAGGGTCTCGGGCGACACGGCGCTCCACTGCAAGACGTGTAAGATCTCGCTCTTGAGCGCGGTGATTTCATCGGCGGTGATCTGGTACGAGGCATCGCCGAACATGGCCTTTTTCGTGCGGTTAATGGTGTTCCAGTCCTGGAAGCGGTCATATTTGGCGTTGTCGCCAAACTTGAAGTTTAGGCCGTCCCGAATCATGGCGTTGGGCTGAAACGGAGGCATTTTGATGGCTGCGAGAGACATTGTCATTTTTTCTCCTATTATGCTCCTAAGCGGCTTATCCGCTGAGGCTGATCTTCGTGATCCGCATCTCGGTCAAGTGGCCGACGTCATACTTGCGGATAACCCCCGCCTTGAGGTAAATGGTGTCCGTGGCGGCGGCGGCGTCCGTGTATGCCGTGGCATCAAACGCTTTCAGTTGCCCATCGGTGGCCGATAAAATGGCGACTTGGCCCTCTAAGAGGCCCACCAGCGGCGACCGGGCGGCAAACTTGGCCCAGATTTCGGTGTCCTGCCCGACCGGATAGTATTCCACCATTTCCGGCGTGGTGGCATAGTCGTATGCGGTGTCAATGTCGTGGCCCGGCATGAGGGCGGCAAAGCCCGAAATCACGCCATCGCTGGCCTTGGCCAGATACATCTTGCCATCGGTGTGGATCCGGATGGCGTCGCCCGGCTTAATCGAGGCTTCGCCCACGACCACGGCTTGAGCGCGGCGGGGGTCTCCCCCGGCGAAAATGTCCCAAATATAGAGGGACGCATAGGTTTCATCGGCCATTAGGGTTTCAGCTCCTTATTTTTGCGGATTGCGGCATAATCAGCGGGGCTGATGGCCGCATCTTCGAGTGTACCGCTCTCGTCTCCCGGGTCCTTTTTGCGGTCCTGGGGGTCGGGCTTAGGAAAGCCAGAGTGGGCGACATCCTTGATCTTGGCATAAAGGCCGGCGGAGCGCAGGGTCGAGTCCATAATCCGGAGCTCTTTTATGCACTTGCCGTCCAGCGTGGCCTTGTCTTGAATCTTGGCGGCCACAATGCGGTCAATAATGCCGGCCTTCTCTACTTCCTCCTGCTTTTTTTGTGAGTCAATCAATTCCGCATTGGCCTTGCTCAACATATCGATCTCGGCCTTTTGTTTCTCATTCACGGCCTTGAGGGTGTCGATCTGGACCTTTGCGTCGGTGATCTCCGATTGCAGGGCGGTAAGATCCTTCAAATTGAGGTTCTGGCTCAGTTCCGCCGATTTCTTATTGGCGGCGTTTAACTGGTCGGTCAGAAGGGCAATTTGTTTCAGTAGTTCGGCTTCGGTCATACTGTTCATATCTCCTGGTAAAACTGAGGAAGATCGGTACTGATCTAATGTAGGGTCCCCCGCATATATGGGTCTAATGGGGGGCAATTTGGGGGCGATGTCTAACACGGGCTGGGTAAGGTCGGGCCCTTGAAAAAACCGCCCTAACGACCCCGCGATTGCATTCATTTGAAACTCGCTTGTGAGACCGATCTCCGTCACCTTGGCCCCGGAGTCCTTATTGAGCCCGCAAACGTTGCTCGGGCAGCGGCCCGGCTCGTCCGGCAAAATTGCCAGGTGATTCAGCGTAATATTGGTCTGGGACAAAAGGTAGGCCTGGCCTTGAAAAGTTCCCCCGGGACTAAAATTACACGACCCGCCTATGGATACGTCGATTACATCCCCGTTCCGGATCCGCAGCTCTAATTCATTCCCGATCTTGTCCACGGCTAAATATAAATAGCCCTTGACCGTGCGTTTTTTGGGATCTCCCCGAAGCTGCTTCAGCCAGCCCACGATCTCCGGGTCGTCGTCGGACGACACGAAGTGGGTGTGGTTTATGATTGACGGCACCCGGTCTACTGAATCGGCAGACTTCACCAGTTCGTCATAGTTTTTATAGATCGGGACGAAGTCCACGGTCTCGGGCAGCTGATCTTGGACCCAGTAGGGTAGTTCGCTGCGGTGGTACATCTGGACCATTTCCGCGGCGATCACCACGGGAATTTTTAAGACGTTGTTCAGCATTGAGGCGGTGCCCGCCAGCTTGACGGCGGCGGATTCATAAAAATACGAATTATATTGTAGCTCGGGGGGCATGGCGGGTTTCTCCGTGTAATTTATCCGTAAGGCATAAATAATTTAAGACGCTTATTATTTTTTCAAACCGGGCCTTTTCCGTGTTCCAGAGGGCCCATGAAAGCCCCCCGCAGACCAGCGAAAACATTTTTCGGCGGTTCATCCGGCGCCACCAGGCCAGTTGTAGCAGCCGCCAGATCAGTTGTAGTTTTGTCGAAAAGAGTAGGCAATTGACCCCGCTTTGGAGCCCCAACTCCGCCACGAAGCCCTTCGAAGTTGTAGCCACATACTGCAACAAAATACAGCCGAGCCCGGGGGCCAAGAAGGTCCGCTCGTTCGCCCCTCGGTCGGCCGCCACCACGTTAAAGGCGACCTGGGTGTTCAGCATAAATTTCCAGTACACGTCGGGGTTATCCGGCGCCTCAAAATGCAGCCCGATCCGTCTCGCAAACTGCACCCATTTGACCCGGGACTCATACACGGCCCGCTTCCACGGGTGAAAGGTGCCCCCGCCCAGATAACTGAGGGACCCCTTAAACCCCCAGGTGATCTTTCGGGATGCCCAGTGGATCAGCTCGCGATCCCTGGGATCTTTTTCCAGGCGGAAATCATGCGACATAAAGCAGTAGGGGAGATACCAAACTGGCACGCCGATGCACTGCTCCGGCCGGGCTTCCTGCAAGATCTCATCGCCCCCTCGGTAGGCGTAAAAAATGGCCTTAAGGCGGGCGTTGAGCGGCAACACGGGGCGCAAAATTTCGGTGTGATATTCGATCACGGGGATCTCGACCCCGGCAAAGTCCAGCAGGAAATCATGCTGAATATTAATAAACACGGCGGGGGGGTGACCCAGAGTGGGGAGAAGCTCGGCCATGGGAAACACGCCCCGGGTCTCATGCATTTCCACTACCTCGTTAATATTATGGGTCTTGGCGTAAAATTGTAGAAGATGCACCGTCACGTCGGCTTTTGTGTCCATCCCCGCCAGCCCTTCTAAATTGGCGGCAATAAGGGAGACCTCGGCCCCGATCTCCCGCAGATATATGGCCAGCCGGTAGGCAAAGTCATCCTTGCGGGCGTATCCAATCACGGCGATATGGGTCATTGCTGCACCGCCTCCAGGAGTTTCACGGTGGTCCCCTTAGCCACGCCCAAGACTTCGGCGGTTCGGTTAAGGGACGTGAGCGTGCGGTAATTCACGATGGCGTCTTTCATCTGTTCCCGGGCCCGTTTTTCCGCCTCGGGGTCGGGGTCTTTCCCGGCGCCCGCTTCCTGCGCCTCCTCGGTCAGCGGCTCTTCCTCCTCTTCGGCGGCCGGCTGCCCCCCGGCAAAAATCCGCTTGACCGTGTCAAAGGGCATCTGGGACAGTTCTTCGGGGGTGTAGCCATACAGATCGGTGCAAAGGGCGGCGTCAATTACCTCCTCAAAGAGCGGCCGGCGGGCGTATTTCCGCACCTCGTTGAGTGTGGAAAATGGCCCCATTAAAAGGGCGTTTTGGAAGAGTTTTTCGTCCAGGGCGGCCTGGTCGCTCTCGGTCATCACCTGCCGGAGGCCCCAGTCCAGCCGGTATTTAATTTTATTGTCTGTAACCCCAAAGATCGCCTTAAACATCGGGTCGACCATGTGGAAGGCCCGGCAGAATGGCTCATACCGCTGGTGTCCGGCGTCCAGCACTGCGAAGTATGACCTCTCGTTCACCTCGGATCCCTCTTGCACGCCCGCTACCTCGCCCAGCAAGACCGGGCGGGGGATTTTACAATAGGCCACAATTTGATCCATAAGCTGATTCATCAGCTCCCGAAGGTTGAGCATTTGCCCTTGGGTGCCGAGCATTTCCACCTTGGAAAACCACGATTCGGGCAGCAAAAGAAAGTCTTTCCGGGTCGGGTGCCCCATGGCTGCCTTTTTTTGGTTCAATTCGTTGACGGAATTGATCCCTTTAAGCCAAAACATCGGGATCCCGGTAGCCCACCGGTGCCCGGCGTCCCCCGCCGCGTTGTTCAGCCCCAGGATAATATTAATGGAGCCAAACACGGGCTTAAGGTACGCCTGGTCGCATTTATAGACGTCATAATCGGTCTGCCGGGGGTTAATGCGGATGCAATGCGATCGGTGAACCGTGTACACGGGCTTGCCAAACCCCGTTTCGGTAAACGCAATTGTGTATAACTCGGCGGTATTGTTAATCGAATAGTCGATGGAATGTATCGCCTCGACCCGCAGGATGGGGGAGTCAAAGTTGGCGGGCTCCCGGAGTCGCTCGGCGTCCAGGGACACCGTGTCGACCCGGTGAATAAACAGCAAGGCCTCGCCCTGCTCCTTTTCAAAGCTGGCGGCCTTTTTGATTTCTTTCCAATATTGAATGTCGTGGAGGTAATCGTTATACGTCTCGTTATGCTCGTCTAACACCTCCGATTCGACGTCATCAACCAGAATCTTGTAGTTATTGTTAAATTCGTCTTCGGTTAGGCCATACGTAAGCCGCCAGCCGATCTCGGTGAACCTTGCCGTCTTAAACAGCTGCCACGCCGTGGGATTATCTAAATAATAATAGCTGGGCGTGTCGCCGGCCCCAAATTCGAGGCCCGAAGGCCACGCCGAGTTATCGGCAAAGGCTTCAAAGCGCTTCTCATTCTGGTGGACCTTTAAGGCGGAAAGAAAATCGGCCGCGGCGCCCGGGGGGACAGCTGTGGCACTCATTATTGATATATACAACACTGGGAGTAAAATACTTTTATATAAAAAGGAAAAAATTAGCGGGCATAGGGGTGTTTTTTCCGGTGCAGCGGGCCGAGCACTTTCGAGTGCGCCCAGCGGATCGTTTCCCCCTTCACCCCCAAGATATCCCCCACTTTACCATAGCTGAACAAATACTCGGGCATGTAGCGGCGCATGTGCCGGAGCTTGTAGTAGATAATGGCGGCGGCCAGATTTTTGGGATTATGTCCCCGCTGCGGGATCACAAACGGGAGGGGGGCATACAGCGTATTGCAGACATCCGCCCGCGAGATCACCCCCTTGGTCTCATACATCGCCAGAAGCTGGCTCTTAAAGAGTCGCTCGATAAACAGCGAGATGTAATATTCGACCCCGAAGGTACGCACAAAGATCTTATACATCGACCGGTGACGCAGGAACATTTTCTGCGTGTAATGGTGGTATTCGCCCACATATTCGATAAACTCGTCGAGCGTGATGAAAAAGCCGAAATCCCGGATTGCCTTATAGTAAAACGTGAGCGACACGGCGGTATTGTTGTTAAACCGCTTCCCGTCTTGCCAAACTTTGAAAAAATCATGCCTGGCGCCGGCGGTCACCTCCGGGGGGAGGCCGAAAAACCCCTGGATGTTGCGGTAAAAGGAAATGATCCGGGGCTTGGTATGCTTTGAGTAATAATGCACGTATTTCAGCGCCCGCCGGAGGCTTTCCCCCGTTAGGGTGTCCCGCCCCGGCGCCCGGGGGGAATACCTGGCCGCGCTTTCGTCCAGCCGGTGCAGCGGGATCCCTTCCCAAAATATATAATCGCCGTGCTCGACCACCAGCCCGCAGCTCCCGCAGGCCTCCTCATGCCCCGCCCGGATCACGGCGCCCCCACACTCGGGGCAGACCCGGGGCCGGGTTCCCGTTTCAAGCGCCATTGACCTGCTTCCTCCGGCCGGCGCCCGACTCCATATACCCAAAATATAGCCGGTTCATGACGCCGGCGTTCGAGGCGCTGATGGCGAGATGGCGCTCCACCATGGTAAACGTCATAAACCGGACGCCATATACCTTGTCCAAGCGCCGGAGCTTCTGGTAAATTATGCAGGCCGCCATCGTGTTGGGGCGGACATTGTGGGACCGCAGCCGGAAGCCCATCGGCGCCCGGGCGTATTTTTCCACCTCGGCCCACGGGACCCCCCGGGAGTCCAGTTTCCGGCGGAATTCGGGGTCGGTGTAGAGCCCCCCCAGGAGGCGCTCGGCATACGACTGCCACGGGACCTTTTGAAAGCGAATATTGTAGCGCAGGCAGATCTGGGAAACATACTGCCGGTGCATATTATGCCCCTGGGACCGCACGAATTTACAGTATTCCGTGATGGAGAGCGCCAGGCCGATCCGCCGGAGCTCGGCGTAAAAGAGCACCGCAATAAGACCAACCTTGTTCGGCACGTCAAACTGGTTGATCTTCCGGCGAAACTCATTTTTCACCAGGAGAAACACCGAGTCGGAGACTTCATACTGGGATTGCAGCCGGTGGAGAAAACGGCGGTGGGGCTTTGTCATCCCCTGCTCCTCATTGGGGGTATAAAAATGGTTTTCTAAGGCCCCCCGGAGCCGGGCCTGGCTGGGGGACATTTTCCCGCCCGGAAAATACCGGCGGAATGCAAAGGTGGAAAATCCCCCCATGTGTTCCTTGTGCATCTTTATCCCGCCCACCTCAGTGGACTCGAATATATCAATTCGGTCGTCGGCCAACACCAGGCCGCAGACCCGGCAGCAGGCATAAATTTCGTCCGCATAAATATCGCCCCCGCATTCCGGACACGCCGGGGGGGGCATGGAATCGCTTAGCATTTTTTTTCACTCGCCACGGCTCGCCAAAAACCCTCGCCGATATGATCCTATTCGCGGGGTGAATATTTAAGCCTTTTGGTGAGCGTGGGTGAACTCAAAAACAACGAAAAAAAAGGGGCGCCGGACCCCCAGGGCATCCGCCGCTTGGCGACCCCACGATCCGGCACCCCTTTGGCGTCGGTGTGACTCATGAAAAAAACGTGCCCGCAATCCGCGGGGGGATGGGGAGTTAGCCTAATTATCGTCGTCGTCGGGGTCAAAGTCCAGCGTCTTTTGGCTGGTCTCTTTCGTAAACACCATCTCGACGTTAAGTTTGGTCTGATAAGGAAACAGCAGGGTGTTCTCGACGATCTTGATTTCATTGTCCCCACATTTGAAGGTGTGGACTGTCAGCGGGTCGTCGTCTTTCTGCTTTTTTTCCTCAATTTTGGCCAGCACAAATGTGTGCTTGGTGGTGTAGGATTTACGCATTGTCTACACCTCGGCGGCATTCCGGGTACAAGATGTTGCGGTTGACCGCCACATTTTGCCCCGGGGTATATTTGGAATAGGGAGACGCCCGGATGACCCGCACGTCGACCAGGCGGGCGCCAAGGTCCTCTTCCATGACCTCGACTTCCGTCGGATAGCCGCCCAAAAAGGCGTGGTCGCCCACATTCCAGTATTTTTTATCGTGTTTGCCCATAGTGTGATTCACTTCCTTGTGGTAAAAAAAGGGGAGCGCATCGGTAGTTATACACCTCACCCCTGGAGAATATTTAAACCCCCCAGATCACGGGGTCACTGCCACTTTATTTTTTTTATACCCGCCCGAGTTTCAAATCCGTCGGGATTTCCTTATCTGACACCCAGCCATGGAATGCGGCGGGGTTCCCGTACACAATAGCATTGGCGGGGACGTCCTTGGTGACCACGCTGCCGGCCCCCACCAGGGCGTTTTTTCCAATGTGCACCCCGGGGCAGATGGTGACCCCCCCGCCGATCCGCGCCCAGTCGTCGATCACGGGGCCCTTTTCTTCCAGGGGAAAATCGCGCCCGTGCACGATCCGCTTGGTGTTGGTCGTCGTGCAGTTGGGCCCCAGGAACACGTGGTCCCCGATGATCATGTGCGACGTGAGGTGGCATTGCGTCTCGATGGTGGTGTAATCGCCGATGGTGGTATATCCCTCACAGTAGACCCCGGAGCCGATCACGCTATATTTCCCGATCACGGTGAATTCCCGGATCACGGCGTTATGGGAGATGACGGCGTGGTCGCGGGCGATCACCCCGCCGCAGATCACGGCCCGGGGGCGGATCAGCACATTGGTTAGGTTAATGGAGGATAACACGTCCCCCCACCAGAGATCGGCCACGGCGTGTAGAGTCGACGGAATTTTTTCGAGGTGGTCAATATTGTAATTTCCCGTGAAGATGTTTCGCTGAGAGATCGCCATCTGATAATATTCATCTTTGCCTATTAGCCTCGCCCTCCTTCATTTAAAATATGAAGCAAACGCTTATATTCGGATAATTGTTTTTCATTTCGTGGTAATTGCTTACAATAAATTGAAAAAAGTCCCGATAATTCTATCATTTCGTCATCAGTTAAGCACTGCTTTAAATATTCAAACCATTTCGTCACTTTTTTTATATCCATTATCCCCGCGCCCCCAAAACTATCATTAATGACGCCAATAATATTCCTATTAGCATCCCAAATAAAAATGCGCCAAAAATCATGCTATTATTTTCATCCATTATCCCCGCCCCTCCTCTTCTTCTATTCTGGTTCGGATCTTCTCCCGCCACAAGGTGTTGCATTCTTTAGAGCAACAACCATTTTTCGTGTGAATATTACGGGTCCATTTAGTGCCGTCGGAATCTATACCGTTAAAAGACATAGAAATAGGTCCTAGGTCTTTCTTAAGGCATAGCTTCCCGCATTGGTCGCACGGGATAGTTGGCTGGCGGGCCATTATTCCCGCCCCCCGAACAACAAGACCAGCGATCCCGCCACAAAAAACAGCGAACCGCAGAGATAGAGCAGCGTGGCTACTGTGTGGTGGTCCATTACTGCTCGGTCTCCAGGTTGGCAATTAATTTCTTCACTTTGGCCAGCTGCCCGGGGCGGAAGAT